>Ga0209083_1000774_pt1 | contig 42780 bp, 27 predicted proteins | sample AM7aDNAmetaG_FD_184132 | JGI IMG/M metagenome (GOLD analysis project Ga0209083, IMG submission 184132) | Freshwater microbial communities from Finland to study Microbial Dark Matter (Phase II) - AM7a DNA metaG (SPAdes) (version 3) | ecosystem: Environmental > Aquatic > Freshwater > Lake ... | reverse complement strand
CGCACCCGTGGCGCCTGTACTCCCCATCAATCCACGCTCACCTTTCGCCCCAGCATTTGCCAGGATAATGAGGAGTTGCGCGGGATGGGCAGTGTACAGCGACTCTTTGCTATCAAATAGCAAGTTTACGCTGGACCCATTCGGAATCAGCGCAATTCCGGAATTCGAAATCACGCCATCAATCCAATCCCGAACTAATCCGGTTAAATCAATCGGGATGAACGTGTTTTTCCTGGTGACTGTAACACCCAAAGCTTCCGCCTCCATTCGGACAGGAACCGATGCGGACGTGATCGAGTCTTCATTCCATACGCCATTAACGGCAACGACGTCAAACGTCCCGGTGTGTTGAATGGCAGTCGCATACAGCACCAACGTTGCCTTGGCAATATTGCTTCCAGTTAAGCCGGTCGGTAATCCTGAGAAATCAAATTTCAAGAAGGCATTTTGTTCGGTCCGCCCGCCGATGGGACCGACCACCCGCAAGATATTCTCAGGGAGCACGGAGCTGCCAGCGGGCCTCGCCACTGCAATCGTCGCATCGTCGGTTAGAATTGCCTCTGATGCTGCTGCCTGATTGATGTAAAACACCGCCAGCATCCCGCTGAACACACTGATTAGTAACTGTCGTTTCATGGCCAGATCCCAACTATTCCGTCGTCATCCCGATTCGCGTGATTATATTATTTCCCACCGGACTCCACTCTCTATGCCCCATACGAAAAACCTCTCGGACCGGTCGGCCCTGTTGCACCGGTAGCGCCCGTCGCACCAGTGTTTCCCGTCGCACCAGTGTTTCCTGTCGCACCAGTGTTTCCTGTCGCACCAGTGTTTCCTGTCGCACCAGTGTCTCCTGTCGCACCCGTGCTTCCCGGCGCACCGGTCACCCCAGTCGAACCGGTCACACCGATCGCGCCCGTGACGCCTGTTGAGCCCTGCAATCCAGTCGAACCGGTTGCCCCTGTTGCGCCTGTACCACCCGTCACCCCGGTCGGACCGGTGACTCCGTTAGCACCGGTTCCACCGGTCGCGCCTGCGACCCCGATTGGGCCGGTCGCACCGTTGGCTCCGGTCGGTCCGGTGGCACCCTTCGCACCCGTTCCACCGCCAGCTCCAGTCGCTCCAGTCGCTCCCGAAGCCCCGGTCGAACCGGTCGCCCCTGTTACCCCGGCGGCGCCGGTCAGACCGGTCGATCCGGTTGTGCCAGCAATTCCAGTCACACCAGTCAGTCCTGTCGCCCCGATTGTCCCAGTGACACCGGTCGCGCCTGGCGCCCCCATTGGTCCAGTCGCACCCGTGCTTCCCGGCGCACCGGTCACCCCGGTCGAACCGGTCCCACCGGTCGCGCCAGTCGCCCCCGTCACACCAGTCGCTCCAGTCACACCGGTTCCCCCCGTTGCCCCCATTAATCCTGTCCCGCCGGTGGCGCCGGTATCGCCCTTGATTCCGGCCGCAACGAGCGTCATGATGAGTCGGGCCGGGTGCGCTGTATAAATCGACTCCTTGCTGTTAAACAATACATTTACATTCGAATCGTTCGGGATGAGCGCAATGCCATCATTTGTGATGACACCATCGATCCAATCCCGAACCAGCCCGGTCAAATCCACGGGCACGAATCCATTGCTCTTCGCGACCGCGACTCCGGCTGCTTCCACTTCAGTCCGTGCTGGAACCGTTGCCGCGGTCACCGTCTCTTCATTCCACGGGCCGCTGACTGCAACGACATCAAACGCGCCAGAATGTGTCACGGCCGTGGTATATAAAATCAACGTGGCCTTGGCGATGTTGGTTCCGGTCGTGCCGGCTGGTAAAATTGAGAAATCGAACTTCAGGAAGGCGTTTTGTTCGGCGCGGCCACCGCGCGGGCCGACCACGCGCAGGTTATTGTCAGGCATCTGCGAACTGCTGGCCGGCTTGGCCAGGGCCACGGTCGCATCATCCGTCAGGATGGCTTCTTGTGCCTGCAATTGATTTAGTCCCAACAACCCCATGCCGCCGATAGTCAGGCCGATAAATAGTATTTTTTTCATAATTGAACTCCCGTCACTTGGATCTCCCAGATGACAAGACAATACCACCAATGGCGTTTCGAATACCACAACATTCGGGACCCGCGGCGTACTGCTTCTTGGCCCAAAATCCTCGGCTAAGATTTATTTTCGGTGGGAACGGCGGGCTCGAGATTTATCCGCCGCAGAAGGACCGCCCGCCCTACCGGAAAAATCCGGAGTAGGCGTGGTGTCCCGCATTCATCTGATGAGCGAGGCTCCTGCCGGGCCGTGGCTGACGATTCAGGGACGGCGGCTCGGCGGGAGCCGCGCTCTCCAACGCCTCAGTGACCACAATCAACGTCATCGATTGCGTTGCCGTCTGCTTCTTGGCGGCGGTCATTTTCACTGTGATGTTGAAATCCATCTTGGTTGCTTCAGGCCCGCAATGCCAAGCCCCGTCCCTCGGCCGCCGTGGCTACCCCGTCTGGAAGCTAATCTTTCTGGTAGAGGTTGAGTGTCTTCGTCGCCGTTTTCGTGGTCAACTTGTTATGAACCAGCACCTGGTACTTATAGGACATCTTTGTTGTTCCTAAAAAGGTACAACCCGCAGGCGCAACCGCGTTGGTCGGCACCAATACCCACAAGCCGGGAGCGATCGCACCGGCCGCGGCGAGCACCGTCCAGTTTGCGCCGCTATCGATGATTGGATTGTTGCCAAGATTTGCGTTCGTCACCGACAACCAGGTCGAGCCCCCCCAAGTCACAGTGTCATTCACCGCGTACGTCGTGATGTTTCTCCAAACGCCGCGTAACGTCAGCCCCGCTGCGCCGGTCGCGCCCGTGTTACCCGTCGCGCCGGTCAAACCAATCGGCCCCTGTGAACCGGTCGATCCCGTTCCACCCGTCAACCCTTGAAGGCCTTGCGCGCCGGTTGCCCCGGTCGGTCCGACCAAACTACCGATGTTCACCGTCCCGAGGTGACCGTTTGCATCAACGACAACTGGGTTGGCGCCGGCCACGGTGACTCCGCTAATTCCCGCGATAAATGTATTGGTGTGGGTGCCCACGGTCCCGATCCGGATGGCCTGGGCTTCGGCTGCCACGCCCGCACTGCCAATATCAATATTGTTATTGCCCGTGGTCAGATTGAAACCCGCGTGAAAACCGAGGGCGATGTTGTTGTTGCCGGTGGTGTTGCTCGTGAGCGCAAAAATGCCGTTCGCCGTGTTGTCGTCGCCGGTCGTATTGGATTGAAGCGCTTCGAAGCCGTTGGCCACGTTGTTGTTGCCGGTCGTGTTGGAGAAGAGCGCACCAGCGCCGTTCGCCACGTTGTAGTTGCCGGTCGTGTTGGATTGGAGCACTTGGGCGCCGTTGGCCGTGTTGCCGCCGCCGGTCGTGTTACTATAGAGTGAATAACGTCCGTTCGCCGTGTTGTCGTCGCCGGTGGTGTTGGAGTAGAGCGCAAAAAAGCCGTTGGCCGTGTTGTCGATGCCGGTCGTGTTGGCCTGGAGCGCTTGGGCGCCGTTGGCCGTGTTGTAGTTGCCGGCCGTGTTGGCCTGGAGCGCTTGGTAGCCGTTGGCCGTGTTGTAGCTGCCGTTCGTGTTGGCGTGAAGCGCTTGGTAGCCATTGGCCGTGTTGTGGTTGCCGGTCGCGTTGGCCCAGAGTGCTTGGTAGCCGTTGGCCACGTTGTCGTTGCCGGTCGTGTTGGATTGGAGCGCTCCGTAGCCGTTCGCCGTGTTGTTGTTGCCGGTCGTGTTGGCGTAGAGCGCAGCGGCGCTGTTAGCCGTGTTGTAGTTGCCGATCGTGTTGGCCTGGAGCGCTTGGGCGCCGTTGGCCGTGTTGCCGCTGCCGGTCATGTTGGAGAGGAGCGCTTGGTAGCCGTTGGCCGTGTTGTCGCCGCCGGTCGTGTTGGCGTAGAGCGCTTGGGCGCCGGTCGCCGTGTTTTCGACGCCGGTCGTGTTGGCGTAGAGCGCGACATAACCGTAGGCCGTGTTGTAGTTGCCGGCCGTGAGGGGAAAGAGCGCGCCATAACCGAAGCCCGTGTTATAGTTACCGGTCAACGTAACGTTGCCGGCGCCCCCACCAAACTCATTATCAATCCCACCCCCCAGCGCGCAGTTGGCCGAGCCGATCACGGCCAAGAATACGCTGAGGATCAATCGCCCCAGCTTGAGCCGCAGAAATCGGGTTGGCAATGGTTGGCGTTGGACGAAAGGACGGATATGGAATGCTTTCATTTTTTGATCCTATCTGTGTTTTATTTTCTGTCCGGTTTTAGCTGGCGACGGTCATGCTCATCTCCTAGCTCCAGAGACCGACTTGTTGGTCGACGGCCGGTCGAGGCCTTTGTATTTCCATTTCATCAGCGCGGCCGGCTTCCCTACCGGACAGTGTAGGAAAGCAAAGCATTTTCGACAAGCACAGACTAACCCGATTACCACAACATTCGGACCGCGGCAGTAATGCGTTAAAATCCGGCCTGCGAAATCCGTTGTCGCGCATACGCAAGGTTATTGGATGCCAATGGGAAATCCGCCTGATGGCGCAGGGCTTGTTCGCCAGCCGCAACCGCTTTGACATATTGCCCCAACTGGTTGTACGCAGCACAAATATTGTTATAGGCCGCCGCATAGCCGGGGCGTAATTTCAACGCTCGTTCAGCAGCCGCGATGGATTCGGCATAGTGTTGGTCATTGTAATACTGCAGACTCAGATTCAAATAGATTTCCGGGCTGACAACCGCCGGATCGCGCCGCCCGGCCGAAGCCGCCGGCGCCACGGCTTTTGCGGAATTTCGCAATTCCGCGGCAAAAAGATCACCGGGGCTTAATTCCAAAGCTTTGCGGAGCAACCCCACCGCCTCGCCCGCCCGGTTCTGCGCCAGCAGCCACCGAGCGTAGTAGGTATAGGAATTTGGATTTTCCGGCGCGAGCCGCAAAGCTTCCTTGAAATCCTGTTCCGCCTGGCCCGCGCGATTCAGGGCACCCTCAGCTATCGCCAGATTGATAAAGAGCGTGGCATACCGTGGCGTCAGCCGCCGCGCCCGATCATAATAATCAAGCGCCTGCTGATAATTCCCTTTCGCCATCAGTGTATTCCCGTAGTTCATCAGCCCGCGGCCGTTGTCCGGACTTTTTCGGGTGACATCCTGCCAGAGTGATTCCTCGTCCTTCCAAACCAGGTTGCGCTGGTACGTCGCGTACCCGTTGAGCCCCAAGCCCCCAACGAACCCCACCAGGACCAGCGCCCGGCCCAAATCACTCGCAAACCGCCGGGTCGGGAGGAATGCCGCGACCAGCCCCACGACCGCAATCATCAGCCCGATATATGGGAAAAGTGTCCGGTGCGAATTCATGACCTCAGCGAGCGGACAGAGCGCCGTCGGCAGCAACGCGATCAAAAACCACACGAGTCCAAAGCCCGCCACCCGGGTGCGCCGCCACACGACTCCGAGGACCGCACCAGAGATCAGGAGCACCACAAATCCAAAACCCGCCCAGAATCGCGGATCGCCCATCGTCTGGAAAGGCGCCAGATCATAGTCGGCTGAAAGACCGGCGGGCCAAAAAAACGTTTTAAAATAGAGGAAAGAAACATAGGGCTGGGTGATCAAATATTGCCGCGCATTCGCCGCCCCCGCCACCCACGTCCGCGGGGTCATCCATTGCACAAACAGCGCCATCGCACCGCAGCCAATCAAGGCCGGAAAAACTGTCCGGAATCGACCCAGCCCGCACCGGATCGGCGGCGAACTAGCAGCGTCCTGGTTTCCCTCAAAGAGCAGACAAGCCACCGCCAAAAGCGGCACGAACATTGCCGCAATCGGCTTGGCCAGGATTCCCATGGCCGCCGGGATGACATAGAGGCCTGTGCGCCGGCTACCCGGGACCAGCTGGTAGAGGGCGAACGATCCAACCACCGCGAGCGTGGAGAATAGATCCGAGCCGGCAATTATATAATTGACGGTGTCCGCATTCGCCGGGTGCAGTCCGAACCAACCGGCGGCGCAGGCGGCCAGCCAAAAGTTTCGGGGCGCCGGGCCACTGTGTTCCAAAAGGCAAGCAATCACCATCCCCAGCAAAAACACCAGGGCGATAAAACCAATAAAGGTCGACATCTGAAACCAGAACGGATCCAACTTTCCCCCCAGCCAGTAATCAATCGCGAGAATCGTGGAAACAATCGGCCGGTAGGACTGATTGGATGGTAGGGAACTGAAAGTCGTTGCGTCCGTAAAGAAACGCGGGATATTTCTCAAATCGCGGAGAAAGGCGTTATTGACAATCGCGTGCGAGTCGTCGAAATGAAACTCATTGTGGAAGTGATTCGAGTAGGCCCCCAGCACTCCGGCGAACAGCAAAAAAACATAGACCCAGCCGGTCCGATTTTTCCGTGTGGGTTTTAATCGGTCCGCCCACCAATGGATCATGATTGCGACTTTTCCGGAATGCCGGTGCCAACCAGCAATTCCCGCCGCAGCATGTCCAACGCGTATTGGGAGACAAGCTGCTTGAATGTCTCGCGATCGAGATTCACAACATACCGCTGGACCGTTGTCCCGCGCGGCGAAGCGAGTCCGACGAATACCAAACCGACCGGTTTCTCCGCCGTGCCACCGGTCGGGCCGGCAATCCCGGTCGCGCTGACAGCATAATCCACCTCACCCGCGCGGCGTGCGCCCTCTGCCATTTGCCGGCAGGTCGCTTCGCTGACTGCTCCAGCCGATTGGAGTGTCGCCTCCGCAACTCCAAGGAGTCGCATTTTTGCGGCATTGCTGTACGTCACATAACCGACCGGAAAAACCGCGCTCGCACCGCTGACGTTGGTGAGCCGCTGGGCGATGAGGCCGCCCGTGCAGGACTCGGCCGTCGCAACGGTCTGACCGGCAGCGGTCAGCAGTTTGACGGCGACCTCCTCCAACCGGTCCGTGTGAACACCAAAAATATTTACACCGAGCACGGCCCGGATGCGCCGCTCGGCCTCGGTTGCGGTGGCCGTGGTGGCAATGATCCGCACTTCCACCTCGCCCATCCGGGCGCAGTAGCCGAGCTCGAGTTCGGGCAGGTCCGCCAGCACCGGTGCCACGGCTTGTTCGATGGCGGATTCAGACAGGCAGGCGACTTTGAACACCCGGCAGTCCAGCCGGCTGCCCTGCGGCAGATGCGGGATCACCTGTTTTTCAAACATCGGATACAATTCACGCGGCGGACCGGGGAGCAGAAAGATTTGTTTGCCGGCGTGTTTCAGCAGCAAGCCCGGCGCAGTGCCATGGTGATTGGGGAGGACCTGGGCACCGACCGGGACGAGGGCTTGCACGAGAATTTGTTCGCGTAAAACGAAACCCCGCTGCCGGTATCGCTCCGTGATTTGGGCCACCACGGATTCGTCGCGGTGCAGGGCCAGACCGAGCAATTCAGCGACGACATCCCGCGTGAAATCGTCACTCGTCGGCCCCAGGCCGCCGGTAATTAAAATCACATCACTGCGCGCCAACGCCTCGGCCACGAGGGCGCGCATTTCCGCGCGGTTGTCGGACACGGTGGTTTGGCGGACCAGCCGCAAGCCGCGATCGCTGAGCTGGCGCGCGATGTAATTGGCGTGCGTGTTGACGGTAAATCCGAGGAGGAGTTCGCTGCCAGTGTTGATGAGTTCGATCCGCATGGGTTTATTCGGGCGCCGGACTTTTTCCGCCGTCGCTGTGGGGCATGATTTCTTTCGGTAAATTAACCGGCCGGTACGAATAGTGGCCGACTGTGCCGCCAATTTTATATTCAAACGCATGGCTCAAGAACCAGGTGAGGACATTGATGCCAGGCAGACTCCGGAGAAATTGGCCCTGGACGAGAAAATCGAGGCGCCCATCGAAGCCAATTTTGCCGCGGCTGGTAAAAATGAACGCGCCGGCATCCACTTTCAGGTCGTCGGTTTTGGCCGCCTCCTCCGCGAGGGTGAACGTTGCAGTGGCCTTGGTCGCTTCCGCGGAACCAGCCCCGGGCGCGATGTCGTCCAGGATGTGGGACACAATCCCAAAGGCCGGAATCTCCCAGAGCACGCCATCCTCCACGAGCAGCTTGCCGTCGCCTTGAATGCTTGCCAGGTTGGTCCCGGTGCCGCTGAGTGCGGCTTGGCCGGTCAGGAAGCCGGTGGTTTTCACCGGTTTCCCATGAATCGCCGTAAACATCTTTTGCACGGCCACCCGCTCGGTGACAAAATTAAACTGGTACGCGGCATCACTCGCCAGCGAGAAAGTCGCCTTGCCGAAGAGTTTCCCGCCATAAAAATCGGCATCGAAATTGGCAACGGTCAGGGTGTTATTGGTGAGGCTGAGGTCGGCCGTCGCCTGCCCGGCCGCCAGTTTCCAATACGAAAAACCTTCATTGGCAACATGCGCCTGCCAACAGGAGTTCGAAGGCACATCGAGATCCACCATTCCCGCCGTCGTCGCGGCGGTCCGCGGGCCAAACCGGTAGGTCCGCATCGCGGCCCCCGCTTTCGGTCCCAGCAAGGGGGCCAACTCCAGCGGGCTGGCTGTGATGGCCAGGTCGAACGTCACGCGGTGTGTATTAAAATCGGCCAGAAGCTGCCCCCGGACATCGCCTTCGTTGCGCTGCAAAACCAGATCCCGGACATCCAAGCGGTTACGCCGGAGTTTGAGGTGCGCCGACACTGCATTCAATGTTACCCCCCGGTAACTGCACCGGTCCGACGTCAACGTTGCATCGTAGGCGAAAGCCGATGGATCAACAAAATCCCCCTGAACCGACGCCACAATGTGCGGGGACCGCTCAAACCAGCTCGGTTCGACCACTTGGCGAGGGCCGGGAAACATGATCGGCAATAGCTTGGGCGGATTCAGCGTGCTATCCAACTCATAACTGAAATCGCTCGTCTCGATGTGGTACTGCCCGTGACCGGTCAATTGGCCTTCTTTCATCACGATGGTTGCATCGGTGATCTTGACGAGCGGACCTTGATTCTCGAAATTAAAAACAATCGACCGAAACGGCACGGTGCGAAACTCCAGTGCGCCCAACTCCAGGCGACCGTTGAGGACGGGAACAATGCCCGTCTCCGCTGACAAGACATAGCGGGCAGAAATTTTCGGTGGCGCCAGCACCCGGAAATCGCGCAGCGCGACAGTCACCTCGGGCGGCAGGGCCGGAAAAAACAAATTGGGATCCAGACTGCTCGCCAGCCGCAAATCAAAGCCACCGCCCGCAATGTCATACCGCCCCGTGATCGATAATTCACCGCGCCCGACCCGCAGCCGGGCCTCCCGGATATCCACGGCACCGTCCCGCATCTCCACATCCGCCGTCAGCGTCTCGACATGGATTTTCCGATAGGTCACATCGGCCGCGCCCAGTCGGGCCGTGACATGACTCCCCACCGAGTCCGCCAGATCCAAATCAAAAATCACATCCAAATGTGGCAAATGGGAGCCCCGCAGGTTATTGAGTTCGCGGAGCGCCTTGGTCACAAAGACAAACTGATTCTGACCGGTCGGATTTTTCTTCGGGGCCAGCGCCCCCCGGAGTTTGATCTGGCCGTCCATGCGCATGCGGATTCCACAATAGATTCCGGTCAGTTGATCCACCTCCACCACCCCGTCCTCCGCCAACCGCAACGTCGCCGACGCCTCGGCGGCGGTAAAAACCTCCGGCCCGATTTCATCCGCGGGAGTCGGCACAACGACATTGGCGTTGGCAATGCGCAAATCGCTGATCGCGTTTTCGCCACGGAGGAGCCGGGGCCAATCCCAGCGGATCTGCAGCCGGTCAATCCGGGCCAGCACATGCCCGGGCTCACGCGCGTCCGCCAGCTCGGCATCCGACGCAATCACGCCGCGGAGGATCTCCAGCCGGATGGATTTGAATTGCGCCGCAATTCCGCGTTGCAGTAATTGCCGTTCCACGGCGTGCGTCAGATACGGCGGGAAGTCATGCTCTTCAAAATAGACAACCGTCGCCACCACCACCAGCAAGGCCAGCAGGAACCCGCCGAAAGCCAACTTGAGAAATGTTTTCAACGCGACCAAACTTAAACACCCCGCTCGTCAGCGTCAACGCCGATGATTCGCCGCCTTCGCTACGGGGTCGGGCTGGTCAGCCAGGGTTTCAGCAAGGTCGCCACGGCCGGCGCCGGCAACTGAAACGTCAGCTCGGCACTGCTGGCAGTGGCTTGACCATTGGTCGCCACCGCGAGCCAATGGGTGGCGGTTCCGAGCGTGGCCGTGATCGTCGCGTTCCGCCCATCTTCGTCCGCCCCCTTGGGCGGTCCAAACGAATCCGCCTGAAGCCTGGCAAACATCGCCGCGGCGGCATTCACGGCATCCACATTCAATACCCCTTGAGCCGGTGCCACCAATTTCCACTGGCCGTGCTCCCGCGCCACCGTCACCGGGCCCGCCACCAGCTTCGTAATCTGGTCCGCCTTAAAATCAAACACCTGGCGGGATCGCAGCGCGCTGTAACCGGCCGGCAGCCGGTCGAGCAAATCCGTCGCGACCCCGTAGATAAATTCCTCCCCCGTGCATTTGACAAACCGCAGGGCGTTCGTCCCATCCACCGAACCGATGATCAATTGGGCCAGTTGGTTTGTACCAGTCCCGGTCAGTGTCACCACCGCGCTGGGCTGGGTCAGCCCGTATTGCTGCGGGTCGGTCGTGACATCCGCCACAAATCGCTTCGCCCGCACACCAATCAACTCCGCCAACCACTGCTGGACTGCGGACTCCTCGGCCGGCACGCTCAGCGGCGCCGTGATCTGCCAGCCCTGGGAATCGCGTTGCAGCGTCAGCCGATTCGCTCCCCGCGCGATGGCGATGGATTTCACACTGGCCGGCGTGACCCCCAACACTTGGGGATCGCGCAGGTCATTGATTTGAACCGCAAACTTTTTCGCGGCGGCGCCGTCGATTGTGAAGATGGAATCGGCATTTTTAAGTTTGGCATACACCTGGCCGGCCGCATTGGTGGGCGACCGCCCGAGGAGCAGGGTCTGCCCGGCTTCCCCAATCAATACCGTGATTTCACGATCGGGTTCGTCGAGGTGATAATTGTGCAAATCTTTCGGATCTTCGCTGATAAATTCCTGCACCTGGAGCCCAGTCAACCCGCTCAATAATTCGCTGATCTTGTCCTGGTCCGCCCGCACCGACAGCGGCCGGACAATTGTCCAATGCGCTGCAGTTTTTTTAAGTTCAATCACCCGGTCGGCGGTTTTAATTTCCAAACGGGTGACCGCTGCCGGCGTAAACTCCATCGCGGTCCGGCTCCGCAACGCATCGAGCCGGGGCGTCGCCCGCTCGTACAATGAGACCGGGGCGAGACAGACTTCCCGGCGGCCCGCCACCTGAACATACAACGCATTTTTCGTCGGCGTCGCATTGCCAATCAGCAGCGCGACCGGTCCGGATTTTGTCTGCAGCCGGATGCTGGCACGCGGCGGTTCGAGGCCAAACCCCGCCAGGCTCGCGCCCTGCAAATCCTGCTCCGTGAGGGTCCGGCTCCGCTCGGTAAACTCCAACTCATCGAGTGTCGAGCTGACCGCCGCAAAGTCGGCGCGAACGGCAATGGGCTGTTTGATATCCCAGTGGGGGCCGGTTTTTTCCAAGACAATCGTTTGATTGGAGTGCACCAGCTCAAAATGACTGACCTGCTTGGCATCCAGGTTCAAGAGGCGTTTGCTGTGCTGAACCCGGTCCGTGGTCGTTGTTCCCTGGAAGTGATCCCAGACCGCAACCCCGCCGACAATGCCGACCAGAACAATCAGAAAAAGTGTTTTCCGGTAGTTCACGTTATTTCCGTCGCCGTGACCAAACCAGCAAGCCAATCAGGCCCACCAGCAGCGGCAAACCGACAATGGTCAACGCGTAAACCGCTTTCAATTGGTTGGGCGAAATATCGAGCCGAAATTCATCCGGCACTTTCGGGCCGACCGCCAGGAGTTGCTCCCGTTTCAACAGCCAATTCAAGCTGCTCATAAAAAAGTCGAGGTTCCCGGCGGTCAGCGCGCTATTGTCAACAAAACTCGCTGTACCGACAACAATCAGCCGCGTCTCACCCAGGTCCACTTCGGCGCCCCGCGGCTGCCCCGTTTCAACGGCGACCGCAAGCGAGACGGGGCCCGCCACATCGCGGGCAGGATCAAATTTCGCATGCTCGGTGTCGGGATCGGTCTCCCCCCAGAATGCCGCCGAGGTGCTGGCGAGTTCGGTCACACGGGGTTGGTCGGCACTCCCCGCCTCGGTCTTTGCCTGGCGGACGGACCGGCAATAGGGAAATTCAGTATTTACATCGGCCAACTTCGCAGTCACAGCGTGCTGGGCGTAGGTCGTGGCAACGGCATTCACGTCGAGCAGTTCCGTCCCCAGCAGGGCCCCGGCCTTGCGCAGAATCAGATCGTCATCCACCTGCACACCCCATTTTTTCAGGAACCCTTCCAGGCCGCTCTCGATTTTCGGGTCCAGCATGACCAGCACCCGGCCGTGATTTTTCAGGTACTGATCCAGCGCGGCTAGTTCCGCCTCCGCAACCTTGGTCTTCGGGCCGGCAATGACCAGGGCACTGGCATTGGTTGGGAACGCCTGTTGCTCCTGCCAATTCCAGCGGGCAACCTTCAAGTTATCGCGTTTGATATAGGTGGCCAGGGTCGAGTAGCCGGCACGCTGCTCAAAACTCTCCGGGTCGCGCTCTCCGTGACCGGTCAGGAAATAAATCGTCGGTGGCTCCCCTTCGGTCACAGTCTGAATCGCCCCGAGAAACGCGCCCTCCGCTTTAAACGACTTGATCCGCGCCGGACCGCCTTCCCCAGCGCCACCCTCCATCTCGACCATTTCGTCTTTGCTGACGTATTTACTCCGGCTGCCGTGCGCAAAAATTACCAGGGCCGGTTCGCGGACATCAAACTTGTATTCCTCCACCACCTGTTTGGCACGGGCCAGATCGCGGTCCGGATCCACGTACTCAATCTGGAGCCGATCCCGCCCATAGAACTGAAATTCCGTCAGCAAATGCCGGACATCCTGAAAGATTTTTTCTTCCAGCTCGCTCTCCGCGTTGGGCTGGAGATACACAATCACCCGGACCGGTTCCCGCAGCGCGGCCAGCGCCTGCTGGGTCTTGTCCGAGATCTTGTAGTAGCCGGATTTCGTCCAATCAAACCGGGTGTAATGCCGGCTGACAAGCCAATTCACGAGCACCAGCAGGACGAGCACTGCCCCAAGCTGCACCAGCACATTGGCGCTGATGACCCACCGACGATGACCACTGGAAGATGACTCGGCCATCCGTTACCTCCACTTCCTTGATTCCACGATCCGCGTGGTCGCAAACAGCGCCCAGACTGTGGCGCTCAGGTAATAAACGATTGGCCGGATGTCCAGGATCCCGCGGGCGAAATCCTCCATGTGTTCAAACGCAGACAGCGCCCGCACCAGCTTGCTGACCGGTCCGCCCTGAAACAAAAACGCCAGCCAATTCACCACGATCAATAAAATGAACACCAGCGCAAACGACATCAGCGCGGCGGCGACCTGGTTCTTCGTCAGCGACGAGGTCAGCAGGCCGATGGCAATCAAAAACTGGCCAATGACCAACACGCCGATGTAGCCGCTCGCGATCGGCCCGAGATCGAGGGCCGACGACTCGCCGGCGAAATAGCGCAGCACCACCACATACACGCCGGTCAACCCCCACATCAGCGCGTACAGCACGACCGCCCCGAGATATTTTGCGAGCACCACCTGGAAATCCGTGACGGGCGCTGTCATCAACATCTCGAGCGTCCCGGCGCGCTTCTCTTCCGCCAGCAACCGCATGGTGATCATCGGAATCACCACCAGCGACGGCAGCCAGAACATGCTGAACATGATTTTCATGGCCGTCACCTGCTTCGGGCCGGTCGCCAGATAATTCACCACGACCGCAAATGTCACGCCCATCACCACCAGGAAAAACATGATCACGACATAGCCGAGCACCGACGCGAAATACGCGTTGAGTTCCCGCCGCAAGAGAGCCAGAATATTTCTCATGGTAAAACAAGAGGGAAGACTGGAAGGTTGGAAATTTGGAAGGTTGGGTTACCGGGCCGGCCCCATTCTTCCATCCTTTCACTCATCCATTTTTCCATTCTGCCACTCCTCCATATTTCCAGCCCCCTCCGCATCATCGCAATCCCCGCCGCGATTCACGGCGCTCTTCTTCGGCTTCATCTTCCTCGTGCATCACCTGCACAAAAATATCTTCCAGGGAGGTGCGCTGCCGGACCAGCTCCCGGAGCGTCCACCCGCGCGCGACGACCGTCTGAAAAATCCCTTCCCGCGGATCCGTCCCCGCCTGCGGCTCCACTGTCACCCGCACAAAGTCATCCGTTCCGGCGCCCGTCGTCACACCCGCCACGCCCGCCACATCGCGCAAGCGTGCGACAATTTCCTCGGCCGGACCGCGCACCTCGACATGGATCACGCCACCGGCATGCAACGTCTTCACCAAATTCTCCGGTGTATCCGACGCCAGGATCCGGCCCTTATGAATGATGATGACCCGGTTGCAGGTCATCTCCACTTCCGATAAAATGTGGGACGAAATCAAAATGGTATGGCGTTTGCCGAGATCTTTGATGAGCTGACGGACTTGCCGGATTTGGACGGGATCCAGGCCAATCGTCGGCTCGTCAAGAATGAGCAGGTCCGGCTCCGCCAACAAGGCATCGGCCAAGCCGACCCGCTGCCGGAACCCTTTTGAGAGCTGCCCGATGACCCGGTTGCGCACCTCGTCCAAGCCGCATTGTTTCACCACTTCTTCCAGGCGATCCCGGCGTTCACTCCGCGGGACCCCTTTGATTTTCACGCGAAACTTCAGGTACTCTGCCACCCGCATGTCAACGTACAACGGATTATTTTCCGGCATGTACCCGATGTGCCGGCGGACCTCGAGCGAATTATCAAAAACATCAAACCCAGCCACTTGGACCCGCCCGGTGGAAGCGGGGATGAATCCGGTCAGGATCCGCATTGTGGTGGATTTACCGGCGCCGTTGGGGCCGAGAAAGCCAACGATTTCGCCCCGATTAACAGCAAACGACACGCCATTGAGCGCGGGAACGCCGGCGTACCGCTTCGTTAAATTCTCGACCTGGATCATCGGTTGCATGTTGTCACTGCCAGAAGAACAGTGCGATTTCTTCTAACAAAACGGTTGGACTTTTACAAGCCGCAGGATGTTCAAACTTTTTTGGGGCGCATTCGCCGAGCCGCCGCTGGACCGGCCAGCCGGATGGCGCTAGTGACAGCGCCTGCCTACTCAGGAATAGGAGGATAGGCGTCCCGCCTGTCAGTCATTGGATTCGACAGGCGAGACGCCCTGTCCTACTATCGGATTCATCCCGCCAGAGCGTCCGGGACGGACGCCTCGACATTTTGAACCGCGAGAATCCCGGCCAAGAAAAATGGATATCGCGTTTTCAGGCCCGGCAAGTATATTGCCGGTGAGGAAAGAAGCAAACGATGCCGGCAACCCGTTACAGCGAAATCCGCAACCAGCTCCTGCGCGAATCGTTTCCGACTGTTTTTGCACCGGCCTGGCTGCGCGATGCGGCCAGCAATTACGTCCCCCTGCCCATTCACGAGCGGCTCGTCCAATGCATCTGGTATGACCAACGAATCCAGCCCACCGGACTGCACACGGCTGACGGCCGGCCCATCGAAGTCATCTTTCCCGGCTGGTGGAATCTCGAGGCCGGCCCCGACTTTCGCAACGCCACCCTGAAGATCGGCGCTGAACCCGAGCGCCAGGGCGACATTGAAGTCCACCTGCGCGCGGAGGACTGGGCACACCACCGACACGACCACGACCCGAATTACGACAACGTGATCCTGCACGTGGTCCTGTGGGAAGCCAACTCAGAAAAACCACCGCGGACCCGGCAGGGTGAGGAGATTCCCCAGCTCGTCCTCCACCAACAACTCGCCGCCCCGCTCGAACAATTGTTTGACGAAATTGACAGCGACGCCTATCCGCACAACGTGGGGAATCACGCCGGCCAATGTGCGGAGACACTGGCCGCCTTGCCGGAGAAATCTGTCCGCGACCTCCTCGCGGCGGCCGGGGATGAACGGTTCGCCGGCAAGCTGCGCCGGTTTGCCCGGTGGATTCACCAGGCTGGTACCGAACAGGCGTTTTATGAAGGCTGGATGGAGGCGCTGGGGTACAAGGCCAACAAGACCACTTTCCGCGCCCTGGCGCAACGGGTCCCCTTAACCACGCTGGCTGCGAGCCGGTCCGGCGCCGCCCTGCTGTTTGGCACCGGCAACCTCTTGCCGACGGTCGCTGCCAAATCCACCGACCTCTATGCGCGCCGCTTGTGGACGCAATGGTGGAAACTGCGCCCGGATTTTGCCGATAAAATCATCCCGATCGAAGCCTGGCGATTGACCGGGATCCGGCCGGCCAATCATCCGCATCGGCGGCTCGGTGCAGCCGCCGCTCTGGTTCGCCGCCATGAAAACTTTGCCGCCAAAGCCATTGCCGCCGTTGAAAGCGGTGGGGACCCGTCCCGACTCTTTCTCCAGGGGCGGGACGAATATTGGACCCGCCATTACACTCTCGGCGGCAAACCCCAATCGCAACCGATCGAGTTGATCGGCGCAGCCCGGGCGCAGGAAATCGTCGCCAACATTGTGCTCCCGTTTGTCGCTGCCTACGCCAACATCCGGCAAGATGACCCGCTTCAGACGCTGGCCAAGGCCCAATATGATGCACTGCAGCCGACCAGCGATAACAGCCAGGCCCGGCTGGCCACTCACCAATTATTCGGGACCCCGCGAGTCATGCGGCGGTATGTGCAGACCACCCGGCAACAACAAGGGTTGCTGCAGATTCTGCAGGATTTTTGCTTCAACGACAAGAGCGTCTGCCGGGAATGTCGATTCGCCGAACTGGCGCGGCGGTGGCCGACGGCTACGGGATCCGGTTAATCTGGTTCTGGAGTTCCTGGGCGCCGGCCGGCGTGTTGCCGTGGAGAACACGCGGGTTGATCTTGGCGGGTGCGGTGGCAAAGTCCGGGCGATCCACGGTGGGCTGATCGAGCTCGGCGCGGCGAGCCGCAAAATTCTTTTGCGGCTCCACCCGGGTCGGAATGACGGGGTATTCCCGCGTGGTAAAACTCACCTTTTTGTCGGGGACTATTTTGGTGCTCACCGCAGTTCCCCGGTCCACTGTCTGGCTCCCGATGGCAACCATGGGCTGGGAACTCACCGGCATTGGCACGGAATCAAAGTGGACCGTTGCGAATTCGACCGTTTGCCCCGTCACATCGGCGCGTTTATTCGGGTCAATCCGATCAAAAACACCGGCCGCCGCGTGCGCGACCCAACCGAGGACTGCCAAGCTGATGAGCAGGTTTCGCATGAATGTAATAAATTGGTGCGGACGAGAGGAGTTGAACCTCCATGCCCTTGCGGGCACAGCCTTCTGAGGGCTGCGCGTCTGCCAGTTTCGCCACGTCCGCATCGACTGACTGCGTCAACTATAGCCAGCCACCGCACCGCGCGCAACGCTTTAGTTACCGGTCGGTGCGCTAACAGCGGGAGCCGGAGCCCGCACTGTCGCCATGAGTTTGTGCATCGCTTCCTCTTCGCCGAAAGCGAGAATGTTATCGTAATATTGCACCAACTGACTCTCGGAAGCCGCTTCCACAATATTGCGTTCCATGTCCACCAACAGCTCCTTGAGCTCTTCCCGGCGCACGGCAATGGCTTCCTTGCGGGACTGGACAACGGTCTGCATTTCGAGCTCGGTCTGCAAGGCATAGAGCGTCCGCTCCAGCGTTTGGCCAACGAGCTCATTCACCAAAAATTGCCGGCGGAGCTGGAGCGAGTCAGCCGTTTGCTTGAGCAGGAGCCGGAGCATTTCTTCGACGGGTGGACGGCCAAGCTCCGCCGCCATCAACAGCGCATCCGAATCTGGTTTAAAGCCGAGGCGGCGCGCGACGTAGGGCGAGTACCCGGCCCGTTCAAGCACCAAAAACCGCATCTCGCAGGCGTCCACGGTGTAATCGCGGTAATGAGTCACCCAGACCGGCAAAGTTTGCGCGAATTGGGAACGTTGCTTGCGCTCGACCAGAACCCACGATTCCACCACCCACGGCACAAGGTTGTCGGGATCTTTTTCCTTGCAGTACCGCGCCCATTGCAATGCGAGATCGTACTCGCGTTGGCGGGCGGCCGCACACGCAAACCGCAGGGCGATCAGTTTGTTGGTACCCGTGGTGGCCAGGGCCGATTCAAATCGAATTCGCCGTTGCGACCAGTCGGTCAAAAGTTCCGCCGCCCCCCACGCCAGATGGGCGTCGTTGGTCCCCTGCCGGACGACTCCGTTGATTAACTCCGGATCCAGGCGCGTGGCCTTCAATAATTCCGCCGTTTGCAATTGCCCTGTCAGCCGGCGGGTCCGGTCAATCTGGCGGAAGCTGTCAAACGTCGGCAACGGGTCCGCCGCTGCCGATGTCAGCCAACAAAAACCCGCCGACAACAATCCGGCGGCAAGTGTAATGATTGGATTTCTCATTCTGTATTCTGACTGCGGACTACTGTATTCTGTTCCACCGATGGCTGTCAAAGTCAACTTAAGCAAGCAAACCGTGACGCTCGGAGTCGGCGACATCGTCGCGGAACCAGCCAGCTCGACCGGCCGGGTGGCCGGCCTGCGCCAGGCCACACGGTTCGCGCTCGGACGGGAAACCCATCTCGAGCACCAGCGCGCGCAAACCACCCGGCATGCAGCCGCCTACCGCCGGGAAGTGTTCATCCGCCACACCACAACGGTCGACGATTTTGCGGTTAAAATCCAGGGCCGGATTGACGGCCTGATCGCCCCTGCCGACAGCGCCGGTCCCTGGGTGGTCGAGGAAGTGAAATCGCTGGTCATCCCGCCGCTGGCTTTCGCAGCATTAACCGCCGACTCGCATCCGCACCATGTCGAGCAACTCCGATTATATTGCTATTTTGTACTGGAGGGCGAGGCTCCCGCCGAGCCGCCGGGAACGGAAGGACTTGGCGCGGCGGGAGCCTCGCCCTCCCAGACGAATGGCGCGCCCCCCAAGATCAGCGAAGTTACCGGGCAGCTCGTCTACGTCAACGTCGTGGATGGCACCCGCAAGGAATTTTCCGTGGCCGGACCGTTTGCGGATTGCCGGGAACTGATTACCGAGCGGGTCCGCGCATTGATTGCGGTGGCCCGCGCGCGTGACCGCGGCCGACATGACCGGCGCCAACGGGCCGGCACCCTCGCCTTCCCCTTTCCGAAGCCGCGCCCGCATCAGGACCAGATGGTCGCGGCAGTCACCGCGGCCGTGGACCGCGGCCGCCACCTCCTCGTCTCGGCGCCGTCGGGGATTGGCAAGACGGTGGGCGCATTGTTCCCGTCGATCAAACATGCGCTGGCAAAAGACCGGCGCGTCTTCTTCGTCACCGCCAAGAATACCCAGCACCAGCAGGCCGCCGAAACATTGCGCCGCTTGAACGGGCCGACCGCCACGGTCTTCCGCTCGCGCGAAAACATGTGCATCAATTCGGTCTATGCGTGCCGGGAAGAATTCTGTCCCCACCTGCAACAGTTTCAGTTGAAATTGCAGCAGACCCAAATTGTCGACCAACTCCTGCAGCGGGGCGTGCTGGAGCCGGACCCGCTGATGGAGGCCGGCCGCGGAGTCGGGGTCTGTCCGTTTGAACTGGCCCTGCTGACTGCCGAACGGACGGATGCCATCGTTTGCGATTACAATTATGTTTTTGATCCGCAGGTCTATTTCCGGCGATTTTTTCAGGACGCCGATTATTCCGATGCCATCCTCATCATTGACGAGGCGCATAATCTCGTGCAGCGCGCCCTGGATTATTACTCCCCGGTCTTGCGGCGCCGGCACATCCAGGCACTGACCAAACAATTGACGCACATCGAGCCGGGACTCGCCCGCGAACTCCGGCAATTCTTGCGGGCGTTGGATGATTTCTTTCGGGATCAGGACCGGCCCGTGCCGGACGAGTACTCGCAGCTCGACGAGGAGCCCGCACATCCCGCCGACCAATTTATCATCGAATCGCCCCAGCCGTTTTTTGACGATTTGAAACCGACTCTGAACCGGCTCAGTCTTCGGTATCTGCTCGATAAAATCGAAAGCGGCCGGGCCATCCCGGACGATCCGGTCGAAGAATTTCTGGGCGACCTTGGAAAGTTTTATAGTGTCCTCGGCCGGACCGGCGCGGAATTCGCCTATGTTTTCGACACCACCGGCGGGGGCGCGCTGAAGATCGTCTGCCAGGATGCTTCCCGGCTGCTCGCCGAGCGGCTCACCGGATTTCACAGCGTCATCGCGATGTCGGCGACCCTGGCCCCCACCGAATTCTACCAGCAAATGCTCGGGTTCGATCCGGCCCGCACCGATGCCCTGACTTTGCCATCGCCCTTCCCGGCCGAGAACCGCCGACTGCTGGTCGTCCCCACCGTCTCGACGGTCTTCCGGCATCGCGGAGCGAATTACGAGCGGGTCGCCGAAATCATCACAACGGTCGCGGCGGCGCACCCCGGCAATTACATGGCGCTGTTTCCGAGCTACGACTTTTTGCGCGCCACGGCTGCACATCTCGGAGGGCCACGCTTCGTCGTGGCCGCCGGGGAATCGGTCGCGACAAAGCGCGACCCTCCGAATTACCGGTTGTTGATTCAAGAATCCGGCATGACCGCCGCCCAGCGGCAGGCAGTGCTGGACGCCCTGCAGACCAATGTACCGCCGAAGTTGGTTTTGGCGGTCCAGGGCGGGGTCTTTGCCGAAGGTGTGGATTACCCGGGGGAAACCTTGTCAGGGGTGATCGTGGTCAGCCCGGCGTTGCCGCAACTGAGTTTCGAGCGGGAATTGATGCGCCGGTATTACCAGGAGAAATACAGCAAAGGTTTTGAGTTTGCGTATCTCTATCCGGGCATGAACCGGGTCATCCAATCCGTCGGCCGGTTGATCCGCTCCGAGACGGATTGCGGGGTCGCCGTTCTGGTCTGCCAGCGGTTTGTGCAAAACCAATACACGGCACTTTTCCCGTCCGATTGGGGAACGGATTTGACCTACCGGGGAGATTTGGAACCGGAATTGGCGAAATTCTGGGCGGGACGCACCAGCAGTCCGCCCCCCAGGTAGGCGTCTCGCCTGTCCATTTCAATAGTGGAACGGGCGTCCCGCCGTTTGATTGATCCGCACATGACAGGCGAGACGCGCTGTCCAACTAATAAACGGACGGGACGCCCGTTCCACGACCACGTTCAACCAGCCAGAGCGTCCCTCCGGGCGCGGCCTGTTTCTTTGCCGAAACACTAGATTTTGCCGGCCAACTTGCGTTCTGACTGGAGATGGATATGTTGCGCGGCAACACCATTCATCAACCCTACTCACCATGGATAATCCCGCGAAATTTAATAAAGACGCCAAGATCAACTGGTATCGCTGCCAGGTCGATCCGCAGTTAATGAGCGAGCTGATGCAATGCAGCGACTGGCAAGGGTTCCGCCAGGCGGGCGGGCATTTCGGATTGTGGTGCCTGACCGGGACTCTGGCCTATCTCGCGTATCAGCAAATTACCGCAGCCAATTGGCCGTGGGCGGTGCCGGTATTGTTGGCCGCCTTGTTTGCCCATGGAACCGTGGGCGGTTTTCTGGGGGGAACGGCGTGTCACGAGCTCAGTCACAAGACCCCGTTCAAAACCAAATCCATCAACGAATTCGTCCTCAAAGTGTTTGCGTTTTTTGGATGGTGGGATCAAGTGTGGTTTCGCCCCAGCCACATCCGCCATCATCAGGTCACGGTCTACAAAGCGTACGACGGCGAAGTGGTGTTGCCGCAAACCATGGCCTTCAAGGATTGGCGATTCTGGCTCGCGGTATTGGCCTGGAATCCAATCAACACCTGGCATGTTTTAAAAACCTATTATCGGCGGGCCACCGGGCGGCTGGACAATGACTGGTACGAGTTTGTCCTGCCGGACAGCAACGCGCAACTCCGCCGGCAACACCGGAACTGGGCGCGGTTCACGCTGATTGGCCAGCTGCTGTTGGCAGCAATTTTTATCGCGACCGGCCATTGGTTCCTCATTGTGATTGTCAACCTCGGCACACAATACTGCGGCCTGCTGAGCCTCCTTTGCGGTTCGCCACAACATTTTGGCCTGTCCCCCAACGTGCCCGATCATCGGCTCAGTTGCCGCACCTACACCGCGGGCTGGCTGCCTTCGTTCCTCTATTGGAACATGCAATATCACATCGAACACCACATGTTCCCGGCAGTCCCCTTCTTCAATCTGCCCAGGTTGCACCAAGCCATCGCGGATGACCTCCCGCCAACGCCCCACGGATTGCGGGCAACCTGGCAGGGCATTCTCGAGATTCACCGCCAGCAGCAGTTCGATCCGAATTACACCTTTGTTCCAAAATTACCACAGTCCGCTGGAACGCGAGCCGACGACGCCCTGCTTGAGCGCGAGGCCGCGCTGGCGAATTAAGAACGCTTTTTAACGCGACCGATTGTTGGTCCATAAGCTTGTTGCTGGCTGTTTCGGAATGTGCTTCTATCCAATCGATTTCGATTGGCAACTCGCAGAAGTACCAACTATGAAAACAACCATTCAGATTGGGAATACCGCCGTGGGCACGGCGTCCGCGCAACTGCTTTCCAATAATATTGAGGTGTATGAAAACACGGTTCCCGCGCTGCTATCGGACCGGCTCCGCAATCCGAAATTTTCTGGCCCGGCCAACCCGCAAACCGGCGTCGCCACGGACTGGGAACCGTGCGGCAACGGAATGCAGGGGCTGATCTGCCAACTGGTCCCCGGCCTGTATCTGTCGGGAACTGAATCGCAACTGGTCCAGCATTACGCTGAGAACGGTTGGGCGGGCATCTTGCAAGCCGGCGTTCCGGTATTTGCCGGCGAGGAACTGGAAATTGAAATCTGGGCGCGCGCGCGCCACCGGCCCGTCACAGTGCGCTGCGAACTGCAACTCCCCGGCCAGACGGCGTTCGCCACGCCGACGCTGCTCTTCGACGTTGCCCATTGGACGCGCCGGACCGTGCGCGTCACCGGCCCGGCCACGACTGCGACAGTGTATTTCAAGATCATGATCCCGGGTGACAGCGTGATTTACATTGATCAGATTCACCTCCGCCCGGTCGGCCAGCCGAACGTCAACCCGGAACTGAGCGCGAGTTTTGACCGGTTTCCCTGTCCGGTCCTGCGGTTTCCCGGCGGATGCGCCAGTTGCACCTACCACTGGGAACACGGCATCGGCCCGGTCCACCGGCGCCCGGTGCAGGATGACCCGGTTTTCAAGTACAAGATGTATTACGAGTTCGGCACCGACGAATATCTCGAACTCTGCGCTGCGAAAAACATTCGGCCGCTGATTACGCTCAACAGCACCTCCGCCACCCCCGCCGATGCGGCGGGTTGGGCCGCCTACATCCGTGCCTGGTACATTCGCCGCAATCTCAAGGTACCGGCGGCTTATTTCGCTGTTGGCAACGAGAACTACGGGCCGTGGGAAATCGGGCACATGACCGGGGAAATGTATGTGGCGCAATTGCGCGAGTTTGTCCCGGCAGTCCGGGCCGCCTACCCCGAAGCGCGCATCATGGCGCTGGGCGAATCCCAAGCCGCTGGCCTGCGCACGCAATTCACCACTCCCTGGCGCGCCACCATCCTGGCGCAGGCCGCCGACTTATTTGATGTCCTGGTGGTCACCCGGTATTCATGGGGAACGGACAACCAGTCGTTGGGAGAAATTATGCAAACGGTGGCCCGGGCGCTGGCGGAAAAGGAAGCGGATCTGCAACAGATGGCGCAAGACATTCGCGCGACCGGCCTGCCGAAGACGCTGGGGGTGGTCGAATGGAACCTCTGGACGCGCGCAAGCCATAACGATCACGCCGGTTTTTTCGAGCCCAATGACATCCGCCATTGCCTCTATGCGGCCGGGTTGCTCAACGTTTTCTGCCGGCTCGGCCAGATTCTGGAGATTGCCAACTACTACTCGCTCATCAACACGATGGGCATGCTGCACATTAAAAATGGCCAAGTCACATTCGCGGATGTCGTGAAAGTTTTCAACCTCTATGCGCCCGCCTTGCCGGGCGAAGTGCTGGCAACGACCGTGACCGCTCCCAAACTCGTGGACGCCGTCTTCCTACGGAACGACGGCCAGACCTACGGGTACCTCGTCAACTTCAATCATGAGCAGCCGGCCGAAGTCACAGTGACCGGCAGCGGTCCGATTCGCGAAGCCGTTGGCCTGACCGCACGCCAGATTCTGGAGCCGGTCCAGGAGCTCACGGTTGAGGTGAAAGGAACGACTGTGATATTACCACCGATGTCGTTGATTCGACTGAAACTATGAAGACCAGAACTGAACTGATCACCGCTTTCCGGACCGCCGGTCTCGCGGTCGGTGACCTGGTGCTCGTTCACAGCGCTTTACGCAAGCTCGGGCCGGTGGAGGGTGGCGCGGACACGGTGATTGATGCCCTATTGGAAGTGGTCGGCAACCAGGGCACACTGGCGATGGCGACGCACACATTCCGGCTGGTCAATGCCGTGCAGCCGGTTTTCCATCAAACCCTGACGCCAACCAACGTCGGGGCGCTCTCCAATGTTTTTCGGAAACGGCCTGGTGTGTTGCGCAGTTTGCATCCCACCCATAGCGTGGCCGCCCTTGGCTCGCGCGCGGCAGAATTTGTGGCCGGCCACGAACACGATGACACACCCTGTTCAGCGACGAGTCCCTATGGCCGGTTACGCGACTGGGGTGGCAAGGTGCTGATCATCGGGGTCGGCCTGGAGTGTTGCACGTTTTTCCACGGCTGCGAACAGTGGGCCCACCTGCCGGGCGCGGTCTCCGCGACAGCCGTCCAGCTCTACAGTGTCACGGCCGCCGGCCAGATCATCCCGGTCACGGCGCATCCGCATTACATCAATACCTGGGATCAGTATCCCCGGCTCGAACCGCACTTGATCCAACTCGGCGCGTTGCGGGTCAGTTATGTCGGCGACTGCGCGCTCCGCGTTTTGCAGGCCAAACCGGCGGCGGATTGGTTGGTTGCCCGCCTGAGTCAGGATCCCAGCATCATCATGGCGGATGCCAAACCCTGAGGCGATTGGGACACGACAACCGGCTTGCGACCCTGATCGCGTTACACTATAGAGCTAGAGATGGCAATGACCCATAAAGAACGTGTTCTACGCGCATTGAAACGGCAACCGGTGGATCAGCTTGCGTCCGGCGACGGATTGTGGGGCGAGACCCACCAGAAATACCTCCAGCAGGGCAAGCTGAAGGAGGGCGAGGATCCCACCGTTCACTTCGATATGAGCTGGCGCAGCGGTGGCTGGCTCAACAGTCTGGCTGATTTGGATTTCACGGATCAGCTGATCGAGGAAACGCCCGATACGATTCTCAAGCTCAATGGCAACGGCGCCCAGTTGCGCTGGTGGAAGAACAAGGCCGGGACGCCCGAGCACGTGGCCTTCGCGGTCACGGAACGTCCGCAATGGGAGGACCTAATCAAGCCGCATCTCCTCAAGCTGGACCGGCGCCGGATCCCCTTCGAGGGGTACCGTCAGCAAAAACAACTTGCCGCCCAAGAGAACCGCGCGTTTTGCTGGGGCGGCGTCGCCCCTTTCGAGCAGATGCACCCGGTGTGCGGCCACGAGAACATGCTGATGGGGATGGCCCTGGACCCCGATTGGGTTACGGACATGGTTTTGACATTCGCAAACCAGACCCTGATGCATCTCGATGTGTTATTTGCGGAAGAGGGATTGCCGGATTTCGTCTGGTTCTATGAGGACATGGGGTTCAAAGACAAGCCGTTCATGTCGCCCGCCATGTATGAGGACCTGGTGGCACCGGGGCATAAGCGACTTTTCGATTACGCTCACGCCAAGGGTTTACCGGTCATGGTCCATTCCTGCGGTTTTGTGGAACCGCTCGTCCCCGGCCTGATCCGGGCCGGGATGGACTGTCTCCAGGCGATGGAAGTCAAAGCCGGCATGGACATGCCGCGGCTGGCCCGCCAGTTTGGCGAGCAGATTGCCTTCTGTGGCAACATTGATATTCGGATCATTGCGACGAACGACCGCGCGTTGATCGATGCCGAATTGGACCGGAAGATTCGACCGGTTCTGGAGCGGGGGGGCGGCTACATTCTGCATTCCGATCACTCCATTCCGCCCGATGTTGAACATGATACCCTGGAGTATTTCTTCCAGCACGGCCGGCGGATCACCGAGCGCATGGCCGCGCGTTGTTGAACCCCGCCAAACAAAATAGAGTCCGGTCATGAATGAAACTCGAAGCCATCGCATCAATCGCCGATAACTCCGGCAGCCTGCCGGGCTTCCCGGCCCGACAAGAATTTTGTCGGGCGCGACCGCCCGCAGGGCTGCGCGCCGTCGGTTCAGTGAATGGTAAAGTGAAAACACGATGACAGTGCAAATGAACGCACCCGACAGTGCCGGGTCGCGGCGTACTTTTATCAAGCGGATCACGCTGATCACCGTGGTGGTGAATTTGATCTTCATCAGTTTGGCGGGATTATCGCTCTACCAGAGCTGGCTGCACTACGAGGAACGGGCTGAGCGGGCAACACAGAACCTGTCGCGCGTGCTCGCCATCGAAATCTGCGATGCCATTGACAAGATCGATCTGACCGTGCTCACGGTGGCTGACGAAGTGGAAAAACAGCTTGCCGGCGGCCGGATTGACACGCAATCCCTGAATGGATTTATTGCCCGTTGCCAAACCCGCTTGCCGGTTCTGGACGGCCTCCGCGTCGTCAATGCGCAGGGCGAGAACGCCTACGGCACCGACGTAACACCGAGCGTGCGAACCAGTGTTGCGGATCGGAACTATTTTACCCGCCTGCGCACCGATCCAACGGCCGGGTTGGTGATCTCCGAGCCGGTGGTAGGTCGGGTGAGCAAGAAATGGTCGATCATCTTCGCACGCCGGGTCAATCAGCCGGATGGCTCGTTCGCGGGTGTGGTCTACGGGACAATTGCACTGGAATACTTCGCCAAGACATTTTCGACGATCAATCTCGGGAAAAACGGGTCGATTTCATTGCGCGGTGAGAATCTCGCGCTCATTATTCGTTATCCCGAACCAAAGAATCTGGAAAGTATCATCGGAAAACAAAATGCCACTCCGGAGTTGCAATACCTGGTGACAATGCAAAAGGAGAGCGGCTCCTATCGCTCGGCCTTGGCTTTCGACAAAATCCAACGAACTTACTCATTCCAAAAGCTTCCCCATCACCCGCTCTACGTCACCGTCGGACAACGTCCACTGGAATACCTCGCCCCCTGGCGCAACGATGTCATTTGGATTTTCATCCTGACGACATTCTTCTTCCTCGGCATGGTCACATCCGCCTGGCTGGTTTTCCGTGACTGGATCCGCAAAACCAAGGCCATCCAGGCACTGGCACAGGAGCAAGAGGCACTGCGCAAGAGCCAGGAACAGCACCAGGTCATCCTGCAAACGGCCATGGACGGCTTTTGGATCGTCGACCTGGATGGGCACCTGCTGGAAGTCAACGACGCCTATTGCCGGATGAGCGGTTACAACCCGCAAGAATTGTTGACGATGCACATTTCCGACCTGATCGCTGACATGACGCCGGCCGAAGCCGCCAAGCGCATCCGGACGATCATGGCGAAAGGCGAGGAACGGTTTGAGTCCCAACATCGCCGCCAGGATGGAAGTATTTTTGAAATCGAAGCATCGGCTCAATTCCGACCTGCCGAAAAACACATTGTGGCTTTTCTTCGCGATGTCACTGCACGGAAACAGGTGGATCGACTGTTGCAGAACAGCAACCAGCGTTTGGAAGAAACACTCGCCAAGCTGCAACAGTCACAAACCAAAATCATCCAGCAGGAAAAACAACGCAGCTTGGGGCAGATGGCCAGCGGCATTGCGCACGACTTTAACAACTCCTTGTCCCCGATCCTCGGGTTCAGCGAATTTCTCCTGAAGCACCCTGAGAAACTGGCGGATCACGCCCAGGTGACAAAGTGGCTGACGAACATTCACACCGCAGCGCTGGATGCCGCCGGGGTCGTGAAACGGATTCGCGAGTTTAGCCAGCAGAAACAATTGGCCAGTGACGCACTGAGCCTGGTCGACCCCAATCAGTTGATCCTCCAAACGATTGAAATGACCGAACCGAGTTGGAAAGATCAGGCGCAGGCCACTGGGCGCACCATTCACTTCGCGACCGATTTGCAACCGCTGCCGTTTATTATCGGCGAAGCGTTCGCAATTCGGGAGCTGCTGACGAATCTGATCTTCAACGCCTTGGATGCCATGCCGCAGGGTGGGACCCTGACGCTCCGAACGAAAGTGGCAGGCGAATTTGTGCGCGTGTCAGTCACCGATACAGGAACCGGGATGACGGAGGAAGTGCGCCAACGGTGTTTGGAGCCGTTTTTCACCACCAAGGGAACGGAAGGGACTGGGTTAGGGCTGGCAATGGTGAGTAGCATTGTCCAACGGCACACTGGCCGGCTGGAGATTGAAAGCACTCCTGGGCAGGGCACAACTGTCATTGTCCGACTGCCCATTCCCTCCGACCAGACACCGACCAAAGTTTCAACCGCGCCTTCCGCACTGCCCCGATCGCTCCGCGTGCTGGTCGTCGATGACGAGCCCCTGGTCTGTGAAATTGTCAAAGAGTTCTTGAGCAGTGACGGCCATCTCGTCGAAATTGTCGAAAATGCTGCGGCGGCATTAGCACGGTTAAAGAATGGTCCGTTCGATTTGGTACTGACCGACCGGGCGATGCCGAAGATGAGTGGCGAACAATTGGCGGTTGTGATCCACCAGAATACTCCCAATCTGCCGGTAATTCTGATGACTGGATTTGGTGATATTATGAAGGCGGACGGTGCCAAGCCGCCACATATCCGCGGGATTCTCAGCAAACCGATTACCGAAACAACATTACGCGAGACACTGGCCGAAGTTTTTCGCGCGTAGTGCGTGTTTTGAAATTCGAGTAGGGGCAAATAGTGGAACGGGCGTCTCGCCCGTTTGTTTCAGATGCACTGCTGAATGAACGGGCGAGACGCCCGTTCCACTATTTCAAATAACGCTCTTAGCGATAATCCGGTGGCCATCAGTTTTTGGGCAACGCGAGCGCCGCCAGAATCCGGGCCGTTGAAACGGTCGCACCGCAGATCACCGAGTCGGCAGCACCGTAATAAATGGTGATCTGATCCCCGTCACACACGTGACCGTTGGTGAAAACAACTTTGCCGAAAAATCCGGTTATTTCGTAGGGTGCCACGGGCTCCAGAATGGGGTCAACAGATCGGGCCAGGACACGCGTCGGATCGTTGCGGTCGAGCAGCAGCGCGCCAAGGCAATAGCGGCTCTTGGCATCCGCTCCATGATAAATCACCAGCCAACCCCGGTCGGTCAGAATCGGCGCGGCCCCGGCACCAATGCGTTCACTGTCCCACAGGCCCGGGCGCGTGGTGGCAATGCAGCGATGATCACCCCAGTGCAACAGGTCCGGCGACGAACTCGTCCAGATGAAATTTCCACCCATCCCCAGTCCACTCGGCCGGTGGAACGCCCGGTACTTGCCGGCAACCGGTTCCGGAAACAACGCGCAATCCTTGTTATGCGGCGGAAAGATCATCCCGTGCCGCGTGTACGTCTGCCAGTCGGTGGTCGAGGCCAGGCCGGCCCCCACTCCAAAGGCCGACACCGCGGAGTACGTCAGCCAGTACCGTCCACCAATGAATTCGACCCGGCAATCTTCAATGCCGAACGCTTCGTGGTCGCCCACCCCCACGAGTGCGGGCTGCGGTTCGACGGTAAAATGCACACCGTCATTGCTCCACGCGAGCCGCAGATGCGAAAGTGTGGTGAGATAGGCGCGGCCCTTGTACGAAAAAACCCGCGGATCGGTGAATAGCAAATCGGGATCATCCTTGCGGATGCGGAGAATCCGGATGCCGCCTTCACTCGTTGGGTCGAGCAACGGCGTGCTGACCCAACCTTCTTCCGGCTGCGGCCGTTCGGCCACGCGCAACAGCAAGCCGGTCCGACCCTGATAGCGGAACGCGCCGGGATTCAGGAGGCACTCCACGACCATATCAGCCCGGCTCGGCGGTGCGTCAGCCGGTCGCAGGAGGGGGTTTTCGGGAAAACGGTTCATTAATTCTTGCATGGTGTTGCCTCAGATTTGGTGTGTTTCAAAAATCGGTTCGGTGCGCGATTGAATTCCGGTAAAATGGGTCAGGCCAGTTCGCCGGCGAGTGTGAGGAGGAAATCGCGGTTGTCCGCAGTCAAATAGCGCAGCTGCCCCCCCATCCGGCTGAAAGTCTTACAGTAGCGCAAGTAGTAGGCCGGATTGTCGGGTGGCGGTTCGCCATTTTTTTGCCAGTCCCACGGTGCGGCGGCCAAATCCACCACAACCATATAATGCGTCGTGAGCGGGTGACCGGTCTGCTGAATCGCCAGGTTGTTCACCATCGACAGCGATTTCTCAAAGATCATCGGCGACATCACCGCCGAGCCAACCGAAAGGTACACGCCGCCTTCGAGTTGGTTGATGGCATTGGCATAGGTCAAAAAGTCCCGCTCCGCTGTCCGCCCGATCGCAGCCCCACAATTAAACGGGTGACAATAGATAATATCATGCCCGAACATGGGATGTCCGGTAAACGGCACCCCCAGCCGGTAGGCAGCCGCCTGGGCACTGAATTGTTGAAACCGATGGGGGACTTTCCGGAAGCCGGGCGCCAGATTGAACCGCTGAATGATCTCCGCCAAATCCAACGCCGCCGCGCTCCCGGTCAACTCCCGTAGCGGCGGGATCGTCAGCCCTTCATTGACGATCAGGGCGCCCACCGCTTCGCCGTAGCCCTTGCCCTCGTACGCACCCACCACCAGGGCCAGGTTGATGTTGCCGCCGGTCTCCTCCCAAATCCCAAATTGTCCCGCGGCCACATAGCGGCGCACATCTTCACTGCTCTGCCCCTGGTAGGCAAACTCCCAGTCATGAATAATGCCAGCCCCGTTGGTGGCCAGATGCGTCACCCAGCCGCGTTCGATCAAGCGGATGAGAACGGGCGCCAATCCATTCTTAATCGCGTGGGCTCCGAATGCGAGGATGACGGGTTTGCCTGCGGCCCGGGCCGCGCGGATGCGTTGGACAGTCTCCGCCATGATCCGCTGCCCGTCCTCTGACAAGGCGCGGGGCCGGGCGTCGGGCGACACATGCGCGCGCTCGATCACAACTTTATTTTGCCGCTGACCGAGCGGCTGGATCGACAGTTGACTCCGATCAAATTGGGGATAGGGCATCTTACCTGACTCCCAAGGTTGGGGACCCGGTCACGGCAATATTGTACCCGTGCCGGGAACGGCGGATCTCCGATACTCCGGTGGTTGTTTCCGAAATCGTCGTCAGCAGGATATCGAACTCCACTTCGATCTGCCCCAGTGCTGGCAACCAGCGATAGGTCGGCTGCCCCTGAAATCGGCCTTGGTCCACCGCCTTCCGCAACCCGACCGGAAATGGCGTGTTGGAAAACTCGAGACCGCGAGTCAATGCTTGGCCGTTCCAGGGAGTTCCGGTCCGCCCATAATTTTCCTCCCAATTGCCAACCCATGGAAAATCCGCGCGTTTCCAAACATAGGCCAGCAGCAGCCCCAGCTTTGGATTGACTGCACTAACCCAGGCACCGGTCCGCTTGGGATCGATCAACTGCGTCGTAAAATCAGAGGACGCGGGCTGGGTCTTGGCGATCTGGCGCAGATCGACCCGCCGGCCGCGCGCACCCGGCCCGACCGGCCAAACGAATTGGGTATCCGGTCGGAACCGCATCCGCGTGCTGAACGGCCCTGGAAACGTGTGGGCCTGGGTGGCCGGCATGTCAAACATCGTGACCCCTTTTTCCAGAAACGGCGGCCCGACCGTCACGTGCTCACACAGGGTGAATGGCAGATCACGCCGTGAGGTGCTGGCCACTACCTCCTTGACATGGATCACGTGGGAACCGCGGGCCGACGAGATCGTCCGCGACAACTGCATCTGGGACACCGGGAGATCGCACCGGCAGGTCATCGCCACGCCCGTTTCATTCACCTGCTTGCTGGCCAGCCGCCATTTGGCGACCGGGGCCTCGCCATGCACCTCCAAACCCGCCGCTGCCTCGCTCGCGGAGGGATCCCCAAACCAGCCCAGACAAATGTTATGACCAAGAATCGCGGCCAAAAGTTTTAGTTGATAGTCGCCGGCATGTTTCGCCGGCACATAATCCCACGGCTCCAGGCTTTTCCACGGCGGGACCCACAGGGGATTGATCCCCGCCCGCTCTTTCAGCTCCAAGGAGGCAATGTGTCCGCCCCCCACTGTTAGCGTCAGGGCAATCGCGTCATTATCGAGAACCCACGCTTTGCGCCCCTTGTATGCACTCGTTGAAATTTTCATCGTCAGTCCATTTTATTCCAGAGCAATATTTTTGCGAGCAACTTCACGCCGAGCCGACGCCGAGCAATTTGAATAACACTTCCAGTTGCGAGAAATCCGGCACAATGATATCCGCGCCGGCGCGGATCAAGCGGCTGCGCTTGCCGGGATTCAATCCATACCGGCGCAATTCATCGCTGGCAATTCCGACCGTCAATCCGCCCCGCTTGCGTGTTTCGCGAATTTCTACGGGACCGTCACCAAAGGCGACCACCTGTGTTGCGTTCGCAGCCCCGATGTCCTGCAAAATCCGGTCGAGTACCATTCGCTTGGCTTCCAGGGCGACGTCGCCCACCGCCCCGTAAATCCGCCCGGCAAACAGTCCCGCGTAGCCCAGGGCCCGGGCCTCGGCAATCACGTCCTGCTCATCCGTGCCGCTGGCCAGATACAGTTTCACACCCGCTGCCTGGAGTCGGCGCAGAAATTCCGGCGCCTTCTTCAGGGTAAAATCCGTCACGTCCAGTTCGCCGCGTTCCAGCTTGCTCACGCGGTTGCGGACCAGATCCAGCAGCGCCGTGTTATAAATCTTTTTATAGCCAAACTCGTCGAGGATCTCGCCCGCCGGCACAAGGCGGAACTCCTGGACCAATTTCACCAACCCTTGCATTTGCGTCAACGTCTGGATCCCGGTCGTCTGATCGATGAATTCGCGCACGCGCCGCACGACCCGGGCATACAGCGTCTCGTCCGCCGTCGCATAGTGCGCGCCCAGAATCGCCTTGATCATCATCGGTTCCATCACGAACTCCCAGCCTTGGCGAAGCGTGGAAATGGTCCCGTCGTGGTCAAAGATCGCATGCGTGATCTGCCGTAGTTCCGGCGGCGCACTGACAATCTCAATCTCCGTCCCCTGCCAGTAATTGGCGCGCCGCGGATCTTCCGCCAACTCGGGCGCATACACATAGTCGGGATCGGCGCCGATCGCCAGGACCTCGGCCGGCGAAGCTGTGCCGGTCTGAAACAACTTTTGGACGGTCACTCCGGCCACAAAATTGCCAAACGTCGCGGCCTGTTCCGGCGGGGCACCGGTCGCCAATGCCACCGCGAGTCCCGCGAGAAAACTGTCCCCCGCCCCCACCGAGTCGATCGGATTAACAATGTGCAGCCCCGGCACCAAATGCTCACCCGCACCATCCAGCACCAGGCAGCCGCGGGCGCCGCGGGTCACAAACAGCGGCTGCCGCCAACGCCGATACAGCTCCTGCGCCGCGGTCCGACAATCCTCCAGTGCAATCACATCGCGCGCCTGGGTCGATTGCCCGCACAGGCGGGTCGCCTCAACATCGTTCAGTTTATGCAAACAGTTTATGTAGGTGCCCGAGAGGTCGCGCGAGTCGACGATAAACAGCCGGTCCGGGTGTGCCCGAAACAGTGCGTTCAACCCCGCTTGCAAGTGCGGGGTGTGAATGCCACGCGGCAACTGCTGGTTCACCACCACCGCATCCAACTGCGGAAGTGCCGCCGCCAGGCGGGCGAGAACCGCATCCGCCACTTCGTCGGCCAGTGTGTTAAAGCCACCAAAATCAATCCGATTTTCCTCGTGATCGGCGCGGATGGGTTTGATGTAAACGGGAGTGTTCCACTCCGGAGTCTGGATCAGCATCCCCGCGGCGTCGACGCCGCCGGTTCCGAGCAGCCGCTGCACCTCGCGGCCAAACGGATCAGCACCGATGACTCCAAACACCGCCACGCGGCCGACCCCGAGCGCGCTGAGGTTGTTGACGACCGTGCCGGCCCCGCCCAGGCTGTACCGTTGCTGGCGCACGGGCCGGGTCGGCAACCCGGTCTCCACCGATTGTTCGGACGCGGAATCGTCGAGCGCCCAATACACATCCAGGCAGAAATCGCCCAGGACCCCAATCCGCGCCCGCGGTACCGCGGCGAGCAATGCACTTAAGGAAGCTGCCGAATTCAGACCGGTTTTTTTCATCGGACTACCTCGTGTTTCAGTGTCTGCAGAAATTGCCCATCCCGCCGGGCAGTTTCCCAGGGGTCATGCCGGCCGCCGTGATCGACGTGTTCAACGGAAAGGCAGACGGACCGGCCCTGCTGGACCAGATGGCGCACGACCGGCCGCCAGTCGAACACGCCGTCCGCCAGGAATGTCAGCTCCCCATCATCCAGCCCGCGGGTCCAGTTGTGAATATGAATGTGGGTCGTATACGGGGCCAAGGCTGCGAGGCTGACGCGCCAGTCTTCGTTCCGCAGCGGTAACTGCAAATTGGTCGTAAGATTTACCCGCGCGACACCGGTCAGCAACCGGAGCGCGGATGGGGAATCCTCCATCAGGCTCCCGCCGTGGCATTCCAGGCAAAATTCAATTTCCGGGGCGGCATCACAAAACTCCCGCAAAGATCGAATCGCATCGGCCCACTGGGCCGGCGTGGCCACGGCTGCGCCGATCACTCCCGCGCCCCAGGGCGGTCCGGTGAAGACCCGCAGCCGCCGGCAATTTAACAGCCGCGCCACCCGCCGAAATTCTGTCAGCATTTTCCAGGACTCGGCAATCTTTTCGGAGCCATGGACGAAATTGAAATAGGGACAAAGCTGGAAACAGCGCAAGCCGGTCGCGGCCAGCGCGGCCGCCCAGCGTTCGGCACCAAACTGGTTGAGCCGGTCAGGCCACAACTCAATCCCTTCAAAGCCGAGCTCGCGCAAGCGCGGCAAGCTGGTCTCCGGCGTGTCCGCCGGGAACCCCCAACAAAACGAGACATCGATCTGCGGGCCACTCATTGGACCCCCTCGGTTGCGCCGGATTGTTCCGCGCGGGCCATCGCCGTGATGACCTGAATGCCGGCCACGATCTGGTCGGCGCTGGTTTCGTCGGTCAGGGTCTCCCCGCGCACGACTTTGGCGAACACCGCCCATTGATAGTCGCCGCTGGTTTCGTCAAGATTCACCTGTTCCACCAGCCGGCGCTTCCCATCCGTGGCCATGATCAGCGACAATTCCGCCGCACCGCCAGCGGGACGGGCCGGCCCGCAATTGCGATAGATCGTCCCGTTCTCAAAATTTACGACCAGACTGTTCCGGTACTGATCCCCATCGTTGACGCAGAACGAGGCAAAAACATTCGCCAGTCCACCCGCCTGAAACCGGATGGATAACTGCGCGTTATCCGGAGTGGGCCGCCCGGTATTCAGCCGTGAATGCAACACCTGAACCGCGGTCGCCGGGCCGAAGATGGCCACCAAATCATTGATCAGGTAAATCCCCAGCCGGAACACCGGCGCCACCGGACAACGCTGCGGATCGTCGTACCAACTGCCATCCGCCAGTTCCCGGTAATTGGCCCACACATCAGCCCGACACCCCACCGGCCGACCGAGTTGGTAGTGCTGCTGCCAGTGTTTAATTTGCACCAGATCCGCCGGCAAGGTCGGCGCCGGAGAATTCAGATGCACGGCCCGCTTCAATCGGTGCGCTTCGGCGAGCACGTCTGCGGCCGCCCGCGCATCCAGCTCAAACGGTTTTGTGGTGAGCACATGCTTGCCGGCGCGGATGGCTTGCTGGATGAGTTTGCTCCGGCCGACCGGCGGAGTGAACAAACCGACGGCTGGGAGGGTTGGGTCGGCGAGCACTTCCGCCAAATCCCGGTAGGCGCGCGTGCCGGTCTGGGCGGCATACTGGCGCACTTTCGCCGCGTCGAGATCGCACACCCCCGCCAGTTCCAAGTGGTCACGCCCCGGACCGGTGCGGATTTGGTCCAGGATATACCGGCCAAAATTCAGCCCAACAATCGCAATCGGTACTTTTTTCATAAAATCAATCTCAGCAGTCTGACGGTGCGGCTGGTTCCGGCACCCCGTCGGTATTCTGTTTTTGTTTCCAGTTGAAATAGACCTTGATGGCGACCAGGCTCGCCAGGAAATAGAAGGCGGCCGACCAGAGATAGCCGGCCCGGTTGAAGAACAGCAGCCAGAGCCCGCGCTTGTCATAGCGCAGCGTGCCGACCGCATAGGTGGGATCGGGCGGGAGGGCTGCGTTGGGGTGGATGGCGGTCTGTTTGTTAAAAAAATTCATCGTGCCGTTGTTTCGAAAAAATGGTCGAAGAAGCGAATCACTCTCGCCCTCGTCCCGTGGTCTTTCCAGCGCAGCCATTGCCAGTCCGGCCGCCGACCACGGCGGGACAAAACGGGGTGGCTCGCCCAGGAATTCCAAGCCGGGCCGCAGTTTTCCTGTGTTGTTGAACCAGGCATGAAACCCTTGGCCGTCGATGCCATTGCTGTCGAACCTGTCGCGCCGGGTGGAGACGGCCAGCCCTTCGTGCATGCCCCAGCCCATCCAGCCGTACCCGGCATCTTCCATCATGCGGATCGTCCACTTGGCGCACGCTGCCCGTTTGACGTCATCGAGACAGCCGGGCACGGTTTCGTTGGAGAGCATGGGTTTGCCATGCCGGCTCTGCACAGCGGCACAGACCACGAGCATCTCGGCGAGTTGTTCCGGCGTGGACCCGTAGGGATGGCAGCCGAGCACGTCACAAAGTGGCGCATAGATGTTCATGTTCTGGCCGCTCTGCTGGGTTCCGATTGTGATCGGTTGTTGCGCGCCGGTCTGGCGGACGATGTCGGCGACCCGGCTCAGCCAGTGGATTTCTCGGGCGCACACCGGATCGTCAAATTGGCAGGCGCCGGGTTCATTGCAGAGGTCCCAGATCAGGATTCGCGGATCGTTCGTCAGGGGGGTGACCAAGGCGCGGACATAATCGAGCTTCGGATCGAGGTTGCGGAAGAGATCCTCGTGATAGGTGCCGCCGTAATCATAGTCGCGGTCATGCCAGCGATTGAACAGGCAGGGCATGGTCTTCAGGCCGAGTTCGTCAATGGCCGTCACCGCATCCATGAACGATGCCTGCACGCCGGCGGGATCGGCCATCCAGGCGGTGAACTCAATCCAGAGCCGAAGGCAGTTGGCGTGCGTCTGTGTCGCCAGCGCCGCCTCCTCCCGAAAGCGGTCGCCGTCGTAATCCCACCACGCCTGTTCGATTCGCGCCCCCCAGGACGGGATGATGTTAAACCCGCGCAGCCAGCGATAATTTTCGTAGTGATGAAGCATGGGGCGATCGGCAGATTTCTGTTCTGGTTCTGTTCGCGTTCATGATCCCGATTTTCGGCCGGCTGGAATATCGATTTCGTACGCTGATTTAATTCAATCGATACACATGTCCGGCAGTCAAGTCCAGCCGGCCGGCGGCATGCGAGCGCACCCCGGTCGCAACTTCGAGCACTGGCCCGGCATACTTGACCGTTGCCGTTTGAAATGCCCAGATAACAGCCGGTTGATTTTTTTTGTTGAGCCACACCGCGTGCGTGCCGCCGGCCACCACGCGCAGCCGGTGCATGGAGGGCAGGACGGCGTTGTAGAGATGGTTGACTCGCGCGTATTCCTCCGCGAGTTCACCGCCCGGCAACTCCGAGCCGGCGTGGTCCGGGTCCTGGGGTTTGCCCCACGGACGCGCGTTCGCCCCCGGCAACACGCGGTGGCCCGCCATCCAGAAGTACAACCGCGGACTGATCCGGTCGGCACTCAGCGGCGGCCGGCCGTGACTGAAGAACCCGGGACTGCAATCCAGCAGCGCAAACGCATCGTCGTTGCGCACCGTGTCACTCCACAGACGCCGGCGAAACTTGTCGTTCGCGAACCCGTACATCGCCACGGCGCTGACCCCAAAAATGGTGACGACCTCGCACCTTTGCCGGTACCCCGCGCGCTGCAACTTGGCCTGGATTTTCCAGATCTCCTCGGCCTGCGGCGCTTTGTCTTTCCCCTGCCAATCGACGCACGTCACGCCGAGGTTCTGGTAGGAATCCCAGAAGATCCCGCTGATGCCGGTGTCGGTCTTGATTTGTTTGATTTGTCGCAAGAGTTCCCGGCCATAGCCGCTCCGCATCCGGCCGCTCCAGAGAACCTGGTAATTGCCGTCCCACGGATCGCCGTTGGCCTCGCGCAGCAGCCAGTCGGGATGTTCCTTCCAAACCGGCGCAAACCGGGAAAGTTGCGGCGCAAACCACTGAAAGATCTCCAAGCCCGCGGCCTGGGCGGCATCGTTCAGCCGCTGCATGCCGGCCGCGCCACCGAATTTCTCGGCGAACCGGAACGCGTAGGGGCAACAAATATTCCCTTCCACCTTTGGGCTGTCGTCCGACGTGACCGACTCCCAGACGCCATGCGTGAAGACTTGCCGGTACCCCAGTTTCGCGTAGACCGGGAACGCCGATTGGAGGGGCTTCAGCCACTCTTTCCCGAGCGCCTTCAGATCCCCATCCCACAGGTGGGCTCCGATGGATGGTTCCGGCATCTCCAGCTTGAACCCGTACACCGCAAGAATCCGTTGCCGCACTTCGGTAAAACAATCCAGCCACAGATTCCGCCATTCATGCCGGCGGAGTTTCTGCGGATGCCGGTACACGAGAAGTTTTCGCTCCGGCAACTTCGCATTCTCGGTCAGCGGAAAGAATGGCCGGTCGGTGTAGTGGATCACGTTTTCATCGGCAAATTTTTCGAGCCGCGCGCGGCTCAGGCCGGGGCGTTCCGCAAATAGGCACAACGCCAAGTCGTCCTTGACCTGAAAATCACAGATCGCCGCCCCGGCTGCCCGCGGCAGCATGTCCATCGGATACGCGCCGCCCCAGCCATCGGTGAAAAATTTCTCGATGGTGCTGAAGGCGCTCTTGCGTTTGACAGCCTGTTCCAAATCCATGGTCGACACGTCCTGTTGGATCAGGGTCGCGCCGGCGGCTGCGCCGCCGATTTCCCACGTGGTGTCCTCAATCATCCAGTGCAACGGCACCCCGGGTGAACTGACCGCCAATTGCATCGCCAACCCGTCCCAGTCGTTTTCCCACAGGCGCTCCGTGATCGGTCGAAAACTCCAGCGGAACGTTGCCGTCGGAGCCGCCACCCGGCGCGTCTGGATGCGGGCGTCGCCCATCGCATCGGCGTCCTGGATCCGGGGCAGCCACCGCCCTTGCGATGTAAACACAAGGGTCGCGCCGCCGCCGCGTGACTTGACCACTTTCACGAGACGGTAATCCTCGAACCGCACGCCTTGGTCCGACTCGGTATAAAACGTCCACGGCAACTGGGGACTCCGCAGGAGCGTCGTGCCATATCGCACTGCGCCAATGCCACGGAAGCGATCGTTTTCGACCAACAGATTGAGGCTAAAGTCTTTGAGTTTGATAACCATAATCTTCCTGAGTGTGCACTGGTTGCCAGCCGGACGCAATCCGGCAATGTGGCCTGTGCGCCCCGGCGAACAGGAAATTGCTTTTGGGAACCGAATCACGCTTGTGCCGGGGGTGTATGTTGTTTTTGTAGATCATGACTGAATTCTGAATACTGTTTTATTAATTTTGCCTTTAGGCGCAGCCGAGGATTTCCCGCTTCATCCGGATGTAATACTTATAATTCTCCAGCGTGACATTCGCCGGGCAGCCGTGGTCCAGATGAGGGATGTATCCGCCGCGCTTGACCGCCGGCAGCACCCGCCGCAGTTCCTTGTCGATGGCCTCCGGCCCTTCGATCAGAGCTTTCTTCTGAATGCCGCCGTGGAAGCCGCACCGGTCGCCGTAGCGTTCCTGGAGCATGAGGATGTCCATGCCGGCGTCCACCTCGCAGGGCATAAGAATATTCACGCCGGCGTCGATCCAGCCTTCCGCCAACGCCAGGAAATTACCGTCGCAGTCCAGGGAGAAGAAGCGGCAGCCGAACTCGTCGCGCAGGCGATCATTCACCCTTTTCATGCGCGGCACGACGATCTCGGCAAAGGCCGCCGGAGAGACGATCGGTCCGGCATTGTAGCAGATGTCCTCCCAGTAATGGACGAGGTCGATGCGAATCCGTCCGGTCATCCGATCCAGCAGCCGCTCCTTGATGCGGGTCAGAGTCTCGACCATTTCCTCAAAGAGAGCGAGGTCGTCATAGGGGAGCATCGAGAGCGCCTCGAACCCCATCAGGTTGCGCAGATATCCCATGTAACTGTCGAGGTAGAGGCAGACCGGGTTGCCCGAGGCGTCGAACTGCCTGCGGATGGCATCCCAGTCGGGCTCGCGCCAGCGTACCGGATCGTCGGGGTTAAGTCGAGGCTTGTAGAGTTCTTCCCATTCCTTGCGCCCCTTCACCGGATACTCGAGATAATGAGGGATCGTATTCTGCCCTTCGACAAACTGCACATAGGTTACGCCGTCGCCGTCGATCCGGATCTCCTGGCCGTCTTTGACCCCAAGGGATTTTCCCTCGAAACCCGGGCACAGCCGCAGGTTGCCGCCGACCGCATAATAGCCCGGCGAGAAATGGAACCCCTCGATGCCGAAATAGACATAGGCGTCCGCCGTGCTTTTGACGGTGGCAGGCAATCCTTGCTTGTGCCACTCGTCAAGGGTGGTGTTCCAGTAACTGAACTCCCAGTTCGGCACCGGCACCCGTGGATTCTGCCCCATCTGCGCGATCAGTCTTTCTCGCATTTTCATACTGATTCACCTATTCGTTTTGTGAGCATTGACTAAGACGCCAACTGGATCAACCCGCATTTCTCATGGTTTCAATTTGGTTTTTTCATCCAAGGAAAGCTCGTACCGTCCCCAAGCGTCGGAGTTGCGATTGTTGTTGAAGCTTCACTGATAAGAAATTGCTTTTGGGAACCGAATCACGCTTGTGCCGGGGTGGTTAAATCTTCTGGCGCAGGATTCCATTCTCCATCAAAAGGCGCAAAAAATGACCAGGTTCTCGAGAGTTCTATTCGTGCTTTGTGTGGTTTCGTGGCAGTGTTTCTTCTCCAGATTCCGTGAAAGCTTTTCAGGCCGTTACTTTTTTGTTGATTTTTCTTTCACTGAAAGCATCGGGATAAAACGGCAGGAAATCGCTGTTGGGCGAGATGCCGATGATCTCGTCTCCTCGCCAGGTGATGGCTCCGTTGGTCATCACTATCGTTACGGTTTCTGCGGTGCCGAGGATGCCGTGCCCCAGAGGTTGGGCGTCGGCATGATCTCGCCGGGGACGTCGTTGACCAGGCCGGTGGCCTTGTTGGCCCAGTACATCCGCAGCGCCCGGGTCGTGCCGGTGGCATCGGAGAAGATCACGCCCAGGTCGAGCTTGTAGCTCTTGCCCGGCTGCGGGTCGAAGCCCAGGGTCTTCAGCGGCACGGCGGCCTCGACGGTGTAGCCGCCGGCGCGTCGGTTGATGGTCACTGTGACATCGCTGAGCACCTGCACATCCTCGACCGTGTACTGTCGCCAGGGGCAGGTGAAGGTCTGCGGGTGCTTCTCGCCGCTCGTCTTCCAGCGGTAGAGCACCACCGCCGGCTTGCCGTCCAACACCGAGATGAGCAGGCGCAAGTCGCCCGGCACGGCGTCGGTGCGCTTGGCATTACCGTCGGGATTGGTGCCGAGCTGCAAATCCACCGAGTCGCCAGTGACAAAGAGTTGGGTGATATCCTTACCGCCGTTCACCATTGGGTTGGCGTCGCCGTTCACGTCGTAGGCCAGGTAGAGGCTGGTGCCGTCGGTAGCCACGGCGCCGCGGGCGCTGGCGTTGCCGGCGCTCCAGGACACCACGGACTCCTTCGCGTACTTCTCAAGCCGCCCGTCGAGCTTGGCCGGGGTCGCGATGCGGGTGATGACGAGCGCGTTCGCCACCGCCTTGGCAGCCGCCCGCTCCTGTTGCAGCTTTTCCGCGGCAAGCAGATCCTTGCCGGTGAGCGTGACGGTCGAGGCCGGGATGGCCTGCAGCTTGTCAAATCCATTGAGCTTGATCAGGTTGTAGGATGTGCCGCCGGCGATGAGGTAGTACTCGTTGCTGGCTTTCGCCTTGAAGAAATAGCCGCCGAACCATTCTCCGCCCATGGTCACGCCGCCCATCGGCGCGCCGGCCTTGGTCTCATTGGGCCAGGCGTCGGGGCTGATGCGGCAGTCTTGGAAGACGCTACCCACGAGGAGGCCGTCGGTGGTCATGAGGTAAAGGCGGCCCATGTTGGAGTTCATGGCGAAAGCCTTGCCCACCGGCGTCTCCGCCGTGCCGATGCAGCTCAAGGTGCCGTAGAGGCGATCGTCGCGGTCGGGGACGGGAGCGTTGTGCGAGCCATGCACGTCGTTATACATGTCGGGCCCGTAGCTCCAGAGTTTGGTGCCGTCGTCGGCCAGGCAGGTCATCGGCGTGCCGACGATCACCTTGCCGCCGGTCGCCAGGTAGATCTTGACCG
>Ga0209083_1000772_pt1 | contig 42902 bp, 51 predicted proteins | sample AM7aDNAmetaG_FD_184132 | JGI IMG/M metagenome (GOLD analysis project Ga0209083, IMG submission 184132) | Freshwater microbial communities from Finland to study Microbial Dark Matter (Phase II) - AM7a DNA metaG (SPAdes) (version 3) | ecosystem: Environmental > Aquatic > Freshwater > Lake ... | reverse complement strand
GAGGACGAAAAGCAGGGGCGAGCCCATCCTGAGCTTGCCGCCCCACGCGGTCGCCACCCAGGCGAAAACCTTCACGCCCGTCGGCACGGCCACCAGCATCGTGGTTATCATGAACGGGATGCGCAGGAGCGCCGGGATGCCTGCGGCGAACATATGATGACCGAATACCATCGTGCCGCCGATAGCGATCCCTACGCTGGAAAGGGCGACTGCTTTGTATCCAAAGAGGGGTTTGCGGGCGAACACGGGTATTATCTCGCTTATGATGCCGAGGCCCGGCAGGGCGAAGATATAGGTTGCCGGGTGCGAGTAAAACCAGAACATGTACTGGTAAAGCAGGGGCTGGCCTCCGCCTGCGGTGCCGAAGAAAGGCATGTTCAAAGTCCGTTCAAGCAGGACGAACAGCAGGGCCATGGACACGAACTGTGTGAAGAGGAGCGACAATATGGTGGTGGAGACGGCAGTCCATACGAATATCGGCATGCGGAAGATGCCCATGCCCGGGGCGCGCAGTTTTATCACGGTCGTCAATATGTTGACGGCGCTGAGTATCGAAGAAAAGCCTGCGAGGTAGGCGCCGATCAGCACGAGGTTCATCCCGAGGGGCTGGTAGGAGACGGAAAGCGGCGGGTATATGGTCCAGCCCGTATCGAATCCCCCCGCCCCGAGGGCTGTCACCATCAGTATGCCCGCTGCCGGCACGAGCCAGAAAGAGAGCGCGTTCAGCCGGGGGAACGCCATGTCCTTGGCCCCTAATAGGAGCGGCACGAAATAATTCATGAGCCCGGCGAAAGCCGGTATGGCTACGATGAAAAGCATCACGATGCCGTGGTCGCTGATGAGCGCGGTATAGGTCTCGGGGTTCAGGCTGAACCCGATTTTGGAAAGGTCCGCCCTCGCGATCAGCTGGAGCGCCACCGCTACGGGCAGGAATATCAGGGCGGTCGCCAGGTATTGGATGCCGATGGTTTTATGGTCGGTGCTGACACTCAGGAAACGAGTCCAGGAACGCGACGGCATATTCGGTTCGAACCTGTCGCGTGCGCCGACGAACCACCTTGCCCAGTAGTTGAAAAGGCCGAGCGCGATAAGGTAGCCGGCAACGCCGGCGACGATGCCAGCGGCCCAGACCTGCCCCTCGTCCCACGCGGGTAATCCCATCGCCATGCGTATCAGCATCACCGCGCCTGCGCCTGTGCCCGTACCCGCGGTCCCGCCCAGGATCCCGCGCACTAGCCCAATCGAGAAGAATCCTTTCATTATTTCGGAATCCCTATTTTATCGGCACGGAGGACAGGCCGGCCGGGTCGAACGTTGTCCCGCTCCCGATCCAGTTGTTCTGCACCAGTATGAACGCCGTGAGTTCGCCGTACTCCGCGGCGCTAAGGCTGCCCGGGGCGTTGAGCGGCATGGCGGCCGAGATGAACCCCTGGAGTCCCTGCGCGGTATTGTATTTAGCCAGCGTGTTGCCTGCACCAACCAGCCTGGGGCCTGCGCCGCCCTGCCCTGTCGCCCCGTGGCATGAGGCGCAGTAGCTGCCGTACACCGCGGAGCCCAGTTGCGCCGCTTCCCCGGCGGTGGAAAGAGCGGTTGACGCGGGCGTGGTTGCGGGCGGGGCTTTGTGCTGGGTCACCCATGTCTGGAAATCGCCGGAGGAAACCACATAAACCGGCGCGGTCATGCCGGTATGGCCTGCCCCGCACAGCTGGTCGCATACCAGGAGGTACTGCCCTGTCTTGTCGGGCGTGACGTCAAGGTGCATCATCATCCCGGGCACGATGTCCATCTTGGGCCCGAACTCCTGTATCCAGAAGCCGTGTACGACGTCGAGGGTCGCCATGTGGAATTCAACCTGGCGGTTGACCTCGAGTTCGAGATAAAGAGAATTCACGTTATAATCGGGGTAATAGAATTTCCAGCCCCAGCGGAAGGCGGTTACATCCACGTTAAGTACGCCGGGAGGTGGCTCGGGTGTGATGTCCCGAAGGACGAACCCGCCGTAGAACGAAACGCCGATGACTATCAGGAGCGGTATGACGGTCCAGACGGTCTCCAGCTTCCGATTGCCGGTGATATGCGCTCCGAATCCCGTGTCGCCCCGTTTCTGCCTGTTGAAAATTACCACGTATGCCAGGGCGGTAACCACCCAGATAAAAACCACGGCGGCGATGGAGATAAGAACCTTGAGGGCCCGGTCTATACTGGCGCGTTCAACACTGGCGGCGTTAGGGATGTTGTAAATGTGTAAAAGAAAATATACGGCCCCCGCAGAAAGTACGGCTGCTAGCAGTATAAAAGGGATGACGCGTTTGTTCATGCGCGCCGTATTTCTGTAAATCCCGGGTCTGGATGCCATGCGTCACATTATAGCTCACCGAAAGGAGGGAGTGTAGTGAACGTCCGTTCCATGGCCTTGAGGATAGTATCGACTTCCGGGTCGGTATCCCTGTAAGGCGCTACCCGGTTCATCGCGAATACGGCCGCCAGGTAATCTTCGCGGCTGTCGATAGCTTGCTCCCGGAGGAGGCGGTGAAGTATATCTTTGCTTTCTTTGACGGTTTTCTCATCGGCCGGTTTGTTGTCCTCTTCACCCATGAATACCATATAGTTCCTCCTTCCAGCGGGATTGATAATACTGTAGCACCGCAGGAGTTACAAAGCTATAACAAAGCGTTCGGGGAAGTTAAAGAAATATGACATTCCTGAATAATTCTCACACTCGCCATATGCCGTAACAATATTGACATAACTAATACCGATAACCAATCGATAACGCTTTAGACTGGTCTCCGGATTGACAGATACTCTTGAAAATTGTATCTTCATTGTAGATACTTTATAGAGGTACAACATGAAAACAAAAATACAGAAATGGGGGAACAGTCTGGCTCTACGTATCCCCAAATCCTTCGCGGAGGAAGTGAATCTACAAAAGGAAACGGCTGTCGAGGTTTCACTGGCCGACGGGAAACTCATTATTACCCCGGTGTTTAAACCAAAGCTGACACTCAAACAACTTCTGGCTAACGTAACCGAAGACAATTTGCATGATGAGATTGATACTGGCGCGGCAGTGGGGCATGAAGCATGGTGAATCCGGGCGGCTATATCCCTCAACGCGGAGACATGGTCTGGATTACTTTGAATCCGCAGACAGGGCACGAGCAATCCGGCCGCCGTCCTGCTGTGGTGATTTCGCCGCGAAGCTATAACAGCAAGACTGGACTGATTATCCTGTGTCCGGTTACCAGCCAGGTAAAGGGCTATCCTTTTGAAGTGCTACTTCCACCGGGATTACCGGTGTCTGGAGCAATTCTCTCCGACCAGGTCAAGAGCCTCGATTGGCGAGCCAGGGATACAGAGTGGATATGCACATCGCCAAGCGACACGATGTCAGAGGTGTTTGAAAAACTCGGGACATTACTGACGTAGTTCCTGCCCTTGCTTGGGATATCCTTTTTTCAATTGACCCTGAGTTAATCCCTTAGCCTGGCGCCTACGAATCCTGGCGAAGGCAGACTTGTACTCTGGCGTGAGCGCCTCGTATTCCTTTTTGAATTCAGGGTCCTTAAGCAGTTGCTGTTTGTGTTCTGTCCAGTCCATCGATTCTTATCCCCGGTTAGAATGCCTGCTTATCAGCATTTTAGTAAGCTGGTAATCAGTTTCCAGGTTTAACCAGAAGCGGGCAGGTATCTCCGGCATTGCTTCTTCAAGCTGCAAGGCGGTCTCAGCAGTGATGGATTTCTTCCCGTTGATGATTTCATTTATGGCGTTTGTGGGCCTTCCCATGCGTTTGGCCAATTCCTTCTGAGATAGGCTTCGGGCCTTGATCTCCTCTGCAAGGTACTCACCCGGGGGGATTGCTATGTCGGGATAGGCTGCAGTTTTAGTCACCATGATAATCCTCCAAATCCAAAATCAGGACTTTGTCTTCTTGAATTTTCTCAATAATAAGCCGATAGTTTCCGGTCAGGGATATCGCGAATTGTCCTTCGCGGTTCCCTTTCAAATGATGCAATTTTAGGGCCTGAAACCCGTACAGTTGGCTAAACTTTTCGGTTGCCCTCAACAAGCCAAGTCGTTGGATATACTTCCGGCCAATGGCGACGCCAAAAAGCCGGTTAGCTTCTGAGAAGCTGGTGCTTGCTTTATCCAGGCGATTCGAAGAGAACTCTAATTCCACCTATACACCCTAAGGCTGTAATATACACCTGACGTTTCCAGGTTGTCAACAGACTAGTATGTTATCATTTGGACATTATGGTGGTCCTTCAAGAGGTTATTGTCTGGTTTCTGGCTGGCCTGGGGGGCCTCACCCTGCTTGCCATTGTGATATGCGCCCTGGCTGTCTACGCTTATTCCAGGCTCGTCATAACCTTTAGGTCCGTCAGCGTCGCGCCCGATTTCAAAGCGACCCCGACCTCTATCCTGGGGTCTATATGGAACGCCATCCGGGGCAATCTTGTTTCGGCCGCCGGGGGTTTCGTAAACGGCGTGCGCCTGGACGGCGAGATTATCTGCCGCAACCGGAGCCTCTTTCCGCTTTATCTTCCCGATATCGATCACGAGGTGAGCATCGGCGGCAAGGCCTGTGAAAACATCGTCCACACCAAAGCTGCGTGGCTTAAGCCCCTCTCGGATGAAACCATCCCGATACATTTCACTCTGGCTACCGGGGAGGTCCCCCATGTCGCCATATCCGGCCTGACGGGGCTGGGTGCCATCGATATCAAAATCACATCTAGATTGGCTTTCGGGCATTTCTCATATCTGAAAATCACAGACACTAAAGCCAAGATACCCGATTATCTTCCAAAGCGGGCTAAAAAGCCGCAAGCCGACAAGCGGCCGACTAAATAGCTTCCGGCTATTTCGTATGCGGCAATACAACGATTTGAACGGTTCGCTGTAAAACATCCGGCGTTATCTCAAACCATGGCTCGCGGGTTCTGATAATGTTCTTCTTCCCTGTCAGGAAATCGTCCACCGGGGCGAGGTTTTGCCCGCTCTTTTCCGTTCTGTAATGCATAGGGATAACGATGCGCGGTGCCAATGCCGCCGTTATTTCGGTTGCTTCGGAATGGTCGATGGTATAAAACCCGCCCACAGGCGCCAGCAGCAGGTCGACCCGCCCAATCGCTCCGACCTCCGCTTTGTCCAGGGTATGCCCCAGGTCCCCCAGGTGGCAGATCCTGATGCCGTCGACGGCGAAACAGAAGACCGTGTTGTTCCCTCTTTCTTTCCCATGGTTTTGGTCATGTGCGGTGGCTATCCCCCGGAATTCGATGCCATTCGTTTTATGGGTACCCGCCCCTTTCATTACAACCGGGTTGCCTTTAACTCCCTTGACGTAATTGTGGTCCCGGTGCTCGTGGCTGACGGTGACGGCGTCGGCGGCCTCGGCTATATCTCCGTAGCCGATTATTGGGTCATACGGGTCCGTGATGACCCGCAGGCCCGAATCCGAAACCAGCAGGAAAGCAGATTGCCCGAACCATTGAATTCTCATAACGGCCTCCCAAGATACTCTGCTTTGGGGTTAACTCCGCCGCAACCCCCCGGCCTTGATCACGGCATCAGCCAGGATTTCATAAGATTGGCACCCCACCACCATCTGTTTTCCGATGATGAAGGTCGGTATGCCGTCTATCCCCAGCCTCCCGGCTTCAGCCCGTATGGCATCTATGCGCGACAGGTAATCAGGCGACCCGCTGGCTGCCAAAGCTTTCTGCTGGTCGAGTCCGGAAGCGGCGGCCAGTGTTTCGAGGACCTTTTTATCTTCGAGGTCGCTGCCGTTTTCCCAGCGTGCGTTCATCGCAAGTATGCGGAAAGTGTCCAGCTTGCCCGTCTCGCGGGCATACTCGGCCATAGCGAGTATGCGGCGCGTATTCGGCAGCCTCTCGGGCGAAGCCATGCCCTGGATGCCGAAGCTGGCGGCAAAATCACGCATGTATTCCAGCCTGCCCCCATCCCGGTACCCGGGGAAGATGTCCTCGATGAGCACGCCGCCGACAGGCGTTTCGGGGTGCAGTTCGAAGCCCTTCCATTCAATCTTGACGTCAAAATCGTTTGCCAGCCTGACCAGGCTGGATCGCTCGGCGATATAGCAGAACGGTCAGACAAAATCCGAGTATACGGTTATTACGATTGCCGCCATATTTCTTCCTCCATCGTCCGGCGCTTATTTCACCGAAAACTACAGCGAATTCACCGCTTTTTCAATCCTGCCCAGGGCATCTTTGAGGATGCTCCCGGGGCAGGCTATGTTCATCCGTTGGAAGCCGGCGCCCGCTGCGCCGAACAGGAAACCGTCGTCCAACCCCACGCTCGCTTTTTCGCGCATGAAACTCCTCAGTCCTGTATCGTCCATGCCCAGCGCCCGGCAGTCGAGCCAAACGAGATAGGTGCCCTCCGGCCTGACGGACTTTATTTTGGGTATCCTGGTTTCGAAATATGCGATGGCGAAGTCCAGGTTGACCTGGAGATAATCCAGCAGTTGTTCCAGCCACTCGTCGCCCAGCCGGTAAGCCGCCTCCATGGCAGTCAGGCCGAACAGGTTCGGTTCCGGAAGGATGCCCATCCTGGCCGCGGCGAATCCGTCGCGCAGTTTTTTATTCGGGATGATGATAGAAGACGCTTCCAGCCCCGCCAGGTTGAACGTCTTGCTCGGCGCCATGCATACGATGCAGTTTTGCTCGAATTCTTCGGAGATAGCGCCGAAAGGGGTATGGGTATTGCCTTTGAAAAGTATCTCGCAGTGGATCTCGTCGGAAATGACGGTCCCGCCGTGGCGGATGACTATCTCACCCATCCTCGTGACCTCTTCCTTATTCCAAACCCGCCCTATCGGGTTGTGGGGGTTGCAGAAAATGATGCCTTTGACCCTGTTGGGGGCGGGGAGCGGGCCGGGCTGTTCACGGAATTTGTTTTCGAGGCCGGCATAGTCCATTTCGTAACGCCCGTCGATGAACTTGAGTTCATTGTTGGATATGCGGCACCCGTTAGAGGTCACTGCCGAGAAGAAGGGGAAATATACCGGCTCCTGCAGGATGATCTCGTCTCCCGGGTGGGTCAGCGCTTTAACGGCTGCATGCAGGGCGGGCACGACACCGGGAGTGAGAACTACCCAGTCCCGTTCAATCTTCCAGTTGAATTTCCGCTTCATGCGCTCGACCACAGAATCGATGACGGCACCCCCTGGCAGGGTGTAACCGTAAAACTCATGCCCGATGCGTTTTTTAAGCGCCTCGACTATCGGCGGGGCCACCGGGAAATCCATATCGGCCACCCACATCGGTATTACATCTTTGCGGCCGAAGATGGCGGGGGCCGCGTCCCATTTGACGCAATCCGTCCTAGTCCGGTCGCACACTTTGGCGAAATCGTATTTCATGATGCTTTCCTCGCAGTTGCACGGCTTTAATCGGTACCCTGTCCAATATCCATGATACTACGTTCGCCCTTTTACGGGAACGGGGCGGTCTCTTGCCCTGTATTTGGCGCAATGGCTCACGTGGTTATCCGCGCGGATAATGCCCGCATTTTTCATCTCATTTCACGTGATTGGAATTGTCCTTTATTCGGTACCCCGGGATATCACAAACATCCGTAAAACGGTTTATATTTATGATGATAACAAACCTTCAGATCACCGCCGAAAATCCGGGGATTTATGGTTGAAAGGGGCAGAACATGCAGTGCACGGAGATTTCCAGAGCGACGGGCGAAGAAACCGATCTCGATCATATGTGTCTCGAAATCCTGGATTTCATGTCCCGGCATCCGCACACACGGTTCGATCAAGCGGTTTTCGTGCATATATTCGGGGGTGCAAATTTTCGGAAGGTCCAGGATGCTCTGGACCGCCTTGTGGCGGTGGGACTGGCGGAATGCGGCGATGATTCGGGGCCGCAGGTTTATCGGTTGACTTGAGAAAGCTTATGAACGCCAGGTTTACTTGCAGGGGGACTTTATTAAAAAGGGTCCCCGGGGGATCAACCTGGCCGCCTCAGAAGCGTTTATCACCCGCTTACCACGACCACTCCCTTGGGGTTCTGCTGATACTGGAAATACAGAAGCAGCGGAAGGCTGACATATTCAAACGTGCCCGCCTCGGTGAAAATATGGGAATACGACTGCCCGGGAACAAGGGTGCCGCTGTCCCATAAGTCCCCTATGTCTACCCGCGCCACATTATCCTGGTCCCAATATTCGTGCCAGGACGTGACGGTATGCTTGGAGGTGTCCTCGTTAACCCAGGTGACACTCTCCCCTATCTTCACCTGGACCTGCTGCGGTGAGAAACTCGACTGTCCTATCGAAACGATCTGACCGGAGGGCTTTAATACGGATTGAGTTGCCGCGGTCGTGGCCGTGATGGTGCTTTCCCGGGCATTGCTGCAGGCGCCCATGACCGCAATTAGCATTATGCAAAAACAGCTTCGTCCGATGAGCCCCGGGAACCACTTCGTCGGCTGGCTCATTTTTCCCAACCCAGTGTTTGTTAAAAGCCCTTTCAATTTACCACCACCGAACCGACAGCGATTTCCTGGACAAGTTGCAGGTATTGCGGTATCGGCAAGGCATTGTGCAGCGGCAGCGAGAAGTACCAGAAATTGCCGGTATCCGAAAAAGCGCGTGTGTAGGAATCACCTGGCGCGATATAGCCGCTGTCGAAGTTTTCCCCGATGTAGACATGGCTGATGTCGTCTTCGTCCTGGAAATAGCGTATCGACGTTACGGTGTGAGGCGTTGTATCCCGGTTGACCCAGGTTACCGTATCCCCGGTTTTAACATCAACCACCAGCGGTGTGAATGACGCCCCCTGGATGATTATCTGGTGTTGTACCCCTCCGCCGTCGCTGGTCATCGGAGGAGCGGTAAGCCCTATAACCCGGGAGGCCGCACTGCTTTGCCCCTCCGCGCAGCCTGCGGGCAGGGATAAGAAAAGCATGGCAGCCAAAACCGGCAAGATCCGTTTTATAAGCACCTGTTTGTCGCCTCTATTCGGGATGTTCTTTTTCATGCCGCCTGTATGGAATTATACTCCTGTTTGATTGCCTGAAAGTGACATTTGTCACTAAATCCAAACTGCATGGGGGCCCTGGCATTTTGGCTATTGCCGGAAAGGATGGCGTCTTGGGACGCGGGCTATTTTGACAAAATTCAAATTTATCGCAAACCCCGCCGTCATCCGCAGCCGTATTGGCAAGCGCATATCGTAATCAGATATAATCAAACTTATACATTTCGGGAGGTGCTGCCTTGAATCCTGAAGATATCCGGGAGAAATGCAAAGAAGATTCGGTCCGCATAGAAGGCATCAGCAAGCGCTTCGGCAAAGTACAGGCGCTGGACGGCATCAACCTGGTTGTCGAACCCAACTCGGTGTTCGCCCTGCTCGGCCCTAACGGCTCCGGCAAAACGACGCTTGTCCGCATTTTGACCACCCTTCTGAAAGCTGATTCGGGCACCGCGCAGGTCGGCGGGTTCGACGTCGTCGGCATGGCCCAGAAGGTGCGCTCTGTGATCGGCCTGGCCGGCCAGTATCCGGCGGTGGACGACACCCTTACCGGCCGTGAGAACCTCGAGATAATCGGCCAGCTCTATCACCTGGGCGGTAAAAAATCCCGGGCAAGGGCATCGGAACTATTAGAACAATTCGACCTTGTGGACGCAGCGTCTACCCGGGCGAAATTCTATTCAGGCGGGATGCGGAGGAGGCTTGACCTGGCGGCCACTCTCATCGCGAAGCCGCTCATACTTTTTCTTGACGAGCCTACCACCGGGCTCGACCCGCGCAGCCGCCTCGCCCTTTGGGAAGTCATCGCCAGCCAGGCCAAAGACTGCAACACTGTATTTCTTACTACGCAATACCTCGAAGAAGCCGACAGGCTTGCCCACAAGATTGCCATCATAGACGAAGGAAAAATCATCAGGGAAGGGACCCCCGGTGAACTCAAGAAATGCTGCGGGGGGGAATCCCGCATCAGCCTGACTCTTTATGATCGCGTTAACACGCAGGCGGCGGCAGATGCGTTGAATAGCCTCGCTCCCGGCAAGATTTTAAGTTCAAGCGAAACCGGGACCGTCAGCCTGCCTGCCGACGGGGGCTCCGGCCTTTTATCGGAGGTGGTGCGGCGCATGGATTCCGCGGGCATCGTCCTGGCTGACCTGTCCCTCAAGCAGCCGACGCTGGACGACGTCTTTCTGGCCATAACCGGGCACACCGCCGAAGTTAGCCCGGCAGCCGGTTCGAAAATTGCGGGGGAAGTGAGGTAAAACCATGATGACATCATTCTCCCATCTTATTTCAGATATCGCTGTACTGACGAGGCGGAACCTCATCAAATATTTCAGGCTTCCCCAGCTGCTGATATTCAACGCGACGCTGAACGTGGTTTTACTGCTCCTGTTCAATTATGTTTTCGGCGGGGCCATCAAAACGGGCGGGGTTTCATATATCCAGTATTTCCTGCCGGGTTTTCTGGCTCAAATCGTGGTCTTCGGTTCGACCCAGACCAGCGTCGGCATAGCAGAAGACCTCACCAAAGGCTTTGTGGACCGGTTCCGCTCCCTGCCGATGGCGAGGCCGGCTTTTCTCACGGGCCGGGTGCTTTCCGATGCGGTGCGTTATGTTTTCCTGCTTATTTTGCTCGTCATCGTCGGCCTTGTCATGGGGTTCAGGTTCGATAACGGGTTCTTATCCATAATCGCCGGCCTGGCGCTGATAGTCCTGTTCGGCGTGGCTCTGACCTGGGTCGGGGTTTTCATCGGGATCTCAGTCAAGGATGTCGAGACCGCGCAGGTGGCGGGGTTTGTTTGGGTTTTCCCGCTGGTTTTCGCCAGTTCCCTTTACGTGCCCATCGCCACGATGCCGGGGTGGCTCCAGGCTTTCGCCAAGATCAATCCCGTGACCTCGATGGCGGATGTCACGCGCGTATTGCTGCTCGGCGGCTCCGTCGCCTCATCGCTCTGGAAGATACTGGCGTGGGATTTCGGGTTGATAGCCCTGTTCATGTCCCTCGCGTTCCGCAGGTACAACCGCATGGCATAAACCTGCAGCCTTTCCGGAAATCGCACGGCACAGGAGAGACCCTTGTGTGAATTTTGCCACCAGCACGGCGAAGGTAAAAAATGGTACCTGAACGCCAAGAATTATTCAGAAGACCTGATGAGCGACCTCAAGCGGCAGGCTTACGTGCGCGATTTCCTGCTTTATCCCGAACACAAAGCCGCCGCGGTTGAAAAGCTGAAGACGGTTGCCGCATTGCCTGCCTTCGTCCAGGCAGTCCTGAACCCTGTTTTGACGAGCAGGGTACAGAAGTCGCATTTCGGGCAGGTCGTTCCCATCGAGGAATGCGGGGAGATATTCGAATCCCTTCCCTCCATCGTGCGCATCGCCTGCTACTGCCGGCACAGCACGACTTCCACCGAACAGCGTTACTGCTACTGCCTGAGCGCCGCGCCGAACGGCGGCAAGATGGCACAGATAATCAGGGATGTGGACGTTTCCTACCTGACCGGCCCCGACACTTCGGGGCTTGAACTCCTCACCCCTTCGCAGGCGATGGCGAGTTTCCGGGAACATGAATCGGAGGGGCTTATCCACACCGTCTGGACCTTCGTGACCCCCTTCATCGGCGCCATCTGCAACTGCGACCGCACGGACTGCCTGGCCATGCGGGCGACGGTGGGCTCCAATTTCCCCCTGATGTTCCGCTCCGAGTATGTCGCGGTAGTGGATAACGCCGCCTGCAACGGCTGCCGCCGGTGTATGCAGTCCTGCCAGTTCGGGGCGCTCGAATACAGCGCGGGGATGAAAAAAACGCGGGTTGACGCGGCCCGCTGCTATGGGTGCGGGATATGCAGGGCCAGGTGCGAGAAACAGGCCATCAGCCTGCTCGACAGGAGGTCCGTTCCCGCCGCCGCAAATCTCTGGTAGTCAAGACCGCGCCGGTCGCGAGGAGTCCAGTTTCTTCAGCGCCTTTTCGGCTTTCTTACGTGTGGCGGGCCGCCTGCTTGCGAGGCAGCGTTCGATGAATCCACGCAGAGGCCGGCTGCTACGCAGTTCAGCCGGATAACACATAAAGGCTTCGAGCGCCTTGCCGCGCGCGATCTCCCTGCATTCGTCGGTCGGCAGGGGGATGGCGTCGACTTTCAGCAGTTCCTGGGTGACGGCCTTCCTGAGGTCCGGCCTCGCGGCCGCAATCTTTCCCGACGCGGCGGCGATGTTCGCGGCGGTGATGAGGTCCCCGTCCGCCAGGTGGCTGTAATACGTTCTGAAAATTGCAGTGAACTTGTGCCCGGGGTCTGTCACCGCCAGGTTGGCCAGTATGAAGATGGCATTCCATTTAAGGATGCGATGGGGGCTGGAGAGCAGGCCTGCGAAGAAATCGAAACGGGGATATAAAAGTTCAGGCCGGCTGGCCGAAATCAGGTTGAGGGCCTTGGCGCACCGAAGCTTGAGGCTGGTGGGTGAAGACAGCCCGTCAAGTATCGCGGGGATGCAGGCGGGGTCATCGACGGCCCGGGCGGCCATCGACTCCGCGGTCATCGATATTAAGCCCAGCAAAGTTTCCATGCATCGTTCCCAGATGTTCCGATAAATAATATAGGCGGCCTAAAAGCCGCAGTCAATGGTTGTTTAAACTTTGAACTGAAATCGCATTTCAGCCTATTGTTATTCGGCTTCGCCGGTTGGTATAATGTCGGGGCGTAATAGATTGGTTGGCAAGCTCGGATAAAACACCCGGTCAGGAGGCTCGATGACTCTCGCCATCCAGGATATCCGTTGCCCGAATTGCTTTGGGATACTTGAACGCAAACCTCTCAAGAAAGAAAGATGCCCACTTTGCGACCGGTTGATCTTCGTAAAGACCCTCCCGCTTACCAATAAACGGACTTTAATGACCGAAACCGATGCCGGCAAAATCGATGAGGAATGGCGTCAGGTTGAGGAAGAACAGGCCTGTATCGATATTGCCAAAGGGGTTGGGATCAGCCGCGATGCGCTGGTAGAGAGGCAGGGCGAATTAAGGCGGCTTATGGGCAAACCGGCCCTGCTCAGGGGCGCTTTTATCTCGCTGATGAACGAAAAAATAGTCCAATCGATAAAACAAGAGCAGTGGGACCATCTTTCGAAGCTTTATTTCGCCCAAACTATATTCTTCCGCAAGAGCAAGGAAGAATTCCTGTCTGCCATATTGAAAGCCAGAAATGCCAACCTGAAAGAGTACAAGGCCCGCGGGATAAGAAAAGTGGAAATACTCGGTTCTGAGAGATCGTCCTGCGGCGCCTGTGAAGCTTTCAAAGGAAAGGTATTTTCACTGGCGGATATGATGAAAACCACACCGCTTCCCCTTCGGGAATGTGAAAACCCCATCGGATATTGCCGCTGCGTCTACGCGCCTGTGACCGATTGATCCGGATGGAGCGGGAGGATTATGGCCTTACCCCTGCCGCTCCGTCATCACGAACGCTTGAAAGCCTGCACATTTCCGTCGGCGGTCAGCCGTAAGTTGCTGCCTCAATGACGGCCGGAATATCAGATAGGCGACGATGCTGACGGGGAAGAAGATAACGCCGAGGACCCTCAGCAGCAAAACCTGTATCCCGCTGAAGCCTCTCTTAGAAGCGTCGATGGCGGCGAAATAGGATTCGTCCGAAAGCAGGAGAACCACCACGAGCCCGAAAAACCCCCATAGAATTTCCTTGAATACCGTCATAGCATTCTCCCTTTTCCCGATAGCATGGTCCGTAAAAAGCATACTGCGGCTAGTGACGGAACACAATGGTATAATCCTGTTTGGCGAGATTCTGCGAGGTATTGCGTCATGAATGATGAAGTCAGGGATATCTGGAACGCCAACGCCGAATTCTGGGACGGCAGGATGGGCGAAGGGAACAATTTCCACCTGAAGCTCATCGAACCTGTCCAACTGGAGATGTTGAAAATCGCCGAGGGCATGCAGGTCCTGGATGTCGCCTGCGGCAACGGCCAGTTCGCCAGGAAGATGGCTTCGCTGGGGGCGCGCGTGACCGCCGTCGATTTTTCCGAAAAGTTCATCGCCATCGCCAGATCCAGGGAATCCAAAAACATCGACTACCGCGTGGCAGATGCCGCGAGCGCAGCGGACCTGAACAAACTTCCCTCCGGTCACTTCGATGCCGTCGTCTGTACCATGGCGCTTATGGACATGAGCGATATCTCTGTGCTCGCGAAGCATGCGCCGCTGCTGATGAAAAAGGGCGGCATCTTCGTTTTCTCCATCCTGCACCCGTGCTTCAATTCCGGGGCGAGCACTCTGGTGCACGAGATGGATGACTTAAGCGGGCAGAGCGAAGATCGGTTCGGCGTTAAAGTTCGTGACTACCTGGTCGAGACCGAACGGCTGGGTATCGGGATGGCCGGGCAGCCGCAATCCCAGTATTACTTCCACCGCCCGGTTTCAGCGGTATTGCGGGCATTTTTCAACAACGGGCTCGTTCTGGACGCCTATGAAGAACCCTCGTTCAGGGACATCGGCGACAGCGAGCGCATATTCGATAATGTCTATAAAAACATCCCGCCCGCCCTCGTATGCAGGCTGAGGAGGGGTTAATCGTTGCCCGGCCCTGCCACTTAAAAAGTGGGGCTTAAACCCGGTTTCCTTCCGGTCCAGGATACGCGGCAGCCCGGGCTTCTTGAGGCCTTGCGTCCCGATATTTCACAACCTCTATGACGTCTTTTCCGCTGATGTACTTGGGGGAGCCCGCCAGCGCACCCATGCTTTTGGTGCATACCTGGAACCAGCCGTTGATCGCAAAGATGGCAACGATGGGCTCGCTGGTGAAAGACCGCATGCCTACCTGAACGGTCATCCTGGATACGTTGACCGCGCCGTGATGCTCCATCACCAGCTGGAATATATTCGAGTCCGTGACGGGGAAACCGGTCAGCTTTTCCAGGCGGTCCCTGATTTTTGCGTTAAAAGACTTCTGGTAGTCGCTTATTACCGGAACGATGCGCGGGATAGTGGTTGTTTCGCCCATTTTGTGCTTCCTTTGATACGGGATGTCCCCTTTTTTAAATAGTAGCACACATGTTCTATTGTTTCAAGGGGCTATCGCCCATCTGTAATCGTCGGGTCACCCTCTTGATACCCGGGTACAAGCAAGACCGACAATGACGGGTGTAGAGGATGGGTCATCCCGGCCCGCGAGCCGGGATCCAGGATTAGTATCCAGTATCCCGTTTACGTCTGGATTGTCGGGTCACCCTCTTGACACCCGGGTACAAGCAAGACCGACAATGACGGGGACGGTGGGGTGGGTCAACCCGGGCGTGAGACCCGAGGCCCCGGGATGTCCCCCGAGGTTCTCGCCCTCGAGCCTCGAGGGATCCAGAATCTAGGGGAATGGAGCCAGGTATCGCTATTGCTTTTTCGAGTTTGCCGAATCTTCGTACTGGACGCACTCCAGGAACTCGTCGGCCATGGAAATGCGTTTTCTGGTTCGGCTTTTCACTTCCGGCGCCTCCCCGGCCTCCCATCCGCAGAAGACCTCGGGGGCGATATAAGAATTGAGCGCAATCGTCGGGGTATTGCCCAGTTCCGCCGCCACCGTCTCCCCGATTTTCTTCCGGAACGACCTGAACTCCCTGCCGCTCCGGGGGGCAGTCATCCCGCGTACCTGGCGTAAGGCCGTGATTGTGCCGAGGTAGGTCCTGAAGTCCTTGACCATGAATCCCGTGTCTTTCTGTATAGAAGCCAGGTAGGCGCGCACCTGCCGGTCGGTGGTTTTAAATATGACTTCGTCGGAACTCGAATAGCATCTGTCGCCCACGCCGCGCGCGATGAAGGCGTCCTTCAGCGCTTTGTTCACGCGGATGCCTTTCTTGCCCGTGAAGTCGAAAGAGAGAGTGTTCCCCGAGATATTTACCTGTGAGCATTTGAGTGTCGAGGCCCCGTAAGCGCGGACTGCGGCCCTTGTATCGGAACGGCCGCCGACCCGGAACCCGGTTTTGGCGATGAGGTAAACTACGAGCGCCTCTTCGCGGTCCTTCATGTCCCGCTCGATTTTCCTCATCAGCGAGGGGTAAGCCCGGTTGAACTCCTTCAACCTCTCGAATTTTACAGCGGCTGCCGCCCCTGCCTGCTCTTTCGAATAGAGGTAAACGCGCCTGCCCTTGGCGTCCCGGCCGGTTGCCTGAAGGCGGCTTACGGGGTCGCTGGACACCCAGACGCCCGTCCAGGCCGGGGGCACGCTCGCGCCCGACGCCGTTCTGAGGGGGGCCCCTTTTACCGCGTAGGCCGTCTCTGGCCTGTCCCGGGGGGTACGGGAGGTCTGGTAAGGGAACATTTCCGGCCTCTCGGGCCGGGGCTGTAACGGTTTATCGTGCATGGCTATATTCAGTATAGCCCCTGGCGCCCGCCTGCGCCTGCTTCTCAACGTCAGTGCCGTGAATGGTCTGGGTGGATCACGTCGATGCCGGCGTGCAATCCGAAACCGGGGCCTTTGCCAGCACATCTTCGATTGTCTTGAAAAGCCCTTCCTTTTCGAAGGGCTTGGTGATATAGCCGTCCGCTCTCATAACGCTGAAACTTACTTTTTTGTTCAATTCATGGTTGATCCCGGTAAGCATCACCACCCGGGTTTTTCCCGTCGTATCCTGTCCCTTGATGTGGTAGCAGGCAGTCATCCCATCCATGCCCGGCATCATGATGTCCATGAGCACTAAATCCGGCTGATTCTCTGCTGCGAGTTTCACTGCTGCCTGGCCGTTTTCTGCCTCGAGTATATCGAATTTGTCGGACAAAATTCTGTGTAAAAGCCGACGTATCACCGGTTCGTCGTCCACTATCAGCAGTAATTTTCGCGTCATTTCCATGTCCTCCGGCATCATTCTGTACGGTATGATTCTATGCCTGATGGGTTAAGACGGGGAGGATGTCCAAGGCCCCCTTTTGGACGTTTCCGTCCGTGGCCGGCGAGCGGTTTATCTCATCTTCGTGTTGATGGCGGCTGTGGCCCGGTAAAGAAAGGACAGGGAAAACCCCGCTAGCCGGTTGCCGGAGGTGCCGCGATCTGGACCTGGACAGCATAATCCGCCGTCGCCGTTCCGGTCGCGCCCTTATATACTGCATCGATCGTGAGCGTGTAGGACGTCCCTGAGTTGAAGCTGCCGTTGATAAGGCTGCGGGCCAGTTTCGCCGTCGCCCCCGGCGCCAGTGGCGCATCCGGGGTGAGCCCGAAATCGAAGGCGTATGCTGCCGGGGGCGTCGGCAGGTTGAGGTTAAGTTGAACGGTAAGCTCGGTAACCGGATATTGGCTGGTGTTCTTCACCGTAATCTCGACGTTCGGCCCGCCGGGGTTGAACGGCGGCATCGGGCCTGTTGCGGACACGATTTCGACGGGTTTGATCGTCCCGGTATCGTTGATGGCGGAGGATTCCGTGTTTCCTGAACAGGCCCCGGTCAAGGGAAGGGCCGCCAGCAGCAGGAAAATCGCGAATAACGAAGTTTTAAGTCTCACGGTAAGCATTTCTCCTTATTCATCATACAACGTCGGCAGGCGGTAAAAGATATCGGCGGACGCCTGTTCCCAAAAACCCGGGATGGGGGTCTGAGTGGCCGGGTTGTGCGCGGATACCCCTTACAAGCGGGTATCATTCATGTTATATTGAGGGCATCGATTGATCTTTGCGGCGAGGATAGAGATGGAGAACGCATCAGGCAAGGCGAAGCGAAGCATGGAAAATCTGTCATACGGCGGCCGTGCCAGTATCCTCGTTGTCGATGACGATCCTGCGGTTTCGAAGTTGATTTCGAGCGTCCTCCTGAAGAATGATTTCGAAGTACACGTTGTAAGCGACGGCCAGCAGGCTTTGGCGCATATTGAAAACCGTATCCCGGACATGGTCATTTTAGATATCAAGATGCCGAAGATGGGCGGGCGTGAAGTTATCGTCCGGGTGCGTGAATGGTCCGAGGTCCCTATCATCATGGTGAGCGCCATCTTCAGTGAATATGAAAAGATCGAGTTCTTGGATTTGGGGGCGGACGATTATATCTGCAAGCCCTTTGACACCGACGAACTGCTTGCCCGCGTCAGGGCGGTCCTGCGAAGGACCAGGCATGTTACCAACCGCACTGTCACGGAGCCCGTCGTACGCGCGGGTGGGATCGAAATAGATTTTAACGGGCGGAAGGTCACTCGTGAAGGGCTTGAAGTGGATCTGACGGCGACGGAGTTTTCCCTGCTGTGGGAACTGGCCCTCAATGCGGGCAAGGTGCTCACGTATTCTTATTTGCTCGAACAGGTGTGGGGCCCTAACTACAAGGACGAAAAAGAGTACCTGCATGTATTTATAGGGCGCCTTAGACGGAAACTCGAACCCGATCACGCCAATCCGGTCTATCTGGTAAATATCCCGGCGGTCGGATACGAGTTCAAGGACCCCGCCGGATTGCAAAGAACGGCATAACCCGGCCCGCGGTCATTTTATCAAAGCGGTTTCCCGCCGGATGATAGGTTGGGTCGGGTCCAGTGCCTGGTGTACGGGAAGGCTCGCCTCCGCCGTTGCCCCCGGGGTAACGGGCAACTGGAATACAACCACGGTCATCGATAAGCCCACGGGAGGATTCAGCTTGGCCAGGTTGTTATTTACCAGTTCCACGGAAATCCTGTGAGTGCCGGTTGGGACATTGTGGAATGTGTAGGTTTGTGAGCGCGTGACGGCCTGCATGACGGGATTAGACTCATCCGCAAGATCTGTGGCCGTGCCTGTTTGCCCGTCAAGCATATAACGCAGCCGGCCTTCTCCCCGGATTGCCGTCTGGTTTTGATTATCGACCAGATTGAAATTGCTTACCGAAACGGCGACAGTCACGTCCCCCGGGACATATGCAGTGCCGGGAGGGTTCGTAAAAGCGATTGCAGGAACGACTTCAGAAATCCCGGCGCATGACCCGAAAGCAAGAAATGAGCACAAAAGCAAGACCAGGATCAACCATGTTTGTATTAAACCAAAAGTCTTCATTTTGCACCCCCTGATCGCCATCAGCCAACCCGGCCTCCCAAACCGGTTTGGGGATTCACCTCTCACACTACTCCTTTAAAAAATCAGTTCAATAAACAGACGCTAAATATTCGATAGCGGATACTAAACAAATACTAAATAAAAAAAGATTTGATCGTGCCGCGGTCTATGCCGGGCAGGGCATTCAAATGCAGTTCGCGACGTTTTCCGGCATGTAGGGGTTGGCGGCAGGGTTGGGCGCTCTTGTATAACAACTTCCCTCTCGGGTAGAATCAGTTCAGATGTTTAAGGAAGGGAAATAGGCTATGAATGTATTGTTGATAAACGGGAGCCCGCATGAGAACGGCTGCACTTTTACCGCTCTTTCCGAGGTAGCCGGCCAGCTTGAAAAACAGGGGATAGGCACGGAGATATTGCATATCGGGACCGGCCCCATCCATGGCTGCATCGCCTGCGGCAAATGCACCGGGACCGGCCATTGCCAGTTTGACGATGACCCTGTCAATCGGGCTATAGATTTAACCAAACAAGCCGACGGGCTGGTGGTAGGGTCGCCTGTGTACTACGCGTCCCCCAACGGCTCATTGCGCGCCTTTATGGACAGGATGTTCTTCAGAAAATCGGCAGCTTACGCCTTCAAACCGGCGGCCGCCATTGTCAATTGCCGCCGCGGCGGGGCAACCACGGCTTTTGAGACCCTGAACCGGTATTTCACCATAGCGAGCATGCCGGTGGTTTCTTCACAGTACTGGAACGAGACCCACGGTGTGACGCCTGAGCAGGTGAGGCAGGACTTGGAAGGGATGCAGACGATGAGGACCCTCGGCAACAATATGGCGTGGCTCCTCAAATGCATCGAGCATTCCAAAACGGCTGTTCCTTACCCGGTAAGGGAACCGCCCGTGGCGACTAATTTTATCCGTTGATGTAAAGGCAGATAAAATCAGGCGTGTAGAGCGCCCCGCGCGTCGCCGCCGGCGTATGTTATGTTTAATCTCTCAGGAAAAGGAGGATAAAAGATGCGGAATGTAGTTCTAAACAATGGTGTAGAGATGCCCATTTTGGGCTTCGGGGTTTATCAGGTCCCCGATGCGGCGGAGTGCGAAAGATGTGTGTCCGACGCGCTCGCGGCGGGCTATCGTGCCATCGATACAGCCGCCTCTTACATGAACGAGGGAGCGGTCGGCGCTGCCCTCAGGCGGAGCGGCATACCCAGGGCGGAGCTGTTCATCACGACCAAGGTTTGGGCCCAGGACGCGGGTTACGAGCCGACAAAGAAAGCCTTCGAGAAATCGCTGGGAAGGCTTCAGTTGGATTATGTGGATCTATACCTTATCCATCAGCCGTTTGGAGACGTGTACGGTTCATGGCGCGCCATGGAGGAATTGTACCGTGCAGGAAGGGCAAGGGCGATCGGCGTCAGCAACTTCCAGCCGGACCGCCTTGTGGATTTGATACTCCACAACGAAGTGGCCCCTGCGGTAAACCAGGTTGAGACCAGCCCCTTCTGCCAGCAAAAAGCTGCCGCGGAAATCATGAAGGCCAATAAGGTCCAGATAGAATCCTGGGCGCCTTTTGCGGAAGGCAGGAACAACCTCTTCGGCAACCACGTCCTGCTGTCGCTGGCGGGAAAGTATAAGAAATCGGTCGCCCAGGTAGTCCTGCGCTGGCTGATACAAAGGGATGTGGTTGTGATCCCGAAGTCCGTTCACAAAGAGAGGATAGTGGAAAACTTCAAGGTTTTCGACTTCGAACTGGTACCGGAGGATATGCAGGCGATCGCGGGACTCGATACCGGGAAAAGTTCTTTCTTTTCGCATAGCGACCCGGAGATCGTAAAAATGATATCCGGCAGAAAGCTGGATATCTAGTTGTGATTGAAAGCGGGCGGGTTGCCAGAGCCTGATTCGGACTCGGCACGCGGATCCAGGACTTGAAAGACGGGTGGTCCTCTCGGTGTCATTCCTCGAGCGTGTCCTCGAGGATTTTTTCGTCCTCTGCCCGGTGATTTATCAAAATCCGGGCAATGGCTCTTTTTAATTGTCAGGGTAGGGGCACGGCGCGCCGTACCCCTATGGTCGGCCGCGCTTGTCAATCATGCACTAATATATCGAATTGAGTCTGGCTTGTTCCCCGAGTGTTCTCGCACCCGAGGCTCGGGTGTTCTCGCACTCGAGGCTCGAGTGTTCTTGTCCTTGAGGATTTTTTAGTCCTCTGCCCAATGATTTATCAAAATCCGGGCAAGGGCTCTTTTTAATTGTCAGGGTAGGGGCACGGCGCGCCGTGCCCCTACAGTCGGCGCGCTTGTCAATCATGCACTAATGTATCGAATCGAGTCTGGCAGTTCCCCGAGGTTCTCGCACCCGAGGCTCGGGTGTTCTCGCACTCGAGGGTCGAGTGTTCTTGTCCTCGAGGATTTATTCGTCCTCTGCCCGGTGATTTATCAAAATCCAAGCAAGGGCTATTTTTAATTGTCAGGGTAGGGGCACGGCGCGCCGTGCCCCTACGGTCGGCCGCGCTTGTCAATCATGCACTAATATATCGAATTGAGTCTGGCTTTTCCCCGAGTGTTCTTGTCCTCGAGGGCCTCGGGCTTGTTCCCCGAGGTTTTTGTCCTCGAGCGTGTCCTCGAGGGCCTCGGGCTTGTTCCCCGAGGTTCTTGTCCTCGAGCGTGTCCTCGAGGGCCTCGGGCTTGTTCCCCGAGGTTCTTGTCCTCGAGCGTGTCCTCGAGGGATCCAGAATCGATTTGTCACCGGGCACTTGGTGTTTCCGCTACTTCGTAAAGGTGGCCAGGAGCAGGTCTTCGATAAGCCTGTGAAGGCTTTCTATCCGCTCGTTGATGCTGGACCGGTATTTGTCCATCGACGTGTCTAAGGGCTTGATTTCATTCAATTTATAAAATAAATTGTTTATCATCAGGAGCGAGTTGCCGACAGCGATTTTCTCAACCGGCTTCCCGTTGAGCGCTGACGAAACCATCCCGGCAACGTGCCCGTCAAACTTGGTTAAATGTTCGTATAGGTCGTTGAAGGGTGAGCCTTCGGCCGGGGCATCCGGAAAAGGAAGCTTTTTGTGGTTGTCCCATTCGTCGCTCAGTGCCTTGATTTCTTCGTTCATACATGGTTCTCCGATATAGATTCCCGGGTTATTATAACCTCAATCAAGTGGTAAAGAACAGGAAATTGGACAGGTAACTCCATCCTCCCGGCCCGTGTGCCGCGACCGCCCATTTATATTGTACCCCGGCGGTCAATGTGCCGGCCGGCACTGTGGCGGAGGTGCCGGTTACCTGTGGATTATAAACCAGGTCCGAAGCCGAGAACGGGGCCTTGAAGATATACAGGGCGTAATTGTCGGCTTCGGTAACCGTGCTCCATTTCAAGGCCGGAGTCAACGATGCGAGAGATGGGCCGGGGGCTGTATCTGTGCCTGTCGAGACGGCGGTCGGCGCCGGAGGCAAAGCATAAGATGTGACAGGCGGTTTTGCGGTCGACGCAGGCGGGGCGGCCGTGGGCGCGGTTGCCGTGGGCGCGGTCGTACTGCCTGTTGTGGAAACAGGCATAACCGGCGTGGTAGGGGGGAGAACGATGGTGCTCGACACGGCGGTTGGCGTCGTGCTGGTTATGCCTGTTGCCTGAGTGGTCGAAGGTGTCTCCGGCGGGGTTGTGACAGGCGGTATGTGAGCAGCCGGCGCGCTGGTCTCCGTTTGCGCCGTTGTAGCCGGGTTTCCGCCGTTTTCGCCACAAGTGCAGGAACAAAACGAGGGGATTACCAGGATGACCAAGACCATGGGTATAACAAAGTACGGTATAAGGCGCCTGGAATTCATGCGTAGCTCCCGAGATTATTCCGATACTCCGCGTTGTTGCCCGGGGAGGACCGTGTATGGTTCAGCATTATACAGTGAGAAGGGCGCGATTGATAGCGCGGGGATGAGGTTTGTGCCGGGCAAACGCGGTTTAAATAATGGGCTGCTTCTTCGTCGTTTTCTTCTTGACGGCGCTTCGCGCCGCGGCAGTTTGTTTGGCGGGTTTCACTCTGGCTTTATTGCGGGTCACGGCGGCTTTGACCAGGGCCTTCAGGGAACTCTCATTGACCTTGTCGTCCTCGTGTATATCGATGGTGCGCCACCGTTTTCCGAGACCGTTATTGAAAAGCATTTCGGGGTCGGGAAGGTTCGCCCCCTGTTCGAAAGTCAATTTCACTTTGTCTTTACAGGTGACGGCGACACAAACTATCCCAGTGTCTGACCAGACCGGGGACCCCATCCATTTCGGTTCCTCTTTTATCTCGGAGTCGGCGTCCTTGATGATTTTGCGGATACGGTCGACGGTTTTCTCCCTCCAGTCGGGTGTCGTTATGGATGCTTCATCTTTTGGTTCGTTCGCAATCATCGCTTAGTTACCCCTTTCGAACAGCTCATAAACATCGGGGCGCAAGGCGCCAGATATGCGCCCCGTTTAACCTCCTAATGCACAAAAGACAGCGTATTCCCGTCGGGGTCGTTTACCTGAAAACCGCTGACCCCAGACCCCGGGCCGTGAAAATCCTCCATGACAGGGCCGGTCGCTTTTAATTTTTTGTAGGCCCCCTGGATGTCGGAAGTGGAGAATTGAATCGACATGGTGCCGGGTTTGAAGTTGCCGAAGGCGGTGGTAAGGACAAGCGACGCGCCCCCGCCGGGGAATCCCAGTGTGACCCAGCGCATGTTCCCATGCCCGATGTCACTGGTGACTTTCAGACCCAACAAGTTTACATAATATTCTTTAGATTTCTCCATGTCGCTGACGCCGAGATTGAACATCAGGATATTGTCTGCAATTGCGGCCATATGCCTTAAGTCCTCCTGTCGCCGATCATCTACCATTATGCGCCCGTAAGGTGTATTAGTTATTAAATTCCGTGTGAAATCATAAAAAAGATATTAAATCTCGAGGATGTGATTCAACCTCGCCCCTGTGGAATATACACCTGTAGGGGATATATAATGCGGACGCGATGGAAGATAACACCCGGGAATACATGCACCGATTGGGCTGGGAGCCATTTTTTGAAGAACAATATGAACTTCAAAAGGTCCCCGGCTCCATCCCCGCACGGGTCAGTTCGGAGTCCAAGGGCCTGTACCGTGTCTTCAGCCCTGACGGTGAACTCTCAGCTAAATTATCGGGTAAGATGCGCTATACCTCCCGGGAGATGAACGTTCAACCGGCGGTAGGCGACTGGGTGGTATTGAAGCCCCTTGCCGGCGAAGAAAACGGGGTGATCCACAGCATATTGCCCAGGAAAAGCAAGTTTTCAAGGAAAGCAGCAGGCCGCAATGCTGGGGAGCAGGTCATCTCCGCCAACGTCGATACGGTTTTTATCGTGAACGGCCTGGACGGGGGGAGAAATTTCAACCTGCGGCGGATCGAACGTTACCTGATTTTAGCCCAAAGCAGCGGGGCCGCTCCCGTCATCGTTCTGAACAAGATAGACGCGTGCCTCGATCCCGGCGCCCAGGTCAGGAGCGTTGAATCCGTCACCAAAGGTGTGCCCGTACTCGCGGTAAGCGCCAAAGAACGCACCGGGCTGGATGCCCTGCTGCGCTATCTGGCCGAAGGTAAAACGGTTGCCTTTCTCGGTTCTTCCGGGGCCGGAAAGTCCACGTTGATAAACGCCCTACTCGGTGAAGACAGGCAGGATACCGGCAAAGTCCGTGAAAACGATTCGATGGGCAGGCATACTACCACCAGGCGGGAACTTATCCTTCTGCCGGGCGGCGGGGTGGTCATCGATACCCCGGGGATGCGTGAACTCCAGCTCTGGGCCGTCGAGGACGACCTGAAAAACACTTTCGACGACGTCGATGCCCTGGCAAGAGAGTGCCGTTTCAACGATTGCAGCCATATGAAGGAATCCGGCTGCTCGGTGCGGGCGGCTGTCGACCGGGGGGACCTGGACCCTTCGAGACTGGAAAGCTATCGCAAATTGCAAAAAGAGATCGAATACCTGACTGCGCGGGAAGAACAGGGCGCCCGTCTTATCGAAAAAGGCAAATACAAGAAGATTGCGCTGGCTTCCAAACAGTTGACGAAACAGAAACGGGATATTGCCTGATACCCGAAGGAAGTGGCGGTTAAACGGAGAAGATTATTATAGACCATTCCATGGAAAACAAGGCTGCATGGGAAGAAGCTTTTGCCCGCCGTTCGGCAGACTGGGGAAAGGGTACGGCACCCGTGCTTAAACCCGAATTGACTGCAGAATTGAAAGAGCTGGATATTGCGGGGAAAGATATCGCACAATTCTGCTGTAACGACGGCAGGGAGTTGCGGGCGCTCGTACAGCTTGGTGCGGCTTCAGGAACAGGCTTCGATATCGCGGAAAACATGATCGCTTATGCGAACAAGAAAGCGGTCGAGCTCGGGTTGAATTGCCGTTTCGCGGCTTCGGATATCCTGGAAATAGGCCCGAAATTCAACGATACATTTGATTTCATATTCATCACCATCGGTGCGTTGTGCTGGTTTGCTGACCTCCCCGCTTTCTTCCGGAAGGTTTCGGATTGCCTCAAACCGGGGGGCACCCTGGTGATCCACGAGATGCACCCGGCGGCCAATATGTTCGCCGCCAAAGGCGAAGATAACTATGAGGAAAACACACCCGACCGAGCGGTAAATTCCTACTTTAAAACCGAGCCCTGGATTGAGAACCACGGGATGAAATATATAGCCGGGGAGAATTACCCTTCGAAAACATTTTTCAGTTATTCGCAAACGTTCGACATGATTATCAATGCCGTCATCGGGAGCGGCATCGATATCCGTAAGCTGAAAGAGTTCAACGCAGACCTTTCCGGGTTATTCGGTCAGATAGACCGCAACAGGATCCCTCTTTCGTATTTGTTGATAGGCCGGAAACCGTTATCCGAAAGGTAATTGATACCTGTGGGTCAAATAATCCGACCCCCAGTTCCTTTCAGAGTTAAACATTCAAGCATACAATCCCATATCAAAACTTGATTGCGCCAGAACGTGCGGCCGCAACGGGGGATGGAGAAACATATGGCTCTTATCAAATGGAACGACAGTTTCAGCGTAGGCGTCGTTGAGATAGATTTACAGCACCAGAAACTGGTGGCGCTGATCAATGATCTGAACGAAGCCATGTTGCAGGCCAGGGGCAAAACAGTGTTAACAAGGATACTCAATGAACTCGTGTCCTACACGGTTGTCCATTTTGGGACTGAAGAAAAATATTTCGAAACATATCAATACCCCTATACCATGAGTCATAAAAAAGAACACTGCGCTTTTATCGAAAAGGTCGGTTCTTTTAAGGCGGATTTTCAGTCGGACAAGGTGGGGCTTTCACTGGAAGTCATGTCATTCCTGAGCGAATGGCTGCAAAATCATATCAAGGGCACCGACAAAAAGTACAGCGCTTTCTTTAATAAAAACGGGCTGAAGTAATTACAATCAAAATAGATCTGCCCGGGCATTGATTCGCAGGAAATCAGAGTAATGCCTGCTTTTGGGTTAACCGGAATCGGTCCAAATCCATTTCCTGCCTTGCTGGTGCGTTTAACAATGGCCCAAAAGGGTCAATAACTAAAGCTTTATTATCTTCACAATTCTTGAATGTTGCGTTATCATCGCTGGTTATTGAACCTCAAAGGGGGTAATCCGGTCAATAAAACTGAGGCATCTCGATTTGGCCACTACAGATAATTCACAAAGCGGCACCGCCAGGCTGCGACGGCAGGCGGAGGGGAACTTTTCCGCAGAGGCGGGCCTGCCGCAAAAGCCGACCAATCCGCTCGGCTTGCTTCGATTGATGTACTTTCGAGAGGCCGGAGAAGGCTTCATGTCGATATATTGCTGTTTAGTGCGAAAACCTGAGTAGGACATATAGTGGCTAAAAATAGAAGTTATTCGGCACAAAAGGCAACTTAGAAGTGGTAAAACACACTCAACTTTTCGCTTTTCGCTTCAGCCTCGGGTTCCAGCTGCTCAGTTTGGTGGTGATTTTGGTTTTGCTGACTGGCGGTATTCAGGCTATCACAACAATCAATCTCAGCCGTGATTCCATCCGCCAGGATAATTTTAAAAGTAATCTGTCTCATGCTGAATTGGCAGCCAATTTCACGTTTGAGTATATGGCCTCGGTTCAGGGAGATATACGGGAGTTAGCTGATCACCCGGATCTCACCGCAGCAATTCTTAACGATACTCCTGAGACTCTTCAACCCTTGCTTGCCCAGTCCCTCGCTGTTCAATCAACTCTGGAAAACCTTTCTGTATTCGATGCAAAAGGGATACAGACGGCGGACAGCATAAAAAACGCAGCTGACATCGGCCAGTCGTTTTCTGACCGCGATTGGTTCCAAAAGGTTATCTCTACAGGCCTGCCCTATCTGGGCGTTCCGGTTGTTTCACCGCTCACCGGGGAACCCACCATACCATATTCTGTCCCGATTCTGGGCATCGATGGGCAGGTCGTGGGTGTGCTAACCGGTATTATTTCTCTCTCCAGGTTGTCTGAGATGATTGTGAACGTAGATTACGGGAATTCCGCCCGTACTGCACTGGTAGATGCCCGTGGGGGCGGTGTGATTATCGCACATCCCGATCCAACACGAATAATGACGCCAGTCTCAGGGAATAATGAAGCAACTGCCCGGTTATTGGCGGGTGAAAGCGGGGCTATAGAGACTAAAAACAGCAGTGGAGAGATGGTCATAACCGGTTATGCCACTGTCCCGGGGTTGCCCTGGGGCGTGATCGTCGTCACACCAAGCGCTGCGGCCTTTTCGTTGCTCAAAACCTTGACGCAAAATTCCGTCATGGCGACTGCTTTAATCATTCTCTCGGCAAGTATTCTTACGTGTTTACTGGTTATCGGCATCACACGCCCGCTTCGCCGATTGCAGAATGCCGCGGTTGAAATCGGCAAAGGTAATCTGGATTACGATGTAAATATCACCAATAAGGGTGAAATAGGCCGGCTGGCCCGTTCGATCGCCGCTATGGCGGGGCAACTAAAGGAAAACCTCGTATCCCGCGACAAACTGGAACAAGAGATAACTATACGCGGGAACGCGGAAGCAGCACTATGGCAAACCCGTCAAAATTACGAAACTTTTTTTAACACCATCGATGAATTCCTCTTTGTTCTTGACGAACATGGCGATATCATCCACACCAATTCTACCGTTATCGAACGTCTCGTATACACCGAACCAGAGCTTGCCGGACAACCGGTTCTGATGGTTCATCCTCCCGAACGCCGCGAAGAATCCGCCGGGATAATCGATGGGATGTTGAACGGTACAACCCGGCATGGTTCCGTTCCTGTCGTTACAAAATCCGGTATGCAGATACCCGTGGAAACCAGGGTGTCGCACGGGACCTGGGACGGCAAGCCGGTCATCTTCTGGGTATCGAAGGATATCTCGCAGATCAAATTATCCGAAGAGAAGTTCTCCAAAGTGTTCTATCTCAACCCTTCTGCCAGCGGGCTGAGCGATATTGTGACCGGGAAATATATCGAGGTGAATGAAGCTTTTCACACCTTGCTCGGTTTTAGCCCCGATGAGGTTATCGGCAAATCAGCCGCCGAGTTGGGCATCCTGAAACCCGAAGATAATCAAGCCCTGCGCCTGAAGATGTCCCCCGATGGCACAATGTCTAACATCGAGGCGGAATTAAGGGCCAAAAACGGTGATATCAAGAGCGTACTGCTGTCGGCAGAGAATATCACTGTTCAGGACAAAAGATACCGTTATACCGTTGTGCACGATATCACCGGACGCAAGAAAGCAGAAGAAGCCATAAAACAAAGCCAAGATCGGTTAGCCAGGGCCGAAAAGGTGGCAAATTTCGGTAACTGGGAACTTGACCTGTCGAAAGCCATTATGACTGCTTCGGAAGGGGCGCAGGATATTTACGGGTTGCATGGCGAAGCGTTGAGCCTGCAGGATGTCCAAAATTGCAGATTGCCTGAATACAGGGAGATGCTTGATAAAGCGTTGAACGCTTTGGTCAAATCCAACGAACCCTTCGACGTCGAGTATAAAATCAGACGTGAGGCTGACGGTATAATCCTGGATATCCGTTCAAAGGCCGAGTTCGATTCGGGCAGGAACGTGGTTTTCGGCGTCATCCATGATGTCACCGCGAACAAACAGGCGGAGGAAGCCAGGCGGAAAAGCGAAGGGAAGTACCGCAGCCTTATCGAACAGTCGGCAGATGGGATTATTCTGTGCGATGGAAACGGTATCGTAACTGAATGGAATCGTGCGCAGACAGGCATCTCGGGTATCAGCGGGGACCATGCTATCGGCCGGCCCCTTTGGGAGATGCAATTTCTTTTGCTTCCTGATAATGCAAAGACTCCAGAGCTTTCCACGTCCATAAGAAACGGGATTTACAAGCTATTGTATGGGGGTTCTACATGGTCAGGTCAGTCATCGGAGCGGCAGATACAGCTCCCTGAAGGTGGTACGAAAACGGTGCAGGAGTCTTCATTCGTTATTCAAACCTCTGACCGCAAAATGCTGGGGATGATAATGCGTGATATCACGCCTCAAAAAGAGGCCCAGGAAGCCATACGGCTCAGCGGTCAGCGATTCCAGGCGTTGTTCGAGCAATCCAACGATGCCATCTTCATCCACGATGACAAGGGCCATATGCTTGATGTGAACCGGCAGGCCATGGCAATGCTCGGATACAGCCGTGAGGAACTGATTGCGATGCCTACCATCAGCTATCATCCCCCGGATTTTGTCGCAGATGCCGAAATCGCCTTTGATACGCTGTCCAGGACAGGTTCAGTCAGGTTTGATTCCAGGTTCAGGAAGAAAGACGGTACGGAGATAGATGTTGAACTCAGCGTGCGTAAAATCGGATCCCCCGATGATATATTTCAGGCCGTGGTTCGCGATATTTCGGATCGCAAGGGAGCTGAACGCAAAATAAAAGCTTCCCTGGCGGAAAAAGAAATCATCCTCAAAGAGATACATCACCGCGTCAAGAACAACATGCAGGTGATATCAAGCCTGCTCCAATTGCAATCAGGATTTATCAAAAATGAAGAAGATGCAGTCATGTTCATGGAAAGCCAGCGGCGCATCCACTCCATGGCACTGGTGTATAACAAGCTTTACCAGTCGGCCGACCTGGCCAATATATCCTTCAACGAGTACGTGAGAGACCTGGTCAACAGCCTGGTCAAGGCCTACAATTCCGGCACTGAAACTATCACGACACTCATTGATGTCACGGACATCGAACTCGGGCTGGATTTTGCCGTGCCGTGCGGGCTTATCATCAACGAAGTGATAACCAACTCGCTGAAATACGCCTTCCCTCCCGGTCAAACAGGCCAGATCCACGTCATCATGCGAAAGATAGAAGACCATATCGAGATGGCGCTGGGGGACAACGGGGTGGGCTTGCCGGAAGGGTTAACTATCGGCAGCACAAATTCATTGGGGATGGTGCTTATCAAGACCCTGGTGGAGAATCAACTGGGCGGAATACTGGAGCTTAACCGGACGAACGGCACGGAGTACCGCTTCTCCTTCCCGTTCAATTAAACAAATCAGATTTTTAAGGTCAGCACAATGGTGATGGAGGGCGAATCTCTGGTCGTGCCTGATATCGGCGAAGCGCTGCCCTGTTTGGGTTACGAAGCACCAAATTATTTAAGTATTATCCCTGCCACTTTTCATAACAAACAAGATCGGCCAGGGGGCGTCGTAATTTGGTTCCGGCAGAATCGGCGGCATAGCCCAATGGTGTGAAAACTATGGGTTCGACGCCGGCGGGCAATGCCAGTATCTCCCGTGCCGCCGCCGGGTCGAAAGCCGCCACCCAGCAGGTGCCGAGGCCCTGTTCGGTGGCCGCCAGGATCAGGTGGTCCATAACGATGGCAGCGTCCACGTCGGCGTAGTTTTTATGGTCGCGCCTCAGCCAGGCGCTATCAGGTGTAACACAGATGCAGATAAGCAGTGGCGCCTGGGTGAACCAGCGTGCAGGATAAAGGCGGCTGAGCTCTTCCTGCCGCCCTTTGGTGTGGATTACGATTATCTTGAAAGGCTGGCGGCTGGCAGCGGTCGGCGCCACCCGGGCCGCTTCCAGAACGGCATCCAATTTCTCTTGCTCCACGGCGTCAGGGCGGTATGCGCGGGCGCTATAGCGTTTTTTGATGATTTCGGAAAAGTCCATGTGGCCTCCGTAAGGTGATTTTCAACTATTTTAGCATGCTGACGTGATCGTCACATCCTAACCGGCCTGTCCCGAACCGCAGCACGCCGGCAGGTCTCCCAAAATGACGATGCCTGTCGCGGGGCCGGCATTCCCCTTGCCGGTTATATTTAATTCGATGTAGGCCACCTGTCCCGTCTTGCCCATGAAGGCGTCGTTGGGCGCCAGGTTTACCAGGGTTCCTTTACCGGTCGAAAATGTAAGATCGCTCAGGTCGAGGTTGTCCCATTTACCGATGAGCGCGCCGGTGGCAGGCGGGTTGGAACTCGTTTTTTCCCACATCTTGACGCTCAGCATCCCGTTCTCGCTGATGATGTTCCCGGCGGTATCGCGCGGCATCAGGTACAGTGAAATTACGGCGTCCTCGGCCCGCGGTGCCACCTGGAACCCCAGGTTCGAGTCGGTCGCCTGGCTTTTACATCCCGGCATGATCGTAAAAAGTAAAGCTGCAAGTACCTGCGACACGAGTATGAAATAGCGCATCGATTTAAACATTTGTTTCCCTTTCTCGTTTATTTATGAGCCACGCCTTTTGTCCTGTCCCCGAACTGGATGAAATAATTGATGCCCGAAATAATGGTGAGCGCCACTGCGGCATAGACGACCCACGGGGCCGCCGATAGTATCCCCGCGACATTGAAACGGGTATTTAGGGAGGACATCGCGCCCAGGGAATTCAAATCATGCCGCATCGATACCCACATGATGGCCGCAAATGACACCATCGTTTTTAGCTTGCCCGGCAGGTCCGGCGATGGGGTGAGCCAGCCGAATCGCTTGAAGCGCAGCCCCGTCACGGCCGCTTCACGTGCGATGATGACTATGGGCACCCACGCGGGGACCGAGCCGAGCGAAGCCAGCGTCACCAGCATGGCTCCCACGTAAACTTTGTCGCTGAAAAAATCCAGGTTGGTGCCCAGTGGGGTAGTTTGCCCCATTTTTCGCGCTACGATGCCGTCGGCGAAATCGGTCAACCCGGCCAGTTGTGTCACGACGGCCGCGATGAAGCCGCCGTCGCGCCACCCCAACGCTAAGGGCAAAACCGCCAGCGGCAGCATCACGAACCTCGATAGGGTCAGCCACAGGGCCAGGTTCAAAGAGAGCCCGGCCCTTCTTTAAAGTCAAGGTAGTTATTTTTGAGCCAGGTCTCTGTTTTCTCCGGTATGCGGCTGCCCTTTGACCTGCGCAGGGCCGCGATTTCGTTTGAGAGCATTTCGAGATTTTTCGGAACGTCCACGTCTCCCATCTCCTCCAGCAGTTCGACGCTCAAACCCGCCTGTTTCGCCCTGTCGAGCGTCACCTTTAATACGCGAGGAGTGCTCCATGGCACGTCTTGAAATAGCGCGCTGACCTGCTTTTGGGCTCCGATGAGGTAGTAGCCGCCGTCGCGGGACGGGCCCAGGCATACATCGGATTTTTCCAGCAGGGCCAGGGAACGCCGCACCGTCTGCGGTTGAAGGGCCGGGATGTCGCTGCCGATAAGAACGACCCGGGGGAAACCCCGCGAGAGCAGGCCGTTTATAATGTTGTCCATCACAGCGCCGAGGCCGTCGCCCCTTTGAGGAAGGAGTTCCATGCCGGGGGGCGCGAGCTGTTCAAAAATGGCAGCGCTCGAGACCGGCGTATAGGCCATGAAAGGGGTAAACTCTTGTATGTATGCGGTCAGGGCGATAGCATCCCCCAGAAACGCCTTGTAAAGGCTGGTGCACTGTGCGGGAGTGAGGGCCGGCTGCAGGCGGGTCTTCACTTTGCCTTCTTCGGGCGCGCGCGCCATCAATACCAGGGCCGCATTATTCATCTCGCGTCATTATACCAGCGGCGGAGTCTGGAAGGCGGGAAATTCACGTAATAAAGCGTGCGCAGCATCCCCATGAGGAATACGGTTTTCAGCACTCCGTGTTTTTCCCAGCGCCGGGAGGAAGTGATGACCCTCTGCCGGAGGCGTAAAACCCCGCCCGCCTGCTGCATCCTCCTCCCGAACTCCAGATCTTCCATAAGAGGTATCTGCGGGTATCCTCCGATGGCATTGAACACGTCTTTGCGCACGAAAATCGCCTGGTCGCCGGTGAACCCGCCCAGGATCCGGTCGCGGGTATTGATGCTCCACCCCACGAGGCGGTAACGCCAGCCCGGGTTGCTGAGTTTTAACCGGAAACGGCCGCCGGCCACGAATTCGTCTTTAAGGCTGGTTTCGATCGCTTGCAGCGCATCCGGGGGCAGAAGCGTGTCGGCGTGTAAAAAGAGGAGAACCTCCCCTCTGCCCGCCGCCGCTCCGGCGTTCATTTGGATGGCCCGCCCCCGGTCGCTGTTGAGTACGCGGGAGTATTTTTCGGCTACCGCAACGGTCTTGTCGGAACTGCCCCCGTCCACCACGATGACCTCTTTGTCGCCGGGCAAGGCATCAACTGTTTTCAGGGTTTTGGCCAGTGTCCTGGCTTCGTTGAGAACGGGGATAATCACGCTGATAAGCATTGCGCAGCACTACTTGTCTATGATTTCCGGGCGGGTTTGTTTTCGAGCGAAACTTCCGCACCTTTTTCACGGTCGGCCAATCGCCGGTTCAAAGCTTGTTTAACGCTGAAACCAAGCACGATGAGGGCTGCGATGCCGGTCACGCCGTACCAGGCAAAGCGCACGAGGCTGGTCATATTGTTGCCCAGCACGCAGAAGACTATAGTGCCCGGCAGGATACCGATGGCGGTCGCCCAAAAATAGCCCCAAAAATCGATGGCGGTCACCCCCGAGACATAGCTGATGGCGCTGAAAGAGAAGAGTGGGATAAGCCTCGCCACCAGGACGGAGTTGTTCCCGTAGCGTTTGAAGAAGCGATCCACCGAGTTCATGGCGCGGCGGCTCACCAGCCTTTCCACGGCCGGGCGTCCCAGCGCACGGGCTATGTAAAAGCATATCAGGCCGCCGGTTATGGAGGTGGCCCATGTAAGCAGCGTCCCCCAGAAGGCACCGAACAGGAGTCCGTTGGCCATGGCGGGCACAAAGGCGGGCAGGGGCGCCACCACGGCCTGGAGCACCATGACGAGTCCGGCAACCACGGGTGCCCAGGCGCCGAAGGACAGCAGGTAAGTTTTAAGGCCTTGAAGGTCGCCGTGCACGATTTCGGAGGTCACGTGGCGCACTCCCCAGCCGAAATCCCCCCACAAAAAGTAAAGCAATACAAAAGCCAGGGTGAAACCGGCCAGAACAGAAAGGTTTAACCTGAAATGAAACCTCGACTCGTCGGCCCGGGGATGGTCTGCCTCCCCCCCGCTTTTACTGTTTGACACATGAATCATGCCTGTATCATTTTGAGTTTCAGGCCGCGGGGCCTGTCTCGGTCACGCCGGCTGAAGTTGTCTCTTTTTTCTGTTTGTTGGCTATGCGGGTATCGATGGCTTTCTTCACTGTTAGCGTCAGCACGACAAGGGATAATACCCCGAGGATGGCCCAGAACCAGAACTTGATGATTGTGGGCATATTCTGGCCGAATACGGAATATACTATCGTGGCAGGCAGTTCCCCGATGGCGCTGGCCCAGAAGAATCCCCAGAATGACATAGAGGTAAGGCCTGCCGCATAGCTGACGGCATCGAAAGAGACGAACGGCATGAGCCTGGTGAGTATGATCGCATTGTTGCCGTAGCGTTTAAAAAACCGGTCGACATAATTGAGCGCGCGTTTGCTGACGATACGTTCGGCGGCGGGGCGGCCGGCCCAGCGTGCGATATAAAAGCACAAAACCGCACCGGCCATCGAGGAACTCCAGGAAAGCAGCGTGCCCCAGAATGCGCCGAAGAGCAGGCCGTTGGTCAGCGTTACCACGAAGGCGGGCAGTGGCGCGGCGACAGATTGGAACATCATGATGAGGGCGGATATGACCGGGGCCCATACGCCGAAATGCAGCAGGTAAAACTTCAGGCGCTGCAGGTCCAGGTGCGACAGGATATCGGCGATCTGGTGTATATTGAATCTAAATTCGGCATTGTTGTAATAAACGATCAGATAAATGCCTGCCAGCACCCCGATTATCGCGATGTTGCGCAGCCACTTTCCATAATCGAATCTGGCTTTGTTATCCGTCGCCTCTGGTTCCGTTGCCGGGGTTTTCTCTTCGTCTGATGCCATTAACTTCCTCCTCCATCATTGGCGACGTCCATCGCCAGCACGCACGAACAGTGGTAAGTGCCGACGTCGTGGGCCGCATCGAGGGTCGTGTAATTCCCCCCGGCGCACCCGGGCAGTTTCGCTTCCATCACCCTGTAAAGCAAAGGCAGGTCTTCGGTCTTCTCTGTCTCTGGCGGCATGGCCGATTGCCACATGGCTTCCAGCAGTTGCGAGCGATACACCTCGCAATAAGGGTCGCCGGCCATGATGCAGCCTGAACCGGTTGTCATCTCATGATTGAAATAGGACTGCGCGAAGCACCCTCCGCCGCAGAAGAATTTCAGATAGCAAGAACTGCAGCCCGCTTTCTTCTGCACCGAGTTGCTGCGGATCCAGTTGGTTTTAGGCGACCTGAGCCAGATATTCTTCAGCCCCTCGTCTTTGACCGAACCGCAGTCGAACTCCGGCGTGCCTACCAGCGAGGCACAGGGATAAACATGCCCCTCCGTGCCCACCGCCAGCACTCCGTAGCAGGAATTGCAAAGGTCGTTCTTGTGGCCTCGGCCCTTGATGCGCGCCGCCAGCGATTCCAGATTGTCTACTACCATGCCCGTTTCCAGGGCGGCTTCACGCAGCAGGCCCATGATATGCGCTATTTCCTCCCCGCTGAGGATCAGTTCGGCGTTGGACGTGCGCATGCGCCCGCACTGGTGCAGCCAGAGGATATGGTGGTCTTTGACTCCCAGTGTCGCCAGGAACCGCGTCGTTTCCGGGGCTTTCAAATAGTTCAGCCGCGTTAGTGTTGTGGTCACTACCGGCACGATTCCGGTGCGGATGAGTGACGTGATTCCGCTTACCGCCCGCGCAAAACTGCCTGTGCCGCGTATGGCGTCGTTGGTTTCCGTGTCGGGCCCCTCCAGGCTGACCTGTATTATCAGGTTGCCGCGGGACAGCGATTTCAGACTGGCAGCCAGTTCGTCGTTGATAAGCACCCCGCTGGTCAGTATGACGAGCTGGGCGCGTGCCGTGACATAATCGGCGAGCTTGAGGATATCTCCCCGCATGAAGGGCTCGCCGCCGGTGAAATAGATACGCCCGCAGCCCAGTGCGACGGCGTCATCCACCAGTTTTATAATTTCGTCCGCACCCATAATCGATGCGGATCCCTCCCCGCCGTCCACCAGGCAGTGGCGGCAGCGCAAAGGGCAGGAGGTGTTGGTATAGATCCATAATTCTTCAAGGGCTGACGGGGCGATGACGCCGGCGCGGCCGGCATAAGCCGGGGAGGTATCCGGGCTTTCCGACACAAAGCCGGCCTGCGCTGCCTGCTCGATAAAAGAAACTACGGTGTGTTCCGGCAGTCCGTACTCCAGGCTGGCGCGCTCTGCGATCTCACGCAAGGTGTGTTTCGCGTCGCAGCTGCGGATGATGGCCGATCCCAATTTGTTGGCGCTGGCCCAGTTGGGAGAGGCCGGATCGATTAGCAGGAATACGCTGTCCCTCTCGTGCTGCACCAGTGCCGGGGAATATAATATGCTCCCCTGCCCCAGGCGGCGGCGGGAGTCTGCCTTGTTATCGCAGGTAATATTGTTCATTCAGGGCTGCTGCAATCCTAATGTATTTTGGCCAGCCGGTGCGTCAGGCTGTCCTGCGCTTTCCGGCTCATCTGGGCCAGTTTGCTCATTTTAGACGGGAGTTCCATAAATTGCGAATAAGGCAACGATAAGACCATTTCGTCGTTATTGAGACCGCCCGATGTGCGCGAGCCGACGCACAGGAAGGTGATGCGGGGCTTACCGCTGTTGAAAACCTCGGTCATACTGTCTCCGCACACCGCACGGTTGCGCCGGAAACGCATCTGGATGTCCTCGATAATCAGGGATGCCGTCATCACATGCCCCGGCTGCAGCACCATCATGACCACGTCCGACCCTTCCAGCGGGCCGATGCGCAGTGCGGCTACCTTGCCGGGGATGCGCAGTTCTACTTCGCCGTAGTGCGGTTCGCGTAAACCCAGCGTGAGTTCCGCGTTATTGCACTTGAGGTCGTTCAGCGCCATGATAAAGTTCTTGCCTTTGGCGGCCTCAGAGACATAGCGGCAAAACGGCGCGCGGGCCGGCAGCTTGTCGAAAAGGGAGGTGTCCGGCAATTCCCCGAAACGCAGAACTTTAACTCCGACCGGGCGGTCGGGCATGCCCAGGTAATCCTGAAGTTTACGGCCGACTGCAATTGCGTCTTCCGACATTTGAAAGTCCTTTTAAGGGATTTAGCAGCCCGCCTCAGGCGGGCTGCTATTTCCTTATTTTACGGAGAAAAATGGAGGCTAGGCAGTTACTTTGAAGGTGAGAACGACGATGGAACCGTCCTTGGGTAAGATGGTACTGTTGCCAAGGAACCCAGCCGTTGATTGTCCTTTCAGGTCTGTACCGTTATAGGATGCGTTGCTGACGATGCCGATGGGGCAGCTGTAGAAGCAGGCGATGCAGCCGGTACCTGCACCCTGGTTGACGGCAAGGTTGCCGCCGAATTTCATCTGGATGGCTTTGGTAGCCGGATTCTTGACCACGTCGTTAAGAGCATAAGTCTTGGCAGCGCCGGCCCATGTTACGCTGATTGATACATTGGAACCTTTTACGTAGGTATCGTTGTAGTTGTCGGTGGGTGCCGGCATGTTATTGCCTGGGATTCCGCCGAAGTAGGTGAGGAACGCATAGAACTGGTCAGGTGTGATGAAGGCCTGGAAAAGGGCGGCTCCGGCCGCCTTGCCGCCGGTGTATACGACGGCATGCCACGTGGGTTGGGTGAAGGCCACGCCATTGACTTTGGCAGCCAGGCGTAATTCTTGTTTTGCGGGATCGAATACCACGGGATTGGCTTCGGTGGGTTGAACGTCGCCGGTGGCGGTGACGGTGACTGTGGCGTTCGCGCCGGTCACGGTAACGGTGTCAGATTTGGAACAGGCGGGCAAAATAGTAACAACCAGTACCAGGGCCAGGGCGGCGGTTAACAGCCATTTGTTTTGGACGAGTTTCATAACGGGATCGTTCCTCCTTCTATTTATTATACCGATCAATATTTTCTTTCGAATGGTGTTGAGATGGCTTTTATTAAAATAGCGGCACCTCCTGCAACGAATCGTAAACCATAGTTAATTTTATATACTCTATAAGATAATAATATAGAATTTGGATTTTTGCAAGTACTTTCTACGAATGGACCAGGCGTTATAACAACAAAAATGTATAATAACATTACACAATAATATATATAGTGGTCCGATTCGTAAGTTCAGGTCCGTTCTGTTTATATTGACATGAGGCCATTTCGATGCTAATTTGTGCGTTATGAATAAAAACGTGAAGTTGTTCTGGGGAATCGTTCAGGGAAGTCTCGTCATATTTGCCCTGCTGACCGCTTTTTACGCTTTGAACACACTGGGGGCTTATGACCGGATGGTCGATCATTACAACATGTTGCCCAACACCCGGCAAGCCCTCACCGAGTTCCTCAAACAGCTGGGGGTCATGGGCGTCATAGGCTCGCTGCTGGACATCGTCATATTGACGGTCAGATGGGTGCGCTACCTTTTTCAACGCCCGTTTTTCAGCTAGAGGACATGGAGATGGTCAAAACAATATTAACGGTCTGCGGTAGTGTCGTTATCGTCGCTGTCCTTGGTTTGTTCGTCTTTTTTGCGGTTTCGCCCAAAAGCTCCCAGTGCTGCGGATGCGGCATGGTGGCGGACAATAGCGGTGATGTATTGCCCCCTTGTTGTGCTACTGCTGAAGTGAACTAAAACGGGAAAATCGGTCCGTTAGGTTGTGGCAGGGCCCACGTTGAAGACCTCGCTCAGGATTGGGGTCATACTTTCGTTGGTCACCATTAGGGCATATCCGTTCCCGGGCAGGTCGATAGACAGGTCGGTAAAAGTGGCGACCCCGTCTACGGCGATTACTGTTGTAGTGCCTTTCAGTTCGGCCCCGGTAGGATCCAGGTTCGATGCTATCGATAAAGTCACAAAGCTGTTGTATTTGACATCGAGTATCCCGTTTTCATCGGTGACATGTACAACCGGTTGGGTGGAAAATTTGGCACCGGCGACTGCCCCGGCCGGTTGCCTGGCGAAAGCGAAAGTGTCTACGGATACGATTGTCATTGTCACCGTCGTTGACTTGCAGCCGCCGATGACAGCCCATGGCAGCACCAGCGAAAGAATGACGCCCGCAAACAATATTTTTTTCATATAACCCCCACTTTCGATTCGCCTGCAAGAAGGAAGCTTTTCACCGTTTTTATTCCAGCGTGATAGTGAACTCGCAGTGCGCGGCTTTCCCGGTGCCGTTATAGATACTCAACTGGTAGAAGCCGGAAGGTATCTGGTAGTAGCTCGACGGCAGTTTGCTGGACGGAAAGATATAGGTTAACTGCCACAGAGTGCCGCTGCTGGTATCCTGGATGACATCGAAATACTCCAGGCTGATATTCGCCGAAGGTTCGTTCTCTTCACTGATGGAGTTCAGACCGGTTTGTATGGAACCTTCCGAATCCGAATAGTTGGCCGACAGCTTAACCGGCGCGTCGCTGGTGATGCGGACTTCGATGGTGTCTCCGGTAAATAGGTAGAAACGCGGGCTTAAGTAATATCCCTCTTCGTTGAACGACCCTGTGGGGATTTCGCTGTCGGCGTAAATTTCCGGCAGGTCCCCGGTTGCAAGCGTGACGTTGTCGAACATCAGGATTCTGCTGGAGGGCGCGGCGCTTTCATCGTTGGACTTGCATCCCTCTGCTGCAAAAAACGTAGCCAGTATGCCGACGCACACACACATGACCGCAACAGCCGCTTTAAATGTTTTTTGCCGCTGGACCTTGGGTTTGGGTGCTGTTATGGTGCGCATGTTCGGTATATCTCAGTGTTTTATCGTTTGCAGCGGGCAAGGGTAAGGCGTTCCCTTTGTCGTCGGGTCGAAGATGACGGGTGAGCGGGGCAGCTGGGTGAAGTCGAAACAGTCCATCATGTCGAGGGCATTCTGGTCGCGTTTTGTCATCGAGGCGATGCCCCAGCGTTGTTCGATCGTTTTAAGCCAGGAATCGAAGGAATAAACCTTTTTGTCTATATAACCCTGTTTGGCGTACGGGCTGACGACGAAGCTCGGCACCCTGAGACCGTACCCGTAGATGTCAACTTTGGGTGGCGGCACGTGGTCGTAATAGCCGCCCCAATCGTCCCAGGAGACGAAAATGGCGCTGGACTCCCAGTTGGGGCTCTGCTGCACCGCGTTTATTAATCCGGTGACATAGGCCATGCAGTTGCGGGTGCCGCCCTTGAAAGCCGGATGGTCGCTGAGCGGATTCAGGAAGAATGGGCAAATCCAGCTTACTGAAGGCAGCGTCCCGGCCTTGGCATCGAGATAGAACTGTGCGGTGTCGACCATCCGCACCCTCTGGCTGTCGTCGTTCTGGACTTTGGGGAACGCGGGCAGAGGGTTCCACAACGTGAACTGGTCGGGGTCGTTCGCCTGGTCTGCTGCTGAGCCGATGGCCTGGCCCTGGCTGTCGAGGCTCTTGCCTGATGTCACGTAATAATTCCACGAAATATTCTCATTCGCCAGAAGTTCTGTTATCTCGGGGAAATCGAACTCTGTGGGATAAGGCTGCGGTGTCCCCAGGTAGCCTCCTGCCTGGGCCGCCATCATGTAAAGGTGTGAAGGCAGGCTGTAGGCCGCAACCGATTCGAACATATGGTCCTGAAGCGTGTAAAGGCGCGCGTAGTTCCAGAAGTTGGGGATGTCGCTGCCGTCGTAATATCCCATGATTTCCTTGGGATTGTACCCTGGTTGAGTGCTGTAGGAAGGAACTGTCAGAGCATACCGAGTGTAAGCCTGGGCCAGGAAACCGTCCATCTTGCCGCCATTGATGTCCGCCTGGGCGTTGAACCAGTCATGCGGCGCATCAAAATCTACGTCCGACGCCAGGTGGTAGAAGGGAACCATGGTGCCGTCGGTAGGGTCGAGGAGTGCGGTGCCGGGAGGGGGGCCGTCGGCGCCGGGATAGGTGCCGAAGTAGTGGTCGAAACTCTGGTTCTCCTGCATGATGAAGATGAAATGGTCGATTTTTTCCAGGCCCTTGGGGATGGCCGGGGCTTTTTTGCAGGATTCCTGAAACGTCAGGCTTCCCCCGGCAGCAACTGCAACTGCCGCAGCCGCCATGGCTTTTAAAAAGTCCCTTCTGGTGATCAGGTATGAACGTTTTGCCATCTTAGCTCACCGTCCCTTTACGCAGCCATGCCTTTGGCGCATATCGTTTAAACTGATGTTCCTGCCAGATGATTCGATGTCGGCTCAGGAAATTATCGACACATAGGCCAGGCTCGGGTTTCCGTTTAGTGAAATCCCCTGGCAGATACCCTGGGCAGTTACTGTCTTCCCTTTAACTGCTTTGACAAATGCTGTTATCGAACTGGCGAAAAATTCTATCGACCCGCCGTTTACACCCATTGAGAATTCCTGGTGGCTTGCATCGGAAACTTCGGTTATCACTCCGGTCACCTGGATGGTTTTCTCCTTATATCGCAGGTCGGCCTGCGCTTTGTCGGAATGGTATTCATCGAACAACTGTTGTGCGGTGATGCGGACGATAGAGGTCGTTGCCGGCGGTGATGTCGATGCGGTGTTGTTAGACGTCGTTGTAGAATGCTGGCAACCAGCGCCGAAACCTGGCACGGCCAGTATGCATCCGGCAATCGCTATGGAAAGCAGCCATTTGGTTTTACAGCAATACATCATTTATAAATCCGGTCCAATCATTCGGAACAAGACTTGCCTCCTCTATTCTTTCCGCCGGGTAAACACCTTAAAATAAACGCCCGGCTCTCATCCCAGGTTATGAATCCAAACCCGGTTGAGAACAGACCGAATACCCCGAATATGATTAACCAACCGGAGGGATTGTAATGCAGTACCCCGGTAAATCCATAGTCTCCTTGCTTGGTGTCGGAGAAATCATAATATAAAGACGCAGTATCGGTTGCTTTGTCGAAAGTGACTATCTGGTTTCCGCGTTCAGCCTCGATCTGGAGCGCTTTCTCTACTGTGACTACCGCAAAGCCTTTGTAGTCGTACAGAGCTGTCGGGTGCCGTATAAAAACGGCGGCTGTTATCAGTAAAGCCGCTCCTATCGTCCAAAATACCCAGCGCATTTTCCCCTCCGGTCGCGTTATCCCAAATCAAAAATCAGCAGGTTTTCAAGATGCGGCCTGTCGATTTTCTCGCATCTTTGGACAACTTATTTTAATCAGCGTTTACCAGGGCTATGCGATAACCGTGATCGTACATACAAAGCTTTGGCCCTCCGCGGAAATCACGTAAACACCTGGAGAACTGAATGTGTACTGATAAGTTCCCCCGGTCTGCATCATCATCCCGCCGAAGGTCCCCATCATAAAACCGCTGTTCCCTATAAGGGTAAGCGGGCCCATCTTATTGTTAAAGGTGACCGTAGTGCCGACTCTGGCTTTCATCATCTGGGGTTGAAAT
>Ga0209083_1000771_pt1 | contig 42921 bp, 41 predicted proteins | sample AM7aDNAmetaG_FD_184132 | JGI IMG/M metagenome (GOLD analysis project Ga0209083, IMG submission 184132) | Freshwater microbial communities from Finland to study Microbial Dark Matter (Phase II) - AM7a DNA metaG (SPAdes) (version 3) | ecosystem: Environmental > Aquatic > Freshwater > Lake ... | reverse complement strand
ACATGAACCAGGAATATGTCCTTCTGGGAGGTCTGATTTGGCATATCCTGGGCAAGAAAATCACGATGTGGAGGAATCATCAAGTCGGCGGTTTCCTGACCGATTTGGCGGTCTTGTTCTGTCATAAGGTTTTCTGTACTTCCAAGTATTCCTATACCGCCAAATTCAAAAAAACACTTCTGATGCCGGTGGGGATCGATACCGAATTGTTCAATCGCAAGCCGGAAATTGCCAAGCTTCCGAATTCGATTCTCTTTTTTGGCAGAATGGATCCAGTCAAGAAGCCGGAGATTTTGATCGAGGCTTTGAGGATTTTGGATCAACAAGGTGTAGAATTTAACGCATCTTTCTATGGCAATCCTTCGCCTGGCAATGAGAAATATTACGATTCATTGAAGGAGAAAGTAATGGAAGGTTCCTTGGGTTCAAAGATCAAGTTTCATCCCGGCATTCCCAATCCGGAAGCGGTTCAGGTCTACAATGCTCACGAGGTCTGCGTGAATCTGACCGATAGTGGCAGCTATGACAAGACTATTTTCGAAGCCATGGCCTGTCAGGCTTTGGTCCAGGTTTCGAACAAGAATTTGACGGATTTGGTCGGTAAGGATTTTCTGTTTGAGGAGAATAATTCGGAGAGTCTGGCGGATAAATTACGCAAGCTTCTTTCTTTTGACCGGACTTTGAAAGGGCAGTATGGTGAAAAGATGAGGGCGATCGTTGTTCAGAAATTTAGTCTTAGGGAATTGGCGCATGATTTGATAAATAACCTTGGTTAAATATATGCTGACAAAATTAGACTTTTGCACGGTTGCTGACAAGAATTTTGCTTTCAAGTGTCTAACACTTTTCAATTCTATAGAAAAAAATATGCCGGGTTCTATTTGTTGGGTCCTGTGTCTGGATAAGGAAACAGAAGATCTCTTCAGAAAACTCGGCAAAGAATATTTGAGGATCATTGCTATTTCCGATCTTCATGACAAGGAACTTGAAGCCACGAAATCAAACAGGACATTCCGCGAATTTGCCTGGACATGCAAGCCGGCTTTCATGAATTTTCTTTTGAAGGAAAAGCAGATGGAAACTTTAGTTTTCGCCGATTCCGATCTTTTGTTTTACTCGACCCTCGATCCGATTGTAAATGCCCATAAGGAATCCTCCGTTTTGCTGACTTCTCATAAGTTTTCGGCCAAGAAGGCTCATTTGTCCGCCGGAATCGGATATTTCAATTCAGGTTTTATCGTCTTCCGTAACGGCGAAACGGCACTGGCCTGCACGAAAAGATATCGGGAGCAATGCATCGACTGGTGTTATGCTTATCATGACAAGGGGCGTCACGGTGATCAAGCCTATTTGACCGACTGGTCAAAAAGATTTGCCGATGTCGAGGAGATTCCTGAGAAAGGCGTCAACCTCGGCACATGGAATCTGGAACGATACAAGATTACGAGAAATGAAAATAATTTCTTGATAGACGGCGAACCTCTGGTTTGTTACCATTTTCACGGTTTGATTGTTTATAAAGATAGAAATGCTAAGATAAAACCCTATCCGATCACGATTCATCATGCGAGAATATATAGATCATATATTCAGGCTCTGCAAGAATCTTACAATCAGATAATCAAGATTATGCCAGGTTGGAATTATGGGCTGGCACCCAAGCCATCAGCCTTGCGCCTTATCAAACAGAAAGTCACAGCCACGATCAGAAACATATGTCGGTAAATCCTCTCAGAAAAATCTTTTGGAAAGTCGGACTCGATATTCACAAATATCGGCCGATCTTTGATCAGCTTCATTTTCTCAAAGAAGCTGATATCAAAACCGTTCTTGATATTGGTGCCAATACCGGCCAGTTCGTCAGGGAAATCCGAGAGGTTTTGCCTGAAGCTCAAGTCTATTCTTTTGAGCCTTTGAAGGACTGTTTCGATAAACTGAATGATTCAAATAAGAATGACCAGAATTTCAAGGCTTTCAATTTTGCTTTGGGTGATTCCAATGAAACTGTCCAAATGCACCGCAGTAGTTATTCGCCAAGCTCATCCATCCGTAAAATGGCCCAGTCTCATAAGGATCTTTATCCTCATACCAGTGGCGAAAGCCAGGAAATGATCTTGATCAAAAGGCTTGATGATTTGAAAGAGATTGATCCTCATTCGTTGGAAAAGAATATTCTAGTGAAAATGGATACTCAGGGTTATGAAGATAAGGTAATCAAAGGTGGCCTCAAATTTCTTAAAAGTGCCAAGTTTGTTATTGTTGAAACGGCTTTCATTTCGCTCTACGAAGGACAGCCTCTCTTTGCCAACATTTACGCTCTGCTAACTTCACAAGGCTTTTCTTACAAAGGCGGCCTGGCTTGGAAATTTGACGCCAAGAATGGGGGAGTTCTCAGCGAAGACTCTTTATTCATAAAACACTGATATGAAGAAGATGAAACTTTTTTTTCGCAGGGCCAAATTTTTGAGCCACAGGATCTTGTATCTGTTTGGCGTTATTCCAAAAGTTGAATACGAAGGGATCAAGATCTATTATGAACCGGAAACGGATTGCGGAAAGAAATTGTTTTGGATCGGCGGCGGCGAAAGCAAGGAAATCGCATTGCTGAAAAGGATGATCAAGCCGTCCGACTTTATCGTGGACGTTGGCGCCAATATCGGTGACCATTCAGTGCCGTTCGCAAAAAGCGCATATCTCGGTGTTGTTGTAGCTTTTGAACCGGGCGAAGGAACGTTTGCTGTTTTAGAAAAGAACGCAAAGATTGTCGGCAACATCAAGGCTATCCATTCAGCGGTTTCTGATAGGAGCGGTAAGGTGACGTTCAACGAATCTGTCGATAGCGGGTATTCAAGCGTCGGGCAGACTGGAAAGCCGATCATAAAAAGTTATGATGTTCCGGCGAGTACCATAGATGATTGCAATTTCGACAGACTTGATCTTCTTAAGATCGATGTCGAAGGGCATGAGATGGAGGTAATTTCGGGGGCGCTCAAAACGATCAGACAATTTAAACCTTTGATATTTTGCGAGATCGATTCCGGCGGCGGACTTTCGCCTGAGGCAAGGATAAAGAGGATTACTGATCTTGGATATCGCGTCTGCAACATTATCGAAGGGAAGCTTGAAGAGTTCAAGACATATGATCCTATGATATACAATTTTTTGTTCATTCCGATAAAGTAGTTTTACGGAAAAGATTTGGCATAGCAACCTTCAATAATCTTGTCTGCCAAGTGTTTGGCCGTCAGATTATTCCTGAACAATTCATAGCCTTTTTTGGTCACTCTTTCCAAGATTTCCCGATGATCTCTTAGGAAAAGAATTTTTTTGGCCAAGTCCTCCGGATCCCCGGGATTGGCGCAAAAACAAGTCTCATCTTCCTTCAATAATTCTAGGATGGCTTTGTTTCTTGCGGTCAAATAGGGAAGCCGCATGGCAAGGCTTTCAAATGATTTGCATGGCAAAGTCCGGTTAAGACGAGGGTGGTCGGCCATTTGTCCTAGACTAATATGGCATTGTTGCATTTTTCTTCTAAGATCTTCGATCGGTAATGTTCGGTTAACCATTTCAATATTTTTCGGATGCAAGGTTTCCATAAGATGATTCACTATCTTGTAAAGATGACCTTCTCCCATTATCAAGAATGAGATATTAGAATCCTCCAGTATTTTGGCGGCTTTGATGACCGTATCAATGCCAGATTCAGAAAGGAACCGGCCGCGGAAAAGGATGGTGAAATTTAAATTCTTGGCAATTGATGGATCATATAAGAATTCTTTTTCATTCAAACCGGACCAAGAACGGATCAATTTGCTTCTTCTAAGGAGACATAATCTTCTCGTGTACTCTATTTGATTTTGACTTTCAGCCAGAACGCGCCAAGAAAGATGGCAGGACACAATGTCGACCAGCCACCACTTCAAGGCTTGAAAGGATACTGCCTTGACGCCTCTGGAGACGATATTGCTTTCATATTGAGAGGAAACGTAATTGAAGATTATCTTGTTCATCGAAAACAGCCAAACTATTGGAATAAAAAGAGGCGTTGGGAAGCCAACAAAGATGGCGTCGTATTTGGCGCGATCGCTTAGAAGGCGCTTGGCCAAGTTCAAATACTTTTTCATCCCAGGATTGTTTTCTTCCAATTCGATCACTTCGTGGTTGTTTTGCCTCAGTCCGTCAATAATATGCCGATCGTGCGGATAGATATTTCGGGTATTTACATATAGGAATTTCATACAAAAACACGATATATCGCGTCCCTACAAGTATATCAACCAATTTGCTACAATCAACCTGACATGAAGCGGATGTTTATCTTATTCCACGGACGCTTTCCCGGCGAAAAAGCCGCTTCACTTTTTGCCGCCAAAGACGCTGAGGCTTTCGCGGCGCAAGGCATTCAAGTGCAGGTCGTTATACCAAGACGCCGAAATGTCGATCCAAATACCGCTTTTGATTATTATAATGTTCACAGAAACTTTGATATCGTTGTATTGCCGATCATCGATTTCTTTTCCTGGAAAATTCCCAGTAAGTTGTCTTTTTACCTGAATTTTCTGGCATTTTCCCTGGCTTGCCGTTCATATTTGAAAAAAGAAAGTACGAAAGACGATATCATCTATTCCAATGAATCTTTGCCGCTATATTTCGCTTCCGCATTGAATCGGAAAACTTTCTATGAGATGCACGATTTTCCCGAGAGCAAATTTTGGCTATTCAAGATGTTTCTCAAGAGCTGTACGTGGATTTTGATCCACAATCGTTGGAAGGTTGAGAAATTCAGACAAACGTTCCCAGGAATCAAAGCGCACATTGTTTGCGAACCTAATGCCGTTCAAATTGAAGAATTTGACATTCCACTTTCAAAAGAAGAAGCCCGCAAACAGTTAAATCTGCCGAATGATAAAAAGATCGCTGTTTATACCGGCCATCTTTTTGGCTGGAAAGGGGTTGAGACTCTGGCGCAAGCGGCAAGGTTTCTTGATAACGATTTTCTAGTCGTTTTTGTTGGTGGTACAGACAATGATGTGGCTCAATTCAAGCAAAAGCATGGCACAGTCACCAACGTTTCAATAGTTGGTCACAAGCCTCACAAGGAGATTCCCGTCTGGCAAAAAGCGTCCGATGTCCTGGTCTTGCCGAATACGGCCAAGGAGGCGATTTCCGCTTATTATACTTCTCCTATGAAGCTGTTTGAATATATGGCGAGCGGAAGACCGATCGTCGCTTCGGATATTCCGTCAATAAGAGAGATAGTGGACGAGAATAGTGCCGTCTTGGTCAAAGCCGATGAACCAAAACTATTGGCTGAGGGGATAGTCAAAGCGGCCGGCGATCAAATTCTTGTAAATAACTTGGTTACCGAAGCCTTCGAAAAAGTCCGGATTCATACTTGGGCAATGAGGGCTCAGAGAATTATCGCTTTCATGAATAAAAGTAATTAGCGATAGTGGACCATTGTGCAGAATTTATTCTCAAAATATTCCTTTTTTGAATCGTAATACTCCCAGTCGATTGTTTCCTTGGTCATAATAATATGAGGAATGTTTCCGTACCAAGCGGCGAAATCGCCAAAGCTGGAATTCGATCCTATTACAACATCGCAAGCTGAAAGCAAAAAGAGGTCAGTGACAGCATTCTCTTTGGAGATGTGACAATTCAAGCCTTGAATGATTTTTGGTTCAATAGGACCGTCGGAAGCAATGACAAAGACAGTTTTGTTAATGATAACGCTATTTCTCTTGATGTATTCGTCAATTATTGTTCTAACCCTATCAGCCGGAATCAAATAGTGCCCATCCTTGAAAGTGACGTAGTCGCCTTGACGAATATGGATGCCAACAATCTTTTCATATTTTGCCGCCAATTCTGCTATTCGGTTATGGACTTTTTCAACAATCTTATCTCGAGGACAAAAAGCCGAAATGATCTCTTTGCGATATTTGTTTAGTCCGACTGGATTTCGGAAAAGCCAACCATCGAAATATACTTTATTTTGATCCTCTTTTTGTCTGAAAGTCTCAATATTTCCCGTTGGGGGTAAAGCCACGACTGAATTTGATGATTTGTCGGAGGAAATGATCCTGCTTTTTTGAGTCAGATAAATGTAAAACGGATAAATCCTGTAGATTTTGCGCCAAAATTTCTTCCAATTCTTTTGTTTTCTTCCAAAATAATCTTCAAAGAGCTTGGCCATTGACTTCACCATCCCGTTTTCTTCCTCAAGAAATTTGAAGGAAGAATGATATTCATAGAAGGAAGGGTTGAAGACAGGCACACCTTTTTCCAGGCCATAGGCATAGATGCTGACATAATTCCAAAGTTGATTGGCTAGTTCACCGTCGCCGTATTTGAAAATAATGATGCTTTTCATGCCATTAGAAATCACGATCTTTGGCGTGCAGTCCCGGCGGAACGATCAGGGTTTTCTTTATTGCCAGATAATTCGTCAAAGTGAACCTTTCTTTTCCGGGATTATAGATTACTTTTTCTATTGATAAAGGTTTGATGCGGTATAGATCAAAGCCGTATTTGTCGAAGAAGTCCATGAAGTCTTTGAGAAATGTTCGGGCTTCACGGGAGCCGCCCGAGAATTCAAATTGAACATAATCGACTGCATTATTTTCAAACAGTTTTTGGGCGCCTTTGAGGACAAAATATTCATGTCCTTCAACATCTATTTTCAAGAAGTCAACATGTTTGATGTTTTTCGAGAGGCAATAATCATCAAGAATTTCGATTTGAATCTCCTGTTTTGACCCGTTCGCCAGGCCTGGGTCGTACAGAGAATTATGGGTTGATCTTTGATTGTCACAATAAAGAGTCTTCTTTTCTTTTTTTTCTCCGAGGGCAAAGTTATTGGCGGTGAGCGGTAAAAGTCTCAAAGCTTTGTAAGCTTGATTACCTGGTTCGAAAGCATGAATTTCGACATTCGGATTGATCGAAAGCATATAGCTTGAATATGTGCCGTCATTGGCTCCGACGTCAAAAACGACATGACAATTGGGTATTATTGTTCTGACAATCATATTTTCGCCGTTTGTCTTCCTGTTAAAATTCATATCCCCGTAACATAAATCGACATATTGAGAGCAGAATTTGAACAGGTTCATTGAATAGCGGGGATGTTCCCAATTCAACAAAGTCCTTTTAATTATGGCGCGAAGGATTTTTTTCATTTTGTAAAATGGTAAAGTCCAGTTCCGAAACATTTCGTAGAGTCATAGGTTTCGACTAGCATATTACCATAGATATATCTTTCTTCTTTGAGCTTGAGGGCTGAGAATAATTTGATGACATAATCTCTGGTAAAAGCCCTATGGGCGTTGAAATAAACTTTATTTTCACTATCTATTGGAACAGATATGAAGAGGTTTCCATTGTTTGCAAGGATTCTGACCAATTCGGCCGCCGCTTTTTCACTGCCAAACTGGTCCAGGGGGTCGCCATATCTTCCAAGGCCGATATGTTCAATAACACAGATTGAACTTAAAGAATTGATTGATGAATCGCCAAATGGAAGCTTAGTGATATTACCCTCAATAAAATTGAGGCCTGGAAGATTTATGGAAATCGGTCGGATATCAATCATAGTCGTTGGCACAAACTGGGAAATGATTCCGACCATTAAAGCTTGAGACCCGACGTCATAGTGCCTGGTCGGCTTATTGTTGAATATCTTGTTGGCGCACCAGGTTCCTTGAAGAAAATAGATTGGATCAATGTCGGTAACATCTGTCTTATCGAAGATGCGTGGGTAAAGATTTCTTGTCTCACAGGGCATATTCTGATTGGCGGGTAATTTCCTGTAGGCTTTGTAATCGTTGAAATATTTGGAAAGTTTGCTGAATTTACTGGTAAGTCGGTATTTATTGCGAATAGCCTTGTAGGATATGACTATGACCTTGAACAGACTGACTGATTTGAGCATTTCTTTCATGGGAATTATTGTACATGTTTGCCGGTATTTGTAAAAGTGATAGAATCGACTATCATGGTCAACATCAAACATGCGTAAACTTTCCCTGATTATCCCTTGTTATAACGAGGAGAGGTTTATTGACCAGGTCATCGATAAGGTTGAGGCCGTGACTTTGCCGCCGGGATGGCAGAAGGAGATCATTATTGTCGATGATTGTTCGACTGACGGTACCAGGGAAAGACTTTCAAAATACCAGGATAAATATCTTGTCGTTCTGCGCGATAAGAATGGCGGAAAAGGATCAGCGGTGAAGACCGGCTTGCTTAAAGTCAGCGGCGATTTCGTTTTGATCCAGGATGCGGATCTCGAATACGATCCCAATGATTATCGAACACTGATTTCGGCTTTGAATGAAAAACGGACGACTGTTTTTGGTTCGCGCCTTTTGAAGCAGAATAAATGTTTCAATTTCATTTATTTGTATGGCAATCGGACAATGGCCATGATCTTCAATATTCTTTTTGGCAGCCATTTTACTGATATTACGACTTGCTACAAACTGTTTCCTCGGGGAGCGATTCCTCAGTTGCTTAACTGGAAAGAGGATAGTTTTGTTTATGATGCTATTTATCTGACTTACGAATTGCACAAATTTAGCCAGAATATTGCCGAAGTGCCGATTTCATATTCACCGAGAAGCCGAGCAGAAGGTAAGAAAGTCAATTGGCGCCATGGTGCCAAAGCTCTTATAGCCATGATCAAAATTAAATTAGGGAAAGATCTTGCGCACGATATAGCAGTTGCCCAATCTAGTCGAATTTAGAAATGCCGGCAATAGATTCGGTTCTTGAGAAGAAATATCGCAACCTTCGGGGTAAACAGCGAAACAACTACCCGCTTGAATTTCTTTGGCCGAACACATCCGATTATTGTCTGTCGAAATCATCCAAATAGTGCTAGTTCCGGTTTTGAACCGCGAAATCGCCGCTTCCTCCTCTTCGGAAGTGTAGGTGATCATCGTCAAAGGTCTGAATGAGACATCTTTGCGGACTTGTTCTATGTTATTTAACAAGAATTTGAAACGTTCGAAGCCTGCTCTTTTTTCATCCAACAACAGAAGAGACTTGTCGTTAATCGGTAAAGTGAGATGTAGCGCCGACGGTTCTTCAATGAAAATATTATCTGCCGAATTATATTTTGCCGTAATCGTATTCAGAAGAATGGTTTCTGATGACGGTTGCCAATAGAGGGAAATCGCATGAATATTGACAATAAGGAAAAGAATACTGCTGAATACGAGTGCCATCTTAACTGCTGTTTCGTTAATTTCACTTAGAAGTATCACTGCTGAAAAACAACAGGCAACAGTCAAAATGATTCCATACCTTGGAGACAAGCTCAATCCTATTAGGACATGGAATATGAAATAGATTATCAGAGGATGGAGACAAGCGATGATCATATACAACCTTTTATGTGAAGCCGATAGAAATGATTTATTTCTATAAGCAAGAAAGACAATGACCATGATTCCGACTAGATAAAGCAGTGAGAGCGGTTGGCCGCCGATCGTGTATTCGAGCGGTTTGTAGAGCCGGAGATACCAATCGATGTTGCCATGACTGTTCGTCGCTGAGACACCAAAATAAGCGGTCAGGCCATTCACGAACACGGCTCTGTATAAGAATGATATTTGAGTCAAACCGAAAATGACGATTAAGTACCAGTATTTTTTCAAATATTCCCAAACATCTCTCCATTTGATGTGATGAAGTATAACAGCGTAAATTATGAGCAGTCCGATTGAGATCGCGCCGTAATAGTTTTGAAATATTATCAGTACAGTGCTCCAAACCAATACGGCGACGTACGTCTTTTTTGGCAAGAAGGAGTCGCCAAGATGCGTCAGGTAATATTCATTGGCAATGAAGAAAGCACTGACCACGACGACGATCAGAGTGTAAAGCGTCCAAACTTTGGCCGTGTGCAAGAGCTGGATGAATAAGGCATTACTGAGCAGAAGAAAAAGCCAGAGAGTCAAAATCAAAGCCAGCTGGCGGGGTATCCGCCTTTTCTTGAAATAGAAGAAACATCCGAGGAGCGTGCCGAGGGCGATGAGCTCATTCACTATTCGAAGAACATGCAGAAGCTCGCCGGTATTCAGGGCAACCCAGACTTTCGTCGCCATGACGGAAAAACCGTTGTTCATAAAGATGATTCCGAGAACTGGTATGAGCGCGACGGTATCTATGTAGGTTTGAACACCGCCGTAATAGTTTCCCGACCTGGAAAATTCCCAACCGGGAAGTGTGACTTTTTCAATTGCTGAAAGGGAACTGGTCAGGAAATAGCTTTCGTCGGCGATAATGTCCGGATTATTGCCGAAAGGATTGGGAAAAAAGACGGAAAAGGCGATGAAGATGAACAGAACAAGTAAGAATATATTCCTTATAATCTTCATGATGTGTCTTTGGTCAGTAGGGAATAATAGTCTTAGCGTTTAAATTTTGAAAACTCGACGCCCACAGGCACGTTCCATTCTCCGGACACGGCTGCAAGTTTTACCTCAGTCACTTTGCAGACATAAACAGTTAGGATGGAGCTAATAAAACGTTCCTTGACTTCGAAACCTGCGCAATTGAGCATGGATTCGATCAGACTTGGGGTCATACCCCAGAACCAGTTGCCGTAGCCTTCCTCGGGCTCATAGGGGCCGGTAATGGCCTTTTGCATACCTGAACCTATATTCCAGATCTTGCGCTGATTTTCTTCAAGAAAAGGGTAGAAAACGCCGACATTTTTCATTCCAGGCACGTCAGGTATGGACGCTGTATTCAGGATCAGTGTATCACCAGTAATCGCCCGCAAGCGGGTCAGAAGATGGATTGGATCGGGCGTATGATAAAGAACTCCGGAACAAAGAACGACGTCAATTGTGCCTATTTTTGCCACGGTACTGGCAAGATTGATGTCTCCCTGCACGAATTCGATCCGAGAATTTCGCTTCATCTTTTCTTCCAGGAATTTTGGGCTGGCTGGATAAACATCCACAGCCACGACTTTTTTGGCGCCGCTCTCTTCGGCGATAAACGAATTCAGTCCGTTCACTCCCCAGAGCGCGCCGATATCGGCAAACGATTTGCCTGGGGCGTATTTGCGGACCAGGCTAGCGTTGATCCCTATTGTTGGATCATTCCAGCCGAAAGCCTTTTTGACCCTACGAATGATTTTTTTCATAAAGGGATTGTAACGAACCAGAACTGAAGTTTTGTAGAACATGTTGTGATTATAAATTAAAATTCTCACAAAAACTAATAAATGAACTCAGCTTTTCTTACACTGTTCATCCTGGCTAACCAATTCTCGGCTATGATTATCAACGCCGACCAAGGTTGGTCGATGGCTATCAGGGATTTGCTTTTTTTGAGAATGAATTTCGATCTCAAAATGTTTCCGATGATCTTGAGTCTTTTCACGAAAAAAGAATCCGGTTCTTCTCCGAGGTAAAATTGTTTGAGACGCTCGATATCTTTCACCATCTCTTTGGCGTAAACCTTGCTGGCGCTCTGCTGATTCAGGACATTAACGTATGAATAGCCGTTGTACCAGGCGATCCTGGCCTTGCCGGCGGTCAGCCGCAGGGAAAATTCGGCGTCAGCCCGGCGGATGTTCAGATCGCGCAGTCCGATGACCGGCAGAGAAGATCTTCGCAAGATGAGACCTAGTTCGGCGAAAGCGAACGGTCTATGGCTTCTTTGCCATTCCTTGAATTCGGGCGCATAATCCAGAGGCCTGATTGTATATCCGGGATGATTCTTATTTGACGCACTATAAAGCACGCCGCCGTTGGCGCAGACGAGGTCTATATTTTTGTGTTCGAGCATGAATCTTTTGCACTCCGCCAAGACCTGATAATCGTAAGCGTCGTCGTCAGCAATGAGCATAAAAAGTGTTCCCTTGGCGACGAGGATCAATTTGTTCATGGCGTGAGCTACGCCGAAATCGACTTCGGAGACCAAGAAATCTATTGCGCCAGAATTCTTCAGCCCCAAGAGATAATCTTTTGTTCCGTCGGTACTGGCTCCGTCCGCGACCAGAATCTCCTCGTCAAGTTTTTTCTCGGCGATAAGTTTCTCCAAAGTAATTTTGAGGTACGACAGTTTGTTTTTGGTCACAACCAAATATGAAAGTTCGATTTTCTTATCCATGTGATTTTGTTCGTTCATAATAGGGTAATGTCGATTCTTGGTCAAGAAAATTTGATGATACTGTGTCGACGTATTTATCGTTTTGTTTTGGAACTCTCCACATATAGAGCGGAATTGCGAAGAAATGGCTATTCCTGAAAGTTTCCGCCACCTGGAAATTGAAGTCTTTGTCGGCGCCGCGGCCCATGAAGGAAGGCCAGATTCGATCTTCTAATTTGCGGAATTGGACTTTTTCGATGACTTCTCTTTTGAACAATGGCGAATTGCCAGCACCCGGATAGTTTTCCAATGAACCGAAGAAAAGCTTATTGATGACTCGCATTCTTTTCCAATGGAATGGCACCGCTCGATTAATCTGTTTCGATATTTTGGCCACCAAACCTTTTGACCTCTGGGACATCGTATATAATTCATCGGGCCCCAAGGATTCAATCCGATCTGAATATTTGGCCGTGTTTAACTTCCTGCCGAGCTTGGTTTCGTCAAATTTGAACCAATCGAGCGTGACGTGAATTGAGTTACTTTTTATGAGAAGATCATATTGAATTTCCAGACGATTCAGAAGGGAAGCATCGTCGGCATCCTGGAAGGTGATCAGTTCGCCTTTGGCATGTTTGAATCCCAGATTTCTGGCCGAGTAACCGGCGTTCACATTCCTATTAAGTTTTACATCGAAGCGATTTGGATCAGATTCATTGTCAAAAAGTCTAATCCGGTCGTCATTCTTGGCTAATTCCTCAATAATATTCCTTGTCTGGTCAGTGCTTGAATCGTTGACGACAATAAGTTCCGTATTCCTATATGTCTGGTTAAGGATTGATCCGATGGCAATAGCCACGGTTTTCTCGCAGTTATAAACGGGCATTATGACGCTGATCAGAGGATGGGTGCTCATAGTTTCAAAACGTTTTCAATAATATTTCTGTAAGCCGCGCTATAAGTTTCTCTGGTATTTTGTTCGCGGGCATAATCCCAGATTTTTTTTGATAAGGCACGTATTTCATTCTCGGGCATTTTTGAAAAATCTCGAACAGTTTTGATGATAGATTGAACGGTGGGATTTATTAGCGGAATGTAGCCGGATCTTTCCCAGATGCCTGTTTCCGGACTAATGATCGGAATTACACCGGCATGCATAGCCAGAACTATCGTGCCGGATGAACCTTCGGCCGCCGTCGGATAAACGACGGCCGCGCATTTATTCAGAATGTCTGTGTATTCCTGGCTGGTGACTTCCATTCGGCCGCGAACATGAATATTCGGGGTTTTCTCGAGCTCTTCTTTGAAGGCTTGGACAAAATCTTTCTCGGCTGAAACGGGTCCGCAGACATGAAGGTCGAATTCAGGCATTTGGCGAAAAGCTTCAAGCGTTAGGTCGAGGCCTTTCAGGACGGCACCACCACCTCCCATCCAAGCATAAGTCTTGCGGGCTTCGCCGAAATCCTTTTGTTCAGGGAAATCAAATTGTTTGACGACAGAGATTGGAATGTAATAGACCGACTTGCCGCACTTGTTGAATGTGTCAAGAATGGTTTTGTTGCCGAAGGCTGTTATGAAATCAGCATACTCCGCATTTTTTGACGGTTCCAATTGTCTGTGAGGTGATAGGCGAATGCCACGTCTTTTTTCGAGATCGTTCAACCTGCGTTTCTCGGCTGCATTATAGTCTTCCCAATGGGACATGAGTGCATGAAAGACTTTCTGACAATTTCTAGGAAGATATTTTGTGAATTTTTCCAGATTGTCATCAGTGTCAATGCAGACAACATATGATTTTTTGGGTTTGAAGTTTTTATTTCTAGAACTGACAATATCGCAGGCGTATCCCTTTTGACTGAAAAGTCTGGCGATCTCACGGCATTCCCAGTTGTTCGTATGATAGTTTGAAAGTTGTTCCCAGGGTGCCAAGGTGAACGGCTCGACTATGTATGAGATCAGTACGTCACCTTTTTTCTTTCCTTGGGCCGGAAGATGGACAACGCCGAATAATTTGTTGCATATTTTATTCCGATAGCCCCAATAGATCTCTTTTATCATATTTTCATATATACTATTCCGATTCTGATAAACTTGCAATTTTTCACCCACCGTCTAAGATTACCAAGATGTCATTTACTTTTACGGCCCAAAAGATACCGGAATTGATCCTGATTGAACCAAAGGTCTTTGTGGATGAAAGAGGTTTTTTTCTGGAAACATTCAAGTCGAGTTCCTTCAAAGAAAAGGGTATCCCTGATTTCGTTCAAGAGAATCATTCGTATTCGAAGAAAAACGTTTTGCGAGGGCTTCATTACCAAGTGGCGCCAAAGGCTCAGGGCAAGCTGGTGCGATGCGTTTGTGGTGAAATCTTCGATGTGGCGGTAGATTTACACAAAGATTCCAAAACATACCTTTCTTGGTTTGGCGTCAACTTGTCAGCCGACAATCATAAACAGCTTTACATTCCGGAAGGTTTTGCTCACGGCTTTTGTGTTTTGAGCAATAAAGCGGAAGTTGTTTATAAATGTACGGCGGAATATTCACCGGAGCATGAGATGGGAATCATTTGGAATGATCCGTCGATCTGCATCAAGTGGCCGGTTTCATCGCCGATCCTTTCCGAAAAGGACAAACAATATAAATCCCATGAAAAAAATTATTGATGAATACAAAGGCAAGAAGGTGCTAATAACCGGCGGTTTGGGTTTTATTGGAAGCAATATTGCTCAAAGTTTGGTTGCTCTTGGAGCCAAAGTGACTATTCTCGATAATCTGGCGCCACTTTATGGTGGAAATTGGTTTAATATTAAAGAGATAACAGATAAGATATCGACAATAACCGGGGATATTCGCGATAAAGATCTTGTCGAAAAACTTGTTGTTGATAAAGATATTATTTTCAATCTGGCTGCCCAGGTTAGCCATATTGATAGTGGCAATATCCCTTTTGAAGACCTGGATATCAATTGCAGAGGTCATTTAACGGTTCTAGAAACTTGCCGGCATTTGAATACGAAAGCTAAAATTGTTTTTTCAAGTTCGCGATTGGCTTTGGGTAAAATTCTTGAAAATCCAGTCACAGAAAACCATCCAGCCAATCCTTTGAGCCTCTACGGAGTTCACAAATTGGCGGCTGAGAAATACTATTATCTTTATCACAAGAATTACGGCTTGAATACGGCTGTCCTCCGGATCACCAATCCCTACGGCGAACGACAACAGATAAAGCATAGCAAATATTCAATCCCGGGCTGGTTCATGCGATTGGCTATGGAAAATAAGACAATAAAGATCTTTGGCGACGGCAAGCAGAAAAGAGATTATATTCACATAAGTGACTTGGTCGAAGCTTTTCTGGCGGTGGCTATTTCTCCGAAGACTGCGGGAGAGCTATACAATTGCGGGTCGGGAAAATCTGTTGAATTCAAAAAAATGGCTGAATTGGTCGTTAAGAAGGTCGGTAGTGGAAATATTGAATATGTTCCATGGCCAGAGAATTATGAAAAAGAGGAGACAGGCAACTTTGAAACAGATATTTCCAAGATAATGAAAGCGACGGACTGGAAACCGGAAGTTAAACTTGAAGAGGGAATCGCCAGAATGTGTGACTATTACAAAAAGAATAAGAAGGAGTATGTAGGCGAGTAGCCCTGGCATATGTGCTTTCTCGGACACGATAAGCCCGGCTCGAATTATAGGGACCTCGCCGGGCTGTCTATTCTCGCGTCGCTCCGCTATGTATTCCAATGACTAATTTGAGCGACGCTCCGAAATGTCCTCGAAAGCACATATGCCAGGACTGCTCGCCTAATCTTGCTAAAAGTTTTTTTGATTTGCTTCAAACCAAAGACTCAGGCAGAGCAGAGACCAGATCTTCTGGACGGCTGATTTAACCAGACTCATTCTCTGACTGATTATTTTGGTCACTTCGTCATGATTTAAATATCCAAACATCGGATGTTTCTCTGTTTTTATGAGTCGATCTAATTCAGCTTTGATAATTTCTTCATTCAGCCATTCTTTTATAGGTGCACCGAAACCTTGCTTGCGGCGATAGACGAATTCTTTGGGCATTATTTCTGACAAGACATCTTTGAGTATTATCTTGTTCTCATTTCTGTTCAGCTTGAATTCAACCGGCAAATTGTAGACGAATTCGGCCAAAGCCGTATCCAGGAATGGTGCGCGCATTTCCAATGAATGCATCATGCTGGTCCGATCGACTTTTGAAAGGAGTTGGCCAGGCAGGTAGATCATCAAATCACAACGATTGATCTTATCAATATCGCCGTTGCTTCCGACCAGAACCTCCTTTTCGAATGAATCTTGTCCAGAACCTGCAACTGTTAAGAGATGACGGCGTTCATCTTCTGTAAAGACCTGATTGATCTTCTGGTAGATGGAGAAGGGATTGCCGAAGATCCGGTCCCATTTGTAGCGCGGAGTGTGCCAGTATTTCTGGTACCAGCCGTAGCCCATGAAAAGCTCATCGGCTCCGTCTCCGGAAAGGGCAACCTTGACTTTTGAAGAAGCCAGTTTTGAAACTAAATGCTGGGGAAAGTCGGAAGAGTCGGCATGAGGCTCGTCGAAGTAGGCGATGACGTTCTTTAATTCGGCCAAATCGCCACTGTCCGCATTTATTGCGTAGTGATCGGTGCCGATCTTTTCTGAAGCCTGTTTGGCAAAGGAAAGTTCATTTATAAGATCGCCGTATTGGACGGAAAAAGTCTTGATCGGTTTGTTGGAATATTTTTGCGCACATGCCGTGACCAGAGTTGAATCGACTCCGCCGGAAAGCAAAGAGCCAATTTCAACGTCGGCGATCATCCTTTTCTCGCAGGATTTCTCAAAAAGCCGTTTTATTTCAGTTTTGGCTTCAGCATAATTCATTTTGATCTCTGTTTTCTCGAGATTCCAATATCTCCAAGTTTCAATTTGACCATCCTTTATAACCGCGGCATGGGCTGGTAATAAGACCTTGATGTTCGAATAAATACTTTTGTTTGGGGGAACATAAAGCAGCCTCAAAAAGTCGTCTAGGGCTTGCGGATCGATTTTTCCTTTGATTAAACCGCTGGCGAACAAAGCCTTTATTTCCGAGGCGGCCATGAACATTTCATTTTGGAATGTGTAATAGAAAGGCTTTTTGCCGAATCTGTCGCGGGCGATAAACAATTCATCCTTAAGTGCATCCCAGATGGTAAAAGCGAACATTCCATCGAGATGTTTCAGACAATCACGCCCATATTCACTGTAAGCTTTGAGGATAACCTCAGTATCGGAGCTTGTATCAAATCGGTGACCACGCGATTCTAAGTTTTTCTTTAGATCTTTGTAGCCGTAGATCTCGCCGTTGAAAACTATCGTATAAGGATTGGTATTGTCTTTCATCGGCTGATGGCCGCTGGAAAGGTCGACAATCGATAGACGTGTTTGGCCTAGGATGCAGTCATTAAGATTGTCACCAGATTTTAATCTGACAAAGTCGTGGTCATCCGGTCCGCGTAGGGAAAGAGCCGAGAGCATATCACTAAGAGGCCCATCAGGAATATTATTTGAATCTTTTCCAGTTATGGCAATTATTCCGCACATATTGTTGTTTATTTATACATCCACCGTCTTGTAATCCAAAGTCTTCCAAAGATGTTTGAAAAGTCTGTTGGCATATGTTTTATTGCCATTATGATCAGTGTCTTTGATAAATTCAAAATCGTTCAGAGTCATCAGATCGTCAAGTTCCTTCTCAGTATGGGAGTATTCATATTGTTTGTCCGAAAAAACCTCTGCCGTAACAAAAACAACTTTTTTCAAGTAATCGCCGGCACTTTTGAGGACCCGAACATCGTTTCCTTGGGTATCAATCTTGATCTGCTCGATGTATGGGAATCTATCCCAAGGAAGCAATGACATAAAATCAGCAAGTCTTATTGTTGGAACTGGCCTGTGTTCGCTGATATTGAAAGCTTCCGGGTGTTTTGCGGTAACAAAATCTGTCGGATGGTAGAAGCTCGACGTTCCAACACCCTCTGTCAGATAAAAGTCTTTCATGCAGGGATCGCAATCATCAATGGCGATATCGAACAAAATGAAATTTGTTCCAAGAAACTTTTGAGAATCCATGCCCCCTAACTTTCTCAGCGATGCAACCAACGGCAGGATATGTTTTTTCCTGTTTAGATTTCCGTAAAACAGGTAGTCAACAGCTTCATGGTTGGGTTCGAATCCAAAAACGAAGGTTCTCGGTTTTCTTTTTATCCATAAGGCGGAATTGGGAGCGGTATAAGAAAGGCCGATGTCTATTTTTATTGATTGAATATTTTCAGGTATTTTCAGAATGACTGTTGGTTTTTCGACCAAATGTTCACTTGAGAATTTTATGTATCCATATAGCCATTTTCCGGCTTCAGTGTATTTGGCTTGGTGCCTTTTGATTGAACTGTTTATATTCCTGTAAGTTTCGGCATCGTGCCTCAATTCTCTCATCCTTTGCCATTTTTTTTGAAGCGGCGAGTACAAACGCAATGGTTCAAGCGTTTTCTTCGCGATTTCGTGAATGATTTGTCCGATAGTCATAATAATTGATGGGGTTAATGGAATGATATCATAAAATGGGCTATAATCTTCAATTATCGATAATGACGCTATCTAAATGACAAATACTGCCTCCATTGCCGTTGTGAAAGAATTCTGGGACCGTCGGCCATGCAATCTGCGTCATTCCAAAGAACCGGTTGGCAGCAGAGCCTATTTTGATCAAGTTGAATGGCGAAAATATTTCGTTGAGTCGCATATTCCCGGTTTTGCCGAATTCAAAGAATGGAACGGCAAAAAAGTCTTGGAAATCGGTTGTGGGATTGGAACTGATTCAATCAATTTTGCCAGGAATGGAGCCAAGTTGACGGCCGTCGAGTTGTCCGAAGAAAGCCTGAAACTATGCAAACAGCGTTTTGTGGTTTACAATCTGCCAGCCAGATTCCATATTGCAAACGCGGAAACACTATCAGAGGTTGTGCCGGTCGAGAAATATGATCTGGTCTACTCATTTGGCGTTATTCATCATTCACCGGATCCGGTGGCAATATTTGAACAAATCAAGAAATACATGGGACTAGATTCAGAACTTCGGGTCATGCTGTATTCTAAATATTCCACGAAGAACTTTTTGATCCTGCTGGGTCTTATGCAACCAGAAGCTCAGACTGGCTGTCCGATCGCTAATACCTATAGTAATTCGGAAATCAGGAAACTCTTAAATGGTTTCGAGATCATCTCTATCGAAAAAGACCATATTTTTCCTTACAAGATAGACGAGTACAAACAGTACAAATACGTCAAAGCTTTTCCGTGGAATATTCTTCCAGGCTTTTTGGCTCGTTGGATTGAACATCGATTGGGCTGGCATACTCTCATTGTTGCTAGGCTAAAAAGGTAATAGTGTGACCGCTTATTTTTTCCGGCCTGGAGAAATGTACTCGATATTCTTGTTGAAATGTTTTTTGGTAAACATGCCCCAGGGATCGATAATGGTCTTTTTTGCCGATATTTTTTCGACTATTTTAGGAATTTCCGTGAACATTTGGTCATTATTGGAAATAAAGATGACGTCACATTTCTTGAATATTTTCGGAAGAGTGGTGGCGTAATCAACTTTTTTCCCAAGGATACGGATCGCCTCGTGTTCATGTCCCAACGGTTCGAATAGCATCACTTTGCAACGCTTCTTTATAAGTCCCTGTGTTATAAATAGAGCCTGAGATTTGTCTGACAAAGTAATCTTTGGACGGTATGAAATGCCAAGAACGCCGATCCTCTTGTCTTTGCCAGCAGATTTTAAAATTGTACTTAGATTTCTTTGCCAAACCTGATCGTTCAATTTGTGGGTCAAAAGAGCCATAGGGCTACTGACGCCAAACTTTTTCGACATTGCCGCAAAGGCGTAGTTGTCGCGCGGGAAACAGGTGCCGCCGTAGCCAAGACCGCTTCGGAGATATTTGCGGCCGACGCGTTGATCTTTGCCAAGGGCGTTGGTAATATCGTCGACATCAGCTTGCTCAAGATTGGTGCAGATATGTCCCAGAATGTTGGCGAAAGTGATCTTCATGGTGACATAGGCGTTCAAACTGATCTTGGCCAACTCGGCGCTCTCGATGGTCATGTGTTCGACAGATTTTTCATTGTTGTAGATGTCGTTGTAGACGGAAGCGACCATTTCACGGGATCGTTCGTCATGAGCCCCAAGAAATAGGAAGTCAGGCTCCTGAAGATTTTTCAAGATGTCTCCTATTGCGATGAGACTGGGGCTATAGACGTAGCCAAAGTCGACCCCGCATTTTTTGCCGGAGTTCTTTTCAAAAGCCGGAATGATATATTTTCGCGAGTCTTCCGGCAGAACGGTACTGACCAAAGTAAAAACATGATAGCCTTTCTTGTTGCGCAAATGCGGTCCGATATCCTTGGCGGCTTGGACGACGTAATCGACAGAAAATAGGCCGTTCGGTTTGCTTGGAGTAGGTAGGATGATGAACGTAAGGTCGCTGTCAGAGAGAAGTCTGCCGTGATCGCTTGTGGCTCGAATAAAGGCTTTATGGTTGTTGATCAATTCCTGAAGGCCAGGCTCTTTGACCGGTGATATACCCTTGTTCAATAGATCGATGTTATTTTGATTGATATCGAGACCGATGATCGGATATCCCTTGCTGGCATAGAAAGCCGCATAACAGGCGCCAAGTTTGCCAAGTCCGAGTACTGAGATTCCTTTCTTCTTATTTTTCATGGCCGTGTTTATGACTTTGTTTATGAGTTAACATGATAGCAATTAATTGGAAATTGTCCATTTACATGAGGTTGGCGGATTTCAGGTGAGGCAATGCCAGAAAACTTATAGCTACGGATCGACAATCCGTAATCTCACCTTTTTTTATCAGCTCGAACCATTTACGAATGGGCAGAATTTTGCGGGTAATGGTCTCGGTTTTGTCTCCATGTCTGTCAGATATTTTTGTACAGCCCAAAGCTAACCAGGGGACACAGAAGCCGGTATAGACGGCCGGATCGTACCAAAGACGGTCTTGAAGTCGGATTAGATCTTTGGATTTATAACCAGTCTCCTCGAATAATTCTCTGGTCGCAGCACGTTTCAAGGTCTCGTTTTTTTCCAGTCGTCCGCCAGGCAGTTCCAATAATAGCGGTGATTTCTTCGAAATTGTCGTTCCCAGGCCATTGAGACAGGCAATGCCGTTTTTAAATTGCTGACAGAGAATAATTTCACCTCGTGGAGTTACGGGAAAAATCACTTGGCAAGTGTTCATTCCATGAAAAATGATGTACTCTATGAGCTCTTTGTTTATTTCGAGTTTTTGCAGAAGAATTGTTTTTCCATACTGCGGCGGTATAAGCAATTTGGCCGTTCCGATCAGTTTAGGTTTATTCATTTCGGCGGATTAAGGTTTCTATTTCATATCCTTCAAAAACTTCTCGACGAACCTCTTGGTCGTGTATTCGGCCATGAATTTCTTGTGGGCGCGTTCAATCATTGGTTTGTAGGAGTCATAATTGGCCAGGATTTCACGGATCTTTTCTTCCAACTTTCCAGGCTCATAGTAGACGAATTCCTTGTCCGGTTCAAAAAATCTTTCGATAATATTAAAAGGATCACGGAGACAAAGAATAAGGGAATGACAAAGAGCGGCTTCGAAAGCCCGAGTTTTCAGTTGTGGAACCATGTAGACCTTTCCGCGCAAATGATTTAGAAAATTGGTCATTGGTGTCCAGCGATTTGGTCTCGGTAATTGAGAAAACGCCTTATTTTCTTGCCAGCCCTCGGTATTGTAAACATTGACCAGGCTTGGAATATCACATTGCAGAAGATTTTGACAAAGCGTTATTTTTGTTTGAGCCATTATTTTCCATTTTTCCAGGTGAGGAATATTGCTTTCTGTAATGTATTTCCTTCCGCCTTCAGCGATATGCATTTTGGGGAAATATTGCCTAAGCTTTTTGGTGAGGTATAAATTGGAGATCCATTTGTAACCCAGGACTCCATTGTGGGCGATAAATTTATAATTAAATTTTGAAATCGCCTTGATATCCTCAAAAAGCCAATCGCTATAGATTCCGCCGCTGTAGATGATGTCGAACTTCTTTTTCATGATCTGCGGAGCCAGTTCGCCGTCAATGGGATAAAAAGCCGGTATTCTTCGCACAGATCCTTGTTTCTTATTCAGCCATTCCGCCGTGTATGGGCACAGGACCAGGAATTTATAAAAATCATTCTCATACTGATCCCGTCTGAAGACCGGATCACTGACGAAGAATCGATTCGGTTCTTCCATTTCAAAATAGACGATCTTGGTGCCAGGCGGCAGGTTTTTGAGAACCTTGAAGTTGGCCCGGACCTCAATGAAGACAAAATCATTTGGCGCCAAATAAGTGTATTTGTCCATGTTGGTAAAAGACATCAGCCACTCCTTGGGATATTTCTTGCCTTCGGTGAATAATTTCATGCTAGTTTATTTTATCGGTTTTAAAGTTTAATATTGAGCTGATTTTGCCAGTATAATATCCCGGCGGAAAGATTTCAGACCGAGGATTGCCTTTGTCTGTAATTTCCAGGTATATGTCTTTTTGAATATCATGAGCGATTGATTTCGGTTGTTGGAGCGATATATGGAAAAAATAAGTACCCAGTCCCAAAAGATGAGCCGGCATATCGATGGTCGTGGAATAATCCCCCGGTTCGTAATCCCGAAGATTTTTCGTTTGGTCGCTTTCCGAAGCCAACAGCAGAAGTTCTCCTCCTGAATACAAAAACATTGAAAGAACAGATCTTTTTATAGGTCCATGTACGGTGAAATCTACTTTAACCTTGAATGGTTCGGAGACAGGGATCTGAGTTGATGGTGTACCATCATTTCGTAGGATTGATATACGTCTGATCGAGGACGCTTTTTGCGGATTGTTTAGGAACTCCAAAACAGCGTTTTGTCCATGACTGGCATTCAGGTAATAATCAATTACTTCCTTTGTCGGGCCAATCTTCATGACAGACCCTTTTTCCAAAAGGATTGTTCGGCTACAAAGCTTCTGGATAGCGTCCATATTGTGACTGATAAAAAGAATGGTTCTGCCGTTTTCCTTGGTGACATCCTCCATTTTGCCGAGACATTTTTTTTGGAATTCGGTGTCGCCGACTGCTAAAACTTCATCAACTAATAGAATATCATGTTCCATATGGGCGGCCACGGAAAAAGCCAGCCGGACATACATGCCGCTTGAATAGTATTTGACCGGAGTATCCAAGAATTTGACTACATCGGCAAATTCGACAATCTGATCGAATTTGCTAGCTATTTCCTTTCGGGTCATGCCAAGTATGGCGCCGTTCAAAAAAATATTTTCCCGGCCGGTCAATTCCGGATGAAAACCCGTTCCAACCTCTAATAAGGATCCGATCCTGCCGTGCATGACTATCTCACCTGTTGTTGGTGGGGTAATTTGCGATAAAATTTTGAGGAGCGTGGATTTACCGGCACCGTTTCTGCCGATGATTCCGATAGCTTCACCCTTGTTCACCGAGAAATCTATGTCTTTTAACGCCCAAAACTCTTCTTTTTTTTCGAAGCCAGTAACTTGTCTGGCCTTCGTTTTTGCAAAACGGAACGGATTTTTGAAAGCGATAGTGATAACATCCCGCAAAGAAATATAACTTCCGCGTTCGTGCGTAATTTTGTATTTCTTACCGATATTTTTTACCTTGATGATTGGTTCCATAGTTGTGGTCTAGACGATGTCAGCAAAATATCTTTCAGTTTTCTTGAAATAGTAGAATCCTATTGAGAACAAGATGAAGACCGCCGTAAATGAAATCAGAAGTAGTGCCCAATTGATCGGTTCAGTCCCTAGAAGGGCACCTCGGGCGCCTTTGATGACGCCAGTCATGGGATTTATGGCCAGGAGCCAGGAATATTTCCCGGCAATGCTCGCTGGGTAAATGACGGGCGTGATGAACATAAGAATTTGGATGACGAAAGGTAAGGCATATTTGACATCACGGTATTTGACATTGATTGACGCCAGGAAAAGACCGCCGCCGACTGATGCCAGAAAAGTTATAATGAGAAGAAGAGGCAAAATTAACAAGCCAGAAAGGTGAGGCACGTACCCGTAGTAGAACATAAGGGCGATGAGAACGATTGAGGCAATAAAAAAATCCACGAATTGAGTGATGACTCCAGAAACCGGCAGAATGATTCTGGGGAAATATACCTTGGTGATGATGGCGGCGTTACTTATCAATGAGCTGCTGGTCTGCGAGAGGGCAGCTGAAAAAAATTGCCAAAATAGGAGTCCTGTATAGACGAAAATCGGATACGGAATGCCATCAGAAGGCATTTTGGCCAGGGAGCCGAAGAAGACACTGAAGACGACCATTGTCGAGACCGGTTGGATGATGGCCCATAAGACTCCGATTGTTGTTTGTTTGTAACGTATTTTCAGGTCACGCCAAGTAAAAAAATAAAGCAATTCTCGGTATTGCCAAATTTCCCTGATATCGTTCCAACTGAAGGTCTTTTTTGGTCTGATTACGGTTGTTATGCCCATTGACGTCTAGTTTAGCATAAATATTGCTATGTTCCAGCTAAAGTCTTATGATTCAATGATTACATGAAACAGCTCAGAAAAAAACTTTTGGAAACGGCTGCCGGTACCGGCTCTTGGCACATTCCGAGCGGATTATCGATTCTCGATGTTCTCTGGGTCTTATATGATCGTATTTTGGATATTAATCCCAAAAAAATGAAATCCCAAGAACATGATCATTTTATTCTAAGCAAAGGGCATGGATCTTTGGGACTTTACGTTGTTTTGGCCGAAAAAAGTTTTATTAGGAAGGCCGATCTTAAAAATATCGGAAAATTTAGTTCGATATTGGGCGGTCATCCGGATCGCAACAAGATAAACGGTGTTGAAGCTTCGACCGGTTCTTTGGGTCATGGTTTGCCCATGGCAGTCGGTTTGGCTTTGGCCCAGAAAATCAGCCGCGATCCGCATCGAGTCTTCGTCTTGGTTGGTGATGGTGAATGCAACGAGGGCACAATCTGGGAGTCGGCTCTTTTGGCGGCGCATCGTTCTTTGAATAACCTTTGCTGTATTATCGACTTCAATCATTCAACCGATCGGGCTTTGTCTCTGGGCGATCTTGCGAAAAAGTTTGAATCATTCGGTTGGAAAGTCAAGGAAATAAACGGACATGATCAGGAGCAAATACATTCGGCTTTGAAGGAGATGAGCGACGATAAACCGCTGGCTATAATCGCAAAAACAATCAAGGGCAATGGCTGCAAGATGATGGAAAATAATCCTGAATGGCATCATAAAGCTTTGAAGCTTGAGGATCTGCCGATTATCCTAAAAGAACTCAACTAAAATGCGCAAACAATTTGTTTCCACAGTTTCAGATATTTTGAAGAGCGACAAAAAGCTTGTTTTGTTGCTGGGCGATATAGGAGTCTTCGGCTTCAAGGAGGCTTTTGCAAAATTTCCTGATCGGGTTTATAACATTGGAATTCTCGAGCAGTCCACGATCGGTTTGGCGTCAGGTTTGGCCATGAAAGGTTTGATACCGGTCGTTCATACAATTGCTCCTTTTATAGTCGAGAGATCTTTGGAACAGATAAAGGATGACTTTGGTTATCAGAAGTTAGGCGGAAACTTTGTCAGTCTTGGCGCTTCTTACGATTATACCTCTCTAGGTTGCACCCATCATTGTCCGGGAGATGTTGGAATTTTGAAAAACGTTCCAGAGATTGAGATAATTTTGCCTGGTTCAGCCCAAGAATTCGACAGACTTTTCCGGCAAGCATACAACGATGGGCACCCGACCTATTTTAGGTTGAGTGAGAAACATAATTCTACAAGTCAAAAGGTTATTTTTGGCCAAGCAAAGGTAATAGAGAAAGGGAAGTCGGCTACAGTGATAGCTGTTGGGCCAATGTTGGATAATGTTGTCGAAGCAGCTGCCGGTCTCGATATTACCATTCTCTATTACACAACTCTTACCCCTTTTGATGACAAGACTTTGTTCAAGAATTTTACAGGAGACAAGGTCATCGTTTGCGAGCCTTATTACAGCGGCGCTTTGGATTATGATATTTCAGAAGCAATGAAAAGCCGGAAAATATCGATCTCGCATATAGGCGTGCCGAGGGAATTCTTACGTAACTACGGATCCACAGAAGATCAAGATAAATTCATGAAATTGACCGTAAATGATATCCGTGCCAAACTAAAAACCCTAATAAAATAGATGGCAAAAAAACATAAAAAAGCCGAAGAATTAAGTGGTCGCGTCGCTTTGGTAACCGGCGGCAGCCGTGGTATCGGATTATCGATCGCAATCGCGCTCGCCAAGGAAGGTGCTGATGTGGCGATTTGTGGACGGGTCAAAAAGGATCTTGATGAAGCCTTGAAATCCTTGAAAGCGATAAATCCAAATTGTCGTGCTTTCATTGCTGATTCAGCCAAACCGGAACAAGTTAACAAAGTTATCTCTGAAATAAAAAAGCATTGGAAGAAGCTGGATATTTTGGTCAATAATATTGGTGGCATGGGAACCTTTACGAATTTCGAAGAATCGACGGATTCCGATTGGCAAGATGCCTTCGACCTGAACATCATGAGCATGGTGCGCTTTAGTCGGATAGCTTTTCCTCTCCTTAAAGATTCTAGCTTCGGGCGGGTGATCAATATGGCCAGTGTTTCCGGGAAGCGTCCCGGCAACTTCATTCCTCATTATGGGGCGATGAAAGCGGCAATGATTCATCTCAACAAATATCTTTCAAATCAATGGGGAAAATTTGGCATCTTGGTAAACGCCATTGCGCCTCACACGGTCAAAGGCGGAGCCTGGCATCGGGACGTGGCTGACAAGGCCAAGAAAGAAAGTCTTTCGATCAGCGAAGCCACCGCCAAACTTTCGGAGGAAGTGGCTAGAAAAACAGTTATAAATAGTGTTGCTGAATTGGAAGATGTCACCAATATGGTTGTTTATTTGGCCTCAGACAAGGCCCGCTTCATAACCGGTCAGTGCTTGGTTATTGATGGCGGGGCGGTGAATTCAATTTTTTAGCTGTTTGCTTTTCCTCCTCGTTAAGGTACAGTATTTCAAGACAAAAAGTGGTTTTGTTCAAGTCCTTGGAAGGCCTTGAAAATTGCCAATCTTGGCGCTACTTGAAAATGAAAGGATTAGCATGAATGCCATTGAAAATACGGCGCCAGCAAAAAATGGGCCTCGTACGGATCTTGAGGTTATATCACGCCGAGTCTTGGATTTATTTCCAAATGGCTGCCGGCGATTCCTGATGTTAAATTGTCCTCAAATCAATGGGGGTGATTTTGATTTGGCTACGGCCAAACTCAGGCGTTATCCCTGTTTCCCGCCTTACGGACCAGGTTTGGTGGTCAATAGTCTGAAGAAGGCCGGTTATGAAGTTGAAATCATGGATCTGAATTTTTCGATCCTGAGTTCAGTCGACGAACCGGAGTTTTCTTACTACTGTTGGCAGAAAAGTCTTTCTCAAAAAATCAGGAAATTCAAGCCAGAAATGATTGGTGTAAGCTGTATGTTTAGCGCCAATCATGGAGCTATCAAAATGGTTATCAAATGGGTTAGGCGGAATTTCCCAAATATTCCCATTATCGCCGGCGGAGTCCATGTTTCCACAAACACCGACGCTTTCCTCCGGGATGTGAGATCGGCTGATTTGGCCATGGTTTTCGAATCTGATCTGGCGATCGTGAATCTTCTTGATTTCATCAACGATGACGTTGAGGCGGAAGAGCTTTGTCAATTGAATCTTTTGGTCGATGACGAGCTCTTTTCCACGAAGAAGCAGCGCCCGGCCGCAGAACTGGGAATTGACTCTTCTCCCTTTTACGGGGAGTTACCGATAGGTCAATATTCCTCTTTTGGTGAGATCGGAGTTTATGGTCATTTTCGACCCGAAGCGATGGGTCCAGCCAAACGAGGGACGATTATTGCCAATCGAGGCTGTCGGGCGGCTTGCAGCTTTTGCTCCGTCAGATTCTTTAACGGAGTCGGGGTGCGCAGTCGAACTCCACAAACTGTCGCCGATGAAATTGAAGGACAGTACAATCGTTACGGTATCAACCATGTCATGTGGTTGGACGACGATCTTTGGAACGGCTTCACTCTCGAAGTTCTCCATGAGATAGAGAGAAGGGCACTTCCCATAACTTGGGATGCTTCCAATGCCGTCATTGCCAGGGCAACAACACCGGAACTTCTGGAAGCATCGTATCGTTCCGGTTGTCTCGGTCTTAGCTTCGGACTCGAATCGGGTAATCCGGACATTTTGCGAGGGGTTCACAAACCAAGCAAAGTCGAGGATTACCTGCGGGTCGGAAAGCTGGTCAAAGACTATCCAGGCATGTTCTTCAAAGGTTTCACTATGGTAGGTTTTGGAGGTGAAACCGTCGGGCAGATCTGGGATACGATCGACCTCTTTCTAGAGGTCGCCTTGGATTGGTATCCGGTCCAAGTTGTACGGGCTTTCGGAGAAACTGAAATGTCCAAAAAGTTGAAAAAGAAAGGTGTTGTTGATCAACACACAATCTTGACTCAACGAATGTATGTCGGTCCGACCGGCAGTCAGCGCCAAAAGGAGCTCGGTGAAGAATACGAAAGCTCCTTCAACGAAAAAGTTCTTGATCCAAAAGATCTTGAGCGCGTTCCGACCAATAATGAGCTGGCGGATGTCTGGTTCATTATGGACTGGCTTTTGAACTACCGTTCACTTATGGATCCGATCGACCCTTTGAAGTTCAATGAAGCTCGGGCTAATCCTCAAAAGATGCGTTTGCAGAAACTAAACCTTCAGCACATCATCGGTCGATTGCCGAAACGCATCGCCTTGGCGCCGTTATTCCTGGGAATAATCCAGCAGGAGCTGGGTGAAAAGGAAGAAGCTCAGGAAAACTTCCGTAAAACTGACAAAGCTCTGGAAGCCTCGGCTTTTTGGAGAGTTCGTTTCAAAAAACTTGGCATCAATGAGATACTTAATGGTCGGCGCGCCATGAAGTAGAATCCAACAGCACTTTAGTTTCATAAAGCTTTGCCTCAAAAGGGTAAGGCTTTTTTATTGCATTTTTATCCAACCATCAGGAATGAGGTCTTTGGTGTCATTTTTCGGCGCATTGGCGAACCATCTTTTTGGCGCTATGACGATCTTGTCTTTTCTCGGATTGAGCCAAGCGCCCCACCAGCTGAAACTGCTGTTGGCTATGATGTGATGTTTGCATTGTGACATCAGTATCATATCTTCATAATTTTTCTCGATGCCATTCTTGACAACCGTGTGTTCGCCGGGCAACCACTTGAAATTTTCTTCGACCCATTCATGGTCATCTGAAAATAGAAAAAAACTGGGATTTTTTACATTCCTGCAAATATGTTCCACTGCGGCTTTGTAATATTCGAGCGAACATGAACCATGGAAAGCGCTGATCATTGGATCCGAGACGAACACTGTCCGGCGGACGTGAATAGAGACCGAGTTTGATTTGAATATGGTTTCGGAAATTTCCTGGCTATATATTTCAAATGGCATTTTCAATTGAATCTCATTGCGTATTTGGTCGGCAATATTCATGAAATATTTTTCTGTTTGCCAAAAGCCGTCAAAATATACTGTCGGTTTTTTTGTGAAGACGTCCGGATCGAAAGCAAAAGTTTTCTCGTGATAATAAAAGGAAAAGAATTTTTTTAGTCGTAAACGGGCGTATATGCTGTCAAAATATCGATAATGGCGACGTGCCCAGACGAATCCGAACATATCAGAACCGGTCGCAAAATCTATTTTAGCTCTGAAATGTTGAAGATAGTAGCTTGGTATTAACGTGCCTTTTGGCCAATATCTTAATTCTGGCCGGTAAGCGGCGATATCCAATTCGAAGGGCACACCAAATTGCTCTGATAGTGCTCGAGCAAAGGCGTATTGGAAAAGCTGATTGCCCAAACCGCCGACTGCTTTTATGATTATTTTTCGCATAAGTTTAGTTTGAGGATCCTGGGAGGATTCGCAACGTTCCTTCCTTGTTTTGAAAGACGTATCCGTTTGTGGTTGCCAATTTTTCGACCGTTTCGGCCGTCGGGTAATCGCCGTGCCCGGTAAAATCCTTGGCATCATCTATAAGGATGATGTGTTGTTTGATCCGGTGATTGAAAATAGCCCTTAACTCCTGTTCGATCGGCGTATTGGTCGATCCTTTGACGGTATCGGCCGTGGAATAGTGGGCATCCAACCAAAATACGACTGGTTCATTGATTTGTGCCAAAAGTCTCGCCAGGACCTCCCCGCTATCGCCATGTATTATCCGGATATTTTTGTATCCTTTGAATCTTTCGTTGGCTTTGTTGTAAAGTTCATTGCCAAGTTCTATCGAATAGATATTTTGAAAGCCGTTTCTGACCGCTTCGATCATATCGCCGTAGTAAGTTCCTGTCTCGATAAGCGTATTCAGGCCGTATTTTTGTCCCGAATCGATGATCAATCTTTCTTTGCCACGTTGGAGTTTGCAGTATTTTATTTGTGCGATTTTTTTCCTGATCCAAAGCAGAGAAGAATGCAAACCAAAGAAAATCAAGATTTGTTTGGCGATGGCGCGTATTTTTTTGATCATTTGTTTAGATTAGAAAATTAATCTCGTTGGATTGATTGGATTAGAATATCATGAAGTATCGAGGGATAACAGGGCTATATGGTCTTCATAAACCTTTCAATGGACATATTGAGAATCCCGGCAAACTTAGTTCTCTCAATCTCTTTCTGGTTTTTCTTGACCCAAGCGGCAACCTGTTTGACGGTTTCCTTGTAGCTCACTTTCGGTTTATAATTGAATTCCTTTTCGAAGAGGGAACAGTCGATTTGGAGATTCCTCAGATCGCCAACGTCTGGAATAGGGACAACTCTGGATTTGACGACCGACTGGATGCCCGCGGCGAACTCTTGTTTTGAAAGGTTATGGTGACCAATATTATAGACTGTATTTTTCCAGGCACCCTTTTTTATGACGGCGAAGTAGCCGCCGATCAAGTCCTGCATGTCTATGGCGGCCCTAAAGGCATTCAGTTCGGAAATCCTGATTACACCATTTGCCACGGCGCAGTAGGTAAAGTGATTCGGCAAAAGTTCGATACGCATTCTCGGAGAAAGACCGCAAACCGTGGCTGGTCGAAAGACAATTATTCTAAAATCCATATTTTTCTCCAACTTTTCTCGTATGTATTGCTCCATCTTCAGCTTAAATTTACAGTAATTGTCTGTCGGTTCCGGCAGAATATCGTTCTCTTTCATTAATTTCATTATCTTTTGGTTACCATAGAGGCTTGAAGTGGAATTGTATAAAATAGGAATCGCCAGTTTCTCGGCCAGATCTACAACCTTTTTTGAGGCCAAGAAGTTTATTTCTTCGGTAAACGGAGGATTGTGATCGCAGGCATAGACACTGCTTAATTCTGCCAAGTGCAGGATATAATCCGGCCGAAAATTTCTTAAGCTCTTTTCCAATAGGTCGGTATTGCGAGTGTCTCCAATGACGAAGTTTGCCGAGCCGCCATGAGATTTGTTACCGATGATCTCCTTGAAGATTTTTTTGTAATCTTGCTCATAGATCAGTGAATCGTAAAGTATTACTGAATAACTCTTATGGACAGCTTCCTTGGCAAAGGCGCTACCTATGTAACCAAAACCGCCGGTTATGAAGATTTTCATATTTTTTGTGTTATTTCCCGTAACGGTTTTTTCATAGTAACTGATTTTAGCATTGACTTGGATATTTTGCATCACTTTGACAAACATTTTGACAAACTGGCCTTTTTTATTATTCCTATGTTATAGTAGCCTTCTAACCGTTTTTTAATAATCCCATGCCCATAAAAAAAATCTCTCAGTTCGTGACCTATGCCGCGCTCTTCCTGATTCCTATCTTTCCGCTTATTGTCGCCAACTCGTTTTTCTTCCCGTTCATTACCGGTAAAGCCTTCTATTTCCGTCTTCTTGTTGAAATTGCTTTCGCAGGTTGGATTATTTTGGCTTTTATCGATGCCAAATACCGTCCGAAACTGACGCCGATCACGATCGGCGTGACTCTCTTCGCGGTGATCGCTCTCATTGCCGATCTTCTCGGGGTCAATCCGATCCGCAGTCTTTGGTCCAACTTCGAACGCATGGAAGGCTGGATCGTCATTGTGCACCTTTGGGCTTTCTTCATGGTCACGACCAATCTTTTCGGTTCCGAAGAATTCGGCAAGCGGATCTGGCATCGTTGGATCAATGTCTCTCTGATAGTCGCCGTGGTCGTGGCCTTTTACGGTTTGTTCCAATTATTCGGCTGGGCCGCCATTCACCAAGGCTCTTCCCGTATCGACGCCTCTCTTGGCAACGCCGCCTACATGGCCGTCTACATGCTCATCAACGCCGGTCTGGCCGTCTACATGTTTTTCGTCGCCAAAGCCAAGAAGATCGCCAATGCCGATTTCCTGAAATGGGCCTATCCTGTAATAGCCGTCCTGTTTTCTTTTGAGCTTTTTGAGACCGCCACTCGCGGCACCATTCTCGGTCTGATCGGCGGGATCATGCTGGCTTTGTTTCTGTATTCAATTCTTGGAAAGAAAGAATCCAAAAAGTCGCGGATGTACGCCGGGGGCATCATTCTGGCCATTAGCCTAATAGGTCTCGTTTTCTGGTTGAATCGTAATTCATCATTCGTCCAGAATAACCAAGTGCTCAATCGTCTGGCCACGATTTCCTTGAATGACGTCAAGACTCAGGCTCGCGGTTACATCTGGCCGATGGCTTTGACCGGGGCTATGGAAAGGCCGATCTTGGGTTGGGGACAGGAAAATTTTAACTACATTTTCAACGCCAATTACAATCCGGCCATGTACAGCCAGGAGCAATGGTTCGATCGAGCCCACAATGTTTTTCTGGATTGGTTGGTCGCTTCGGGCTTCGTCGGCCTTATCGCTTACTTGTCCCTTTATGTCCTGTTCCTGATGGCGATCTGGAAATCCAAACTTTCGATCACCGAGAAGAGCGTCTTTACCGGGCTTCTGGCCGGCTACATCATCCACAATATTTTCGTCTTCGACAACCTGGCCAGTTACGTCTTATTCTTCACGATGCTGGGTTTTGCCGATTCTCTTAAGGCTGGACAACCGCTTAAAATTCTTGGAAACAAGCCTTTGAGGAACGATGCGGTGGAATACATCGTCGCGCCGATTGTCATAGTGGCTTTGGTTTTCGTCCTGTACTTCTTCGAATATCGTCCGGTGCAAGCCAATACCCGATTGATCGCCGCTTTGCAATCCTGTAGCGGCGGCCAACCTGACGCGGCTCTTTTTGAGAAAGCGCTAAAGGTCAATGTCTACATGGCCAACCAGGAGATCCGTGAACAGATCCTGCAATGTTCCGGCCAGGTCGTCTCTTCCCAACAGATCGCCGGTCCGATCAAGCAGGCCTACTTCACTTTGGCCTCAAACCAGATTCAGGCTCAGGTCGCCGCTACGCCGAAAGACGCCCGCATATATTCCTTGGCCGGTTCTTTCCTTAACGGAGTCGGTCAATATTCCCAGGCTGAACCACTTCTTCTCAAAGCCCACGAGCTCTCACCGGACAAACAGTCGATCACTTTCGAATTGGCTACGGATTATTTGAATTCCGGCAACAAAGAAGCGGCGCTCGAACTGATGAAGAAGGCTTACGAATCGGCTCCGCAATATTGGCAAGCCCAATACGCCTACGCCACCACTCTTATCATTGCCGGACAAGAAAAAGTAGCCAAGACTATTTTCGGCGCGGATTCCGCCGTATTCAACACTTCGCAAGTGGCGCAGGCCTATAGCATGCAAAAGGAGTACGTCAAAGCCATTGCCATATACAAGAACTTGGTCAAAGCCAGTCCGAGCGACATCAACCTGATCTATCAGCTATCCCAAAATCAATATTCAGCCGGTCAATTGGCTGATGCGATAGCTTCTTTGAGGTCTATTGAGAAGCTTAAGCCGGAGTATACGGACCAGATCGAATCCGCCATCAAGCAGGTGCAGAAGTAGTGTATAATATGCGACATATGAGAAAGGGATTTACCCTTATTGAACTTCTGGTGGTCGTTTCGATCATCTCCTCGTTGTCCAGCTCCGTTCTGGTGGCGCTAAATAGCGCAAGGATGAAAGCCTACGAATCCAAAGCGGTTCTGGATGCACGGACTATTGCCACGGCCATGGAGGAATATTATCAGGCCAATCAAGACTGGCCTCCTGCCGGCGGCCAGCTTAACGTCAACAGTGTGAATGTGTCCGGTTGGAATAGCTTGGGAAGTTATTTGACGCCATATCTATCAAAGATTTCTTTTCCAGGATTTCCAAGTCTACTGGATGCTCAAGGCCATGTTTCTCAGGGATATTTATATTTAAAAGGAACGACTCTATCGCCATTAAAAATTCAAGTAATGAACTCAATGTCTGGAGCAAATGTCGGGTGTGTTTATGTTTACGACGGATATTATCTGAGTCTGCAATTGCCGGAACAAACAAGTCTGACTTTACATGACGAGGGAATTGACCCGGATGCTTTTGAATTGTGGCAGGGCGATGTCAGATTCGTGACAAATCCCACTATTTGTCTCTAATGTTATTAAACCTGTGGATAACCTGTTGATTGCAATTCTTTGAATTTTGTGGTAGTGTGTCGGTATGTGAGTGATGTGTGGGCAATTCCAATAAATGTTTCGTAAAATCCTGCTGCAAAGCAGGCTTTTGCGTTTATGGATGGATTTGGGTTATATTCGCTTCCCTGCCTGCCGGCAGGCAGGGCTCATATATCGTCTGCGCTCGGATTATGTGTAAGTAGAGACGAGGCAATGCCTCGTCTCTACTTCCCCAAATCCTCGCTTGACGCTATAATAAATCAGGATTGTACCAAATGATGGCGACGGTTGTACTCACATTAAATTTAAACATTTTATTTGGAGCTCGCACCCGTCGCCATCATTGGGCGCAAAACTAGGGACTAGGGACTAGGGACTAGGGACTAGGGACTAGGGACTAGAAATAATTCAGATTTTTCATGAAAATACAAGAGAATATTCCACTGGCGCAATACACAACCTTTAAAATTGGCGGACCGGCCAAATTTTTTTGCGCGGTTTCCGATGAGAATGAGCTTGTTCAAGCAGTCAAATACGCAAAAGCCGGGAAGATCCCGATGTTCATTTTGGGCGGCGGGTCAAACCTCTTGATCTCCGACAAGGGCTACGATGGCTTGGTCATCAAGATCGAATTGGCCGGGGTTTCATTCTCTGGCGATAAAGTAACGGCGGCGGCCGGGGAGAGTTGGGACCGATTGGTCGAGGAGACGGTCAAGCGCGGCCTTTATGGCTTGGAAAATCTTTCAGCCATACCGGGAACGGTGGGAGCGACGGCCGTCCAGAATATAGGAGCTTATGGAGCGGACATTTCTAGGACTATTGAATTTGTTCGGGCTTTGGACACAAAAAAACTCGAATTCAGGGACATTTCCAATGCTGAATGCAAGTTCGGCTATCGCGATAGCCTTTTCAAACAGCAAAGGGGCCGCTACATTATTTCCACGGTGACTTTTCAACTCGAGAATCAAGGCAATGTCGACATCAGTTACAAAGATCTGGTCGAATATTTCTCTTCGCAAGACAAAAAGGTCTCACCTGATTCAACTCCGACCTTGGCGGAGGTCAGGCAGGCGGTCGTCAAAATCCGTTCGGGCAAATTGCCGGATTGGCGGCTTTGGGGAACGGCTGGATCCTTCTTCAAGAATCCAATAGTTCGGACGGAAATATTTACGGAGTTCAAGAAGAAATATCCGGCAATGCCCGGTTTTCCGGAAGGGGACGGTTTGGTCAAGATTCCTCTCGGTTGGATCCTAGACAAAGTTTGCAACATCAAAGGAATGGAGTTCGGCAACGCCAAGGTTTTTGAGAATCAGGCTCTGGTCATTGTGGCCAAGCCGGGAGCGACCGCGGAGGAAGTGCTGGTCTTGACCAGTAGGATTCGGGATCTTGTCTGGAAAAAGACGGGGTTGGAGATTGAAGCGGAGGTGGAGTGGGTGAATTGACACGAGGGACTAGTTATTAGGGACTAGGGACTAGATTTGCCACTAAACGTGATTGGTCGAATACTAGTCCCTAAAAACTAGTCCCTAGTCCCTAATTATGTTAAAGTGCCTCTTATGTCATTCCTGGACAAAATATTCAGCAAATACTCGGGGCGATCATTGAAGGCTTTTTACCCGATCGTACTCAAGATCAATCAGTTTGAGCCGGCGATTAGGGCGCTTTCTGATGCACAATTGAAAGCGAAAACGGGTGAATTTAGAAAGAGGTTAGAGGTTAGAGGTAAGAGTTTAGAAAAGACAGAAGAAAAGAAATTCCTGGCAGAGAAACTCAATGAAATCTTGCCGGAAGCTTTCGCGGTCGTCCGTGAAGCGGCTAGGAGGACTTTGGGCCAGCGACATTTTGACGTTCAGCTGATCGGCGGACTTGTCTTGAATTCGGGAAGCATCGCCGAAATGAAAACCGGTGAGGGTAAGACTTTGGTTGCCACTCTTCCGGCCTATCTGAACGCACTTACCGGGAAGGGTGTCCATATTGTCACCGTCAATGATTATCTTTCAAGGCGCGACGCCGTCTGGATGGGACAGATATATTCTTTCTTAGGATTGACTGTGGGAGTGATCAATCATGAGTCGTCGTTTTTATATGACGCGGAAGTTGCCCCTGTTGTCATTCCCGCGAAGGCGGGAATCCAGGGTGGAACCAAAGAATCTGAATCAGGTGGTAATATCCTGGATTCCCGCCTTCGCGGGAATGACAAGGATAGCGATTCACTGGATAAAGAGCGCGATACATTGGGTGCCTTCAAAGTCGTTCATGAATTCCTGAAGCCGGTTTCGAGGCACGAAGCCTATATGGCTGATATCACTTACGGGACGAACAATGAATTCGGCTTCGACTATCTCCGAGACAATCTCGAATACAGCGCCGACCGTTTGCGCCAGAGGGAATTCAACTACGCCATCGTCGACGAGATCGATTCTATTCTCATAGATGAAGCTCGAACACCGCTTATCATTTCCGCTCCGACTCGTGATGCCGAAAGCACCTATCGCCAATTTGCCTCATTGGTGACTTCTTTCAACAAAGAAGAAGACTACATCGTCGAAGAAAAACATCATTCGATCTCCTTGACCCAGGCTGGTATAACCAAAGCCGAAAAAGCTTTGGGTATAGAGAATATTTACACTGATAAGGGGATCAAGTCTGTTCATCATTTGGAAACTGCGATCAAAGCCTTGGCTTTGTATCACAAGGACAAGGAATATGTCGTCAAGAATAATGAGATTATTATTGTCGATGAATTTACCGGCCGGCTTCAGCCTGGTCGTCGTTGGTCCGATGGTCTGCATCAAGCTATCGAGGCCAAAGAGGGCGTTTCCATTCAGCAAGAATCGCGGACTTACGCCTCCATAACCTTCCAGAACTTTTTTCGGATGTATCCCAAGCTCTCCGGAATGACCGGCACGGCCATGACTTCGCAAGAGGAATTCTTCAAAGTTTACGGTTTGGAAGTCTCAACAGTCCCGACCAACGTCCAAATAATCCGTCTCGATAAAAATGATCAAATCTTCCGGACAGAAATCGGCAAGTACAAAGCGATTTCCCGAAAGGTTAAGGAATTACACAGCAAAGGCCAGCCGGTTTTGATCGGCACAGTTTCTATCGAAAAGAACGAGGTTCTTTCTCAATTCCTCAAAGCTGAAGGCATACCGCACGAGGTCTTGAACGCCAAGAATCATGAACGTGAAGGGGAGATCATCGCCCAAGCCGGCAAGAAAGGCGCGGTCACCATCGCTACCAACATGGCCGGCCGCGGAGTCGATATCAAGCTTGGCGGCAATCCGAATACGGCGGAATCATCGGAGGAAGTAAAAAAATGCGGTGGTTTGTTTGTGCTCGGCACAGAAAGGCACGAAGCCAGGCGTATCGACAACCAATTGCGCGGTCGCTCTGGCCGTCAAGGAGATCCTGGCGAGACTCAATTTTTCGTTTCTCTGGAAGACACTCTGATGCGCGTCTTTGCCTCGGACATGCTCAAGAACATGATGGGCAAGTTGGGCATGCCGGAGGATGAGGCTATTGAACATAAGATTATTTCGAGAGCGCTTGAAACAGCCCAGGAAAAGATCGAAGGCTTCAACTTCGATGCCCGCAAACAGGTTCTCGAATTCGACGATGTTATCAATCATCAGCGCACTTCCATTTATGATCGCCGCCGGAAATTATTACTGGGAAGTTTGGATGATGTGGAGGGGGAGTTGATGAATATTGTTGAAAATTCAACGGTGCATTCAGGAAAATCCTCCGTCCCTTCGCTTCGCTCAGGTCCACCTCCTTTTGAATCACAAAAAATCCCCCACCCCTCCTTACCAGTCGGGGCACCCCCTTTTTCAAAGGGGGAATCTCCAACGGGATCGTCGGTCAAAGATGAGGGTTTTAAGACTAATTCCGCCCTTGAAAATCAGAATGGATCAGATGGAAGATCCCCCTTTGAAAAAGGGGGTGGCCGTAGCGAAGCGGAGGCCGGGGGATTTTTTGCTGAAAAAGGGGGTGCTCCGAGCTTGGCGAGGAGCGGGGGATTTTCTGAAATTATCCAAAATAAGATCACCGAATTCGGCCGCGAGTCTTTCCTGTCGGCCGTGCGCATTGTCCTTCTGCAAACCATCGATATGTATTGGGTTGAACACCTGGAAGTCATGGATTACACTCGTTCCAGCGTCAACTTGCGCGCCTATGGCCAGCGCGATCCCTTGGTGGAATACAAAAAGGAAGGTTTGCGTCTTTTCAAGGAGATGCAGCAGGTCATGAACAATCAAGTAATTAAATTGATTCCGCATATTGTGCCGATCAATAATGGCAATGCTGTGAATGGTCAAAACGCTGGCAATAAACAAGTTGCAGGGAATTCAGTGGCCGCTGATTTGAAAGAAGTTCATGAAAATGCTCAAATCATTGGGTCAGGTGATGGTTCAGCCAATAATTCTGGGACAAATCCTTCAAAGGAACCGGAAGTTGGTCGGAATGATCCGTGTCCTTGCGGAAGTGGAAAAAAGTACAAGAAGTGCCATGGTCAAAATAAGTAAAAGATCAATAGAACTTCTCCATCATTTTCAGTGCGTTTTTTGCCATAAATGGTGGACTATAGGCGATGCGCCGAAAGACAGAAAGAAATTCTTCTGTCCTTGGTGCGGGAAGGAGAATGAGTATGAATAATTTTTAGTAATATATTCATTTGCAAAAGTCCATTTTTCTGATACATTATCAACATGAAAACAATTATCCAATTCTCATTGTCAAAAGGTAAGAAATACTATGTGGCCCAAAGTGTTGAGTTGCCTATTGTGACGCAAGCCAAGACTTTGGATAAACTCATAAAGAATATCAAAGAAGCATTGCATTTGTTTCTTAAGGATGCGGATCTGCAAGAGATAGGTATTGCAAAAAAGCCTTCAATAATGGTGAATTTTGAGATTCCGCAGCTGGTAACTTATGCCTAGATTGAGAAGATTAACAGGGAAGGATGTTGTAAGTATTTTCAAGTCGTTGGGTTTTGAAGTTGTGGGACAAAAAGGGAGTCACATAAAACTGATACGTATTTCTGGAAATTTTCAGCAACAAGTAATGATTGTTCCCAACCACAAGGAACTTGATATTGGCACAATTAAAGGGATTTACAACCAAGCATTGCGGTTTGTTAGCGAATTGGAGTTGTATTCGTTGTTCTATTCAGGGTAATAATAAAATGGAAATTTCTCAAATTAGGAAACTCCTAACAGTCTGCGTTATCCATCAACATCCCAAAGTCCTTCTGGGAATGAAAAAGCGCGGATTCGGCGCCGGCCGATGGAATGGATTTGGCGGAAAGGTAATGGAAGGAGAAACGATTGAGGTGGGTGCCAAGAGGGAGCTTTTGGAGGAAGCCGGCGTCGTCGCGCTTGATTTGAAGGAAGTGGGAGTACTGGATTTCACCTTTGAGAACGATCCGAAGATCTTGGAAGTTCATTTTTTCAAAGGGAGTAAGATTTCCGGTGAGCCAAAGGAGTCTGAAGAAATGAAACCGCAATGGTTCAACGTCGATAGTATTCCATTTGCGGAAATGTGGCCGGATGACGAGATCTGGATGCCGTATCTGTTGGCTGACAAGAAATTCAAGGGAAAATTCCTGTTTGACAAACCGTCAACGCCGGAATACCAGTCGAAGATAATCGAGCAGGAGATTCATGAGGTGAAAAAGCTGTGAGCCGAATAATGTACAAACAAATTTGCCATTCAATCAAATAAATTGTAGACTTTGTACCATTATGAATCCGAAAGTCGAGGTATCGGTCATTGTCCCCGTCTATAATGAAGAAGGGAATATCGCCAAGCTTGACGGAGAAATCAAAGCCGCGGTTGGTAAGATTACCCGATCTTTCGAGGTGATCTATGTGAACGACGGTAGTGCTGACAATACTCTCCAGGAATTGAAAGGGTTGGATAGTGTGACCATCGTCAGTTTGAATCGCAACTATGGTCAGGCGACAGCCTTAGACGCCGGTTTTAGGGCTTGTAGGGGTGATTTTATTGTCACCCTTGATGGTGACGGCCAGAATGATCCGGCGGACATTACTCTTCTCCTGGAAAAACTTAAAAAGGAAAACTTGGATGTCGTCGCCGGTTGGCGGAAGAACCGTAAGGACAGCCGAAGGATCAATATCCTTACCCATATCGGCCGATGGATGAGGCGCCTACTCATAAGCGATATCGTCCACGACACCGGCTGTACTCTCCGGGTCTATACGAAAGAAGCCACCGAATGCTTGGATATCGGCGGCGAGATGCATCGCTATATCTTGGCCATTCTCAAATGGAAAGGCTTCCGGATCGGTGAAGTGGTGGTCAACCACCGCCCTAGGCTGAACGGAAAGAGCAAATACAATTGCACCAAAGCCGTCCGCGGCTTCATCGATCTCGTCTATATTTGGTTCATCCAGAAATATTCCCAGCGGCCGATCCATCTCTTTGGTTATTTGAGTTTGGTCTCGTTTTTCTTCGGCTTCCTCTCGCTCTTCTGGACGGTCTATGGCAAATTGGCTTGGGGACTTTCTCTTAATCGTAACGGCTGGTCGCTCGTTTCGGCCTTCCTACTTCTGGCCGGCATCATGCTCTTCTCTTTCGGCATCATCATCGATCTGCTCATAAACATCAAGTTCAACACCTCGAAGCATGAGAAGAGGTATAGGGTGAGGGAGGCGATAAGGAAGTAATAGATTGAAATGAAAACAAGGAAAAACTGGCAAACGCCTTATTTGTAAGCCTGTTTTGAAAAAATGTTGTGCTTGTAAATATCTATTTGCAAGAAAAGACCTTTTTTGTAAATATTTATTTACAAATACACGGTTTTGTCTGCGTCGGGGGCTTTTTCTTTTATGGGTAATGGTACTTACGGATCAGCTTGCATGAATAGAAAACACCACACGAGGTGGTGTCTTTTATAACTACTCAAACTTTATATATAAAAAGCAAGGGGCCTTGCTGTGAATAACTCGCCGATAGTTAGAACTATCTGTGAATATAGATATTTGAAGACAAATAAGCCAAAAAGAGTATAATTGTCCGAATGAAAACAGAAAAGTGTGACATTAAAGAATCGGAAATATTCAAACTACCTGAAAGGTATCTCGTTTTCATTGATACTGGTGATCCTTTTATGCACCGAGATATCAAGAAATATGATCACCCTACGGTTTTCCCGGTAATGACCGTGACCGCCCTGATCATTTCTTCCAAGGATTATCGAAATGCATTGGTCCCATTGGTCGATGAGATCAAACAGTGATTTTGGAATAGTCGTGATATTCATCTACATTCCAATGAAATCAGGAGAAAAGACGGTATTTTCAAGACTTTGCTGAATCCCGATAATTACAGAATTTTTAAAGAAACAATGTTGGATATATTGGAAAAAAGCTCCGCGACAATAATCTCTTCCTCAATCAATAAGATGAAGCTCTTGAAGACGGCGGAAAAGTTCAAAGCAGATTCGGGGCAAGAATATAATCCCGGCGATTTGTATATGAAAAATGTTGACTGGGTTTTTGAGAGAATCGGTCATTTTCTAAAAACTGATGACGCGAAGGTGATCTTCGAAGCTCGTGGCAAAAAAGAAAGTCGAAGGATTCAAAATGTTCTGAATGAAGCCAAAAAGGACGGCACATTTTACCATCCCAGGGAATGGTTCAAGAATATCAGCAATGAGGTATTGTTTTTCACCAAAAAAGACAATGTGAATGGCATACAAATTGCCGATTATTGCACTTATCCCTTTGCTCGTCATGCCAAAGATCCGGAGGATACTGATAATAAACTTTTTGATCTGCTACGGACTTATGTTTACAAAGGCGATTTTGGCGAGTACGGCCTCAAAGAATGGCCATAAAACAGCAAAAACCCCGATTTCTCGGGGCTTTGCCGACTGGAAGATACCTCCAGTCCATGAGGTCAGTGTAGCATTTTTTAGGCTTAAATCAAATATTAGTCTCCTCCCATACATAATGAGCCTCAAATAGTTCCACTGTCCCAGGGAAATGAGCTCAATTTCCCTTGAGCTGTGGATAACGGCATGATTGATGAATTATGAACATCATCATGAACGATTCTCAC
>Ga0209083_1000770_pt1 | contig 42943 bp, 37 predicted proteins | sample AM7aDNAmetaG_FD_184132 | JGI IMG/M metagenome (GOLD analysis project Ga0209083, IMG submission 184132) | Freshwater microbial communities from Finland to study Microbial Dark Matter (Phase II) - AM7a DNA metaG (SPAdes) (version 3) | ecosystem: Environmental > Aquatic > Freshwater > Lake ... | reverse complement strand
CCGCGTAATCGCCTCTTCTTCTGCCGGTCCACGTGATTCCCGGTCGTGCCGCCACCGCCAAACCAGCGGGCTCACGCCCGCTGCTCCTTTTGCCCATAGGCCGGCTACTTGTTTTCCTGTTCAACTCCCTCAGCGGGAATTGGCGCGGGATGGGACAAGAGCCAGTCGTCCACCTCCTTGAGAGTAGAACGCTCAAGTTCGTTCTCCATCAGATAGGTCCGACCGGAAAGCATGGCTGCGACGGATGTATGCTCCTGCCACTTCAGCGCCGGCAGACAGATCAACCCCATACACAACGCTGTCAGAATACCTATCGGCCCAAATGCAGCCCTAGCAGCGGCCGAATGCCGCCTGGACAATCCAGGTGACAAATGATCGGCCAGCCACAGAACCAGACATACTGCCCCACCTAGCATACACGTAAGCCCGGCTGCGATTGCCAAGATACCTCTGCCGTTCCACCATACATTCGTGTAACAGGTCACTGCGACGCCGCATGCCAGCAGAATGATCGCCGATACTGCCGCTATCCGGCTGGATCGGCTGGCCGTTTGTCGACAGGCAATCTTCGGACGCCATACGTTCGACACTATCAGAGCCAGGCCCAAACTCAGCCCGGCGAGCATGGTCAGAGTGTCTGTCAATGATGGCACTGCTGGTCGGCCGCCAAACGGCCTGTCCCGCATTGCTCCCAGCACCAATAGCCCGACCAGACCACCGATGCATGCCAGCGTGTAGAACCGATGTCTTCTGGATACCGTCGCTACCAGCCCCTTCAGGCCAAGTTCGCGCAGCAGGATCACTTTCTGCAGCAGCAGGACAACGCAGAAGAGTAGCAGGTACTGGGAGATAGGACCCAAGCCATTAAAGGGCAGGCCATACCGCCGGTTTGTCCCGGGCAGGAAATTCATGGCCCCGATGACGGCGATGACCGCCAGCACGGTCGGGGCGAGGATGCGCAGGTTGGCGCGCCAGGGAAGCAGGAGCACATATCCATCCGTACCCGCCAGCCGTTGCCACAAAGCCGGAACCATGGCAACCACGCCCGCCGCCAGGAGCAGTAGCATCATCAGGCTGACAGAGAAAGAGTCGAACACGGCATATTCAGCCTGTCGTCCGCCTCGCACTTCCGTAGCATCGGAGGTCAACACCGCTGGAGTGATAGACAACGCGACCATTCCCAAAGCGCGGTAGGTATCTTCAGTGTGCTCGTTTTGAGCTGCTCGATACATCGCGGCGCTGGTGCCGTCATATTCGCGAAGAGCCTCCGCACGGATGCCAGGATTAGCCTGTTCCTGACTGTAAATTGCATGACACACCGCCAGCTCAGTCAGTCCCTTGCCCACCACAAACTGAACGAGCATGCCCGACTCTTTTGCATCGCGCATCACCATCTGCCCGATACGGTAGACATCCTGAATGCTGTTGCGCTGGGCATCTGGGTTATTCTCGCCAATCATCGCCGCCAATTCCGGATAGACGGCCGCGGAAGTTGCCTTGTCCGCTGCGCCCCGCATGAATTGCAGGCTTGGCAGAAAGACTGAGACGGACAGTGCTGTTCCCTGCAACACATCATTGAAGTCGCGCGGCCGGCCTAGCAGGGCGATGCGCCGTTTGGCCAGCGCCACGCTGTAGTCGCTGATGCGGGGCTTACCTGCCGCCTCATGCAGCAGCGCCAGCCCTTCACGAAACTGGGCCGCATCGTGGATACGGTAGCGGCTGAAACTCATTCGCGGCGGGTCGCCCCGGGCATGCTTCTCACGATGATCCAGGATGACGCGGACCTGCTCTGGATCCTCAACAACCAGGTTGATCGCTTCCGCCGCATTGGCCAGTAGCGCGCTGGCCTTCATCAAGGGATACAAGCCATTGTCCGGTTCCGCCCGCCGGCCGGCGTCGCAGAGCTCAAGCAATGGCTCCAGGTCATCCAGGCGCGAAGATGTGCTCTTTTGTCGGGCACGAAACTCCGCCATTACCCGGTTTGCTAGCAGGGCGGGATCATCCGGCCATCGCGCCGCGGCCGCTGCTGCACGCTCTCTCCACTGCTGTACGGGGCTTGCTACCCAGAACGGCTGACTCTCGAAGAGCAACCGGTCATCCGCCGGCATGCTCTGGATCAAGTGGCGAAAGCGGTTCGCCGCCAGATCCCCTGCCCATGGCACGCTGTGGCCCAACGCCGACATTAGAGACCAAGACATAAGTACGCTGCTCAGCGCCAGCACCGCCACCACCACCGCCGCCGGCAGAGCTACAACGCCAATGGCCCAGCGAACCCAAGTGCGTATGCGAATGCGGCGCCGGTTGGCCCGCCAGAGCTGTTCGCTCAGGAGCTTCTCATCCCCCAGCGCACGGACAGCCTGCTGCCGGGCCTCCTCATCGTTCATGCCCGCACCGCGATTTTCCGCCATAGCATCCTGCAGATGGGCTAAGAGTTCCCGGCGCACTTCCTGTTGCAGTTGCCGATCCACGCGCAGCGGGTGCGTAACGCGGTCCAGTAGCGATTCCAGGAGGTCGTCCATTTTTAGCACCCCCGCAGTATGGCGTTAACCGAGTTGGTAAAGTCCTGCCATTCGCTTACCCGCCGGGTGAGTTCCCGTCGGCCTTTGTGGGTAAGAGCGTAATACTTGCGTTGCCGCCCTCCCCCTCCCCCTCCCTCGTCTGTCCCCTCGTCTTTGCCGGGGGCATCCTGCCAGTAGCTCTCGATGAACCCATCGGTTTCCAGGCGATGCAGGGCGGGATAGAGCGTGCCCTCCTTCCACTCCAGTGCCTTGTTGCTGCGGGCATTGACCAGCTTGACCATCTCGTAGCCATATCTGGCGCGCTCCTTAAGCAGCGATAGGATGATCGGCACGATACTGCCGCGAACCAATTCCTGAGAGAATTCCATGATCCACCTCTTTTGCTGCTTGTACGGCGGCGTTGCCGCAGACCTCATATACCTCGTATAACGATGTATTATACCTCGCGGTACTAGGTATGGCAAGAGAAATATCGTCGTGGCGATCCGCCAGGCCGCTTCCCTCGCGAGTGCAGGGCCGCACGGCGGCCAAAGTGGCTCTATAATTCACTGATGCGAACGGTCTTCGTCTCGGGAGCCAGCGGCTTTGTCGGCACGGCGGCTGTGCGCGAACTGCTGCGCCGCGGCCATCTCGTCCATGCGGCCGTGCGCAGCCGTGACCTGCGCCTGAATGATGCACGGGTGACATGCTTCCGGGGCAATCTCGATGACACAACGCTGCTCGATCGGGCATTGGAACGCTGCTCGGCCGCGATCCACCTGGTAGGGATCATCCGCGAGAATCCAGGACAAGGGGTAACGTTCCATCGCATGCATGTCGATTTCACCAGGGCAGTGGTCGATGCCTGTGTCCGTCGCGGTGTTCAGCGGTACGTGCATATGTCAGCGCTGAGATCGCACGGCGATTCGCTTTCGCTCTATCACCAGACGAAGGCGGCCGCAGAACAGATCGTGGAAGCAAGCCCGCTATCGTGGACGATCCTGCGGCCATCGCTAATCCACGGAGCCGACGGCGAGTTTGTGCAGATGCTGACGCGCTGGGCGAAGGGGAAGGCGTTCCCATTCTTCGCCATGCCCTACTTCGGCGCCGGCCTGCTGGGCCGGGGGCCCGAGCACCTCGTGCAACCGGTATCTGTCGATGATGTGGCGTGGGCAATCGCGGAGGCGATCGAGCGGCCGACGACAATCGGCAAGCGCTACGACATGGGCGGCGCACAGCGCCTGAGCTGGCGGGAGATGTATCGCACTTTCTCCAAAGCATTGACTGGGAAGGTCAAGAGGACCCTCCCGGTTCCCACGTGGTATGCCCTGCTGCTGACGCGCATCCTCCCGGCAAAGCTGCTGCCGTTTGACCGCGGCCAGGTCATTATGAGCCAGCAAGACAACGTCGCCGACATGCAACCCTTCGAGGCGGATTTCGGCCGAATGCCCGAAGGCTTCGCCGATGCATTGGGACGTTACGTAGAGGGTCTGAAATAGCGTCCCGCATCACACATCAAAGTATTTCGCCTGCGGATGATGAACGATGATCGCATCCGTCGATTGCTCGGGAACAAGCATGAAGTTCTCGGAGAGCGCCAGACCGATCTCTTCACCTTGCACAAGCTCCATGATCTTGGCGCGATCCTCCAGGTTCGGGCAAGCGCCATACCCGAAGCTGTAGCGGCTGCCGCGATAGCCCTGCGTGAAGATCTCACGGATCCTGGCGCTGTCTTCTGAGGCGAATCCAAGTTCAGCACGGATGCGCTTATGCCAGAGTTCGGCCAGTGCCTCGGCCGACTCGACGCCAAAGCCATGCCAGTAGAGATACTCCTGATACTGATCGGACTTGAACAGCTCGGCGGTCCGCTCGCTGATGCGCTGACCAACCGTCACCGCCTGTATCGCCAGCACATCGAACTGGAGCGAACTGCAGCTGCGGAAAAAGTCGCAGATGCAGAGCCGGCGCCGCGTAGACTGGCGCGGGAACGTGAAGCGGAGCCACTCTCTGGCCGTTGATGGTCGATCGGTAATTGAATCGGGGTGGTAGACGACCAGGTCGTCGCCGTCGCTCTGGCATGGGAAATAGCCGTATACCAGCTTCGGCACCAGCAACTTCTGCGCGATAGCCTCGGTACAAAGGCGTCTGAAGACCGGACGGGCCTTCTCTTCGGTAAGCCGCTCAAACTCTCCATCGCTGAGTTTGCCTTTCTTGAAGCCCCACTGGCCGCGGAACAACGCCAGTTCATTGATGAAGGGAAAGACTTCCTTCAGAGGAATATCTTTCACCATACGCCGACCCCAGAACGGTGGAACCGGAACAGGATTATCGCGCTGCACATCGCTGTGGTCGGGCAGGTTTTCGGCGGGTCGGGCGCACGCCTCAGCGCGCAACCGCAGCGCTGTCCGGCGGTCAATCTCTGCGCGTTTCTCCTCCAGCACCTCTTCCGCTTCGCCGGCCATGATGCGGTCCATCGTGTGCAGACCCTCAAAGGCATCCTTGCAGTAAAAGAGCGGCCCCTGGTAGGCCTTGGCCAGGTCATTCTCGGTGTACGACCGAGTCAGCGCTGCCCCGCCCAGCAGCACCGGCATGCGCAAACCTTGGGCATTCATCTCCTGCAGGTTCTCTTTCATTACCGCAACGCTCTTGACCAGCAGGCCGGACATGCCGATCGCGTCCGCCGAGTGCTCCTGCGCTGCATGCAGAATGGCCGCGGCCGGTTGCTTGATGCCAAGGTTGTATACCGTATAGCCGTTGTTTGAGAGGATGATGTCGACCAGGTTCTTCCCGATGTCGTGCACATCACCCTTCACCGTAGCCAGAACGATCTTCCCCTTGGTGGCACCCTCGGCTTTCTCCATGAATGGCTGGAGATAAGCGACCGACGCCTTCATCACCTCGGCCGACTGCAGCACAAACGGAAGCTGCATCTGCCCGGAACCAAAGAGTTCGCCCACGACCTTCATCCCTGCCAGAAGATGCTCGTTGATGATCGTCAGCGGCGGCCACTGCCCCATTGCCTCGGCGAGGTCCTTCTCCAGGTTGCGCTTTTCGCCGTCAATGATGTGTTTCTGCAGGCGTTCATTCAGGGGCAAAGAGGCAAGCTGTTGGTTGTTGCTTGTTGACCCAGCGGATGTCTCATCAGGGAAGAGGGAGATGAAGCGAGTGAGCGGATCGCCGGCGTCGCGACGATCGTAGATCAAGTCCAGAGCGGCGTTCCACTTGGCATCCTGAATCTTGGTGCGCGGCAGTATCTTCGACACGTGCACAATCGCCCCGGTCAGCCCGGCTTCGCGGCATTCGTGCAGAAACACGCTATTGAGCACCACGCGAGCGGCCGGTTTCAGGCCGAAACTGACGTTCGACAACCCGATCACCGTATGGCAATCCGGCAGGTCCCGACTGATCCGCCGGATGCCTTCGATGGTCTCCAGGGCATTACGCCGATCTTCCTCAATACCGGTGGATATCGGCAGCACAAGCGGATCAAACAGCAGATCCTGCGGGCGCATGCCGTACCTATTCACTGCCAGGTCGCAGATGCGCTTGGCAATCTCGAGTTTCCGGTCGGCCGTGCGGGCCATGGCCGCCTGCTTGTCTTCATCGATCGTGCCGCAGACCACGGCCGAACCAAACCGCCGGGCCAGGGCACAGATGCGGGCAATCCGCTCTTCGCCATCCTCCAGGTTCATCGAATTGAGAATGCAGCGCCCGCCCGCCAGCTTTAACCCCGCTTCCATCACGTCCGAGCTGGTGGAATCGATCATGATCGGGGCGGCCACCTGCTGCACGAAACGCGAGATCGCCTCACCAATATCCGTCACCCCATCCCGGCCAACGAAATCGACACAGACATCCAGGACATGCGACCCGTCGCGCATCTCATCTTTCGCCATCGCGACCATGCCATCAAGGTCCCCTGCCTCCAGCAGCGTGCGGAACTTCTTTGATCCATTGGTGTTGGTTCGTTCCGCGATGATCAGATAGCTCGAATCCTGGCGAATGTCTTCGGCTGAGTAGATGGACGACACCTGCGGACGCCAGGCAACGTCTTTCCGCTTTCTACTTTCTGCATTCTGCTTTGATACCGCATCGCACAGCGCCTTCAGATGTGCATACGTAGTACCACAGCATCCGCCGACGACATTCACTCCGTAGTCGTTGATGAAGCGCGTGAGTGTCTGCGTGAAGTCGTTCGGAGTAAGAGGATAGTGTGCCTTGCCATCGACGATGATCGGCAGGCCGGCATTGGGCAAGACGGAGATCAACCGTGGCCAATGATGGGAGAGATACTGAACATGCTCGCCCATCTCCGCCGGCCCCGTGGCGCAGTTCAATCCGAGGCTCACCACGCAGTCATAGGGCTCGATCGCCGCCACCACCGTCGACATATCCGACCCGACCAGCATCGTGCCGGTGGTCTCGATGGTCACCTGCACCATCACCGGCAGCACAACGCCCGTTTCTTTCATGACTGCCATCGCGGCATTGAGCGCTGCCTTCACCGTCAGCAGATCCTGCTGCGTCTCGATCAACAGCACATCCGCCCGGCCGGCAATGAGGCCGCGCACCTGCTCGGCGTAGCTGTCCACCAGCACATCGAACGTGGTATGCCCCAGTGTCGGCAGACGTGTGCCCGGCCCGATTGAGCCGATCACGAATCGCGGTTTCTCCGGCGTGGAAAACTTCGCACACGCCTCCTGCGCAATCTCGCATGCCCGTTTGTTCAGTTCAAACACACGCTCGCTAATCCCAAACTCATTGAGCACGATCTTGTTCGACCCGAACGTGTTCGTCTCCACCGCATCACAACCGACCGCCAGAAAGCTCTCATGGATCTGCCGAATCACGTCCGGCCGCGTAGCGCACAGAATCTCTGAGCAGTTCTCCAGCCCGCCATAGTCCTTGTGTACGTCAAGGGCAAAGCCATGGATGCACGTCCCCATCGCGCCATCGAAAACAAGAACGCGGCGAGATAGCTCCTGAAGGAATCGTGATTGGCTCGTTATCGGCATAGTGGCTCGTTTGCGTCTCGTTTCGGTTCGAGCCAATGATAGGATGGGCCGCGACGTTTCCCAACTGGCAAATAGCGCCCGGTTCCTGCGTACGGCATCGGCACGTTGTGACATGTGCGGTTGAGTCAACCGCACCACTCACATCCGCCGGACCAGCATCATCGTCACATCATCCGCAAGCGGCCCTTGCTGGTAATCCTGCACCGCTTCCACGACACCCTGACAGATCTCCGCCAAAGACCGGCTTGCCTGCGCCTTGAGCACACACCGAAACCGCTCATCGCCAAAATCGGCGGCGTCCACCTGCGGCCGGGCTTCCGGGATTCCATCGGTATACAGCACCAGCGTATCGCCCGCTTCCAGCCGGATCGTGCTCTGGGTGCACTGCTCCTCGCCAAATTCATATGCGCCCAACAGCGGCGCAGTGGATTCGCCGGTGGCCTCCAACCCGCCGCCCCGGCGCAGGACCAGTGGTACAGGATGCCCGGCATTGGTATAGGTCAGCTCCCCCGTCTTCGGGTCATATACACAGATCACCAGCGTCACGAACATCCCCACCGTGCCATTATCCAGCAGCGAAGTATTGGTGTGTATCGCAATCTCGGCCGGCGACATGCCGCTGGCCGCGAGATTGCGAATCAACGTCCTGGTCACCGCCATCAGCAGCGCTGCCGGCATGCCATGCCCCGCCACATCGGCGATCACCAGCGTCACCCGGCCGTCGGCGCCAACAAAGAAATCGTAGTAATCTCCGGCCACATGGCTGGCCGGCAGATTACATGCGTGAATCTCAAACGGCGCATCCGCCGCCCCGCGCAGCATCTCTCGCGGCAGCAGGCTTGTCTGAATCTGCCGTGCCAACTGCATTTCGCTGTCCACGCGGGCCCGAGCTTCGGATTCCTCGCGAATCTGCTGCACCTGCGCCCGAAGACGCTGCAGCATCGCATTGAACATGTGCGACAATTCGGCCACTTCATCGCTGCCGCGCGGCTCCGGCACGGCCACATCCAGGTTCCCTGCTCCCATGGCCTGCGTGGAACATTCCAGATCCTCCAGCGGCCGGGTTATCCGGCGTGATGCATACGCCACGATCGCCAACAAGAACCACATTCCGGTAAACAGAAACGCCGACCTCCGGACCAGACTCACATTGATCGGCTTCATATACATCGCTTCGGAGTAGCTGCTGAGCATGATCCACTGCCCGCCACGGATCGGCACGGTCGCCACCCAGTAGTCTCCCCCTCGTTGCAGGTTGAACATCATCAGCGGCACATCCCGCACTGTGACCATGTCCGGCTTGCCAAGTCGTGCCGTCTGCAGGGCATCGTCCAGGAGAGCGGCGACCGGCCGAATCGCCGGGTCGGCCAGGCTCGCGGGGGCCGGAATCTGCTCCGGTGAATGGAATACCACCTCGCCGGCCTTGCTGGCAATCAAGTAGGGCTCCTGGCTCATATTGGACGTGCCGGCACCAGTGCCGGCACCGGTGCCGGCGTCGACTTCATCTATTGGCGAGGTCGCCGGCCGCGTGGTTGGCCGGCCGGCCGGCCGTAAGCCCGCTCCCCGAAAGCGTGGCGGCCGCACCCCCGGCGCCAATTGGAATACATCCGTACTCAGATGCAGAACGACGACGCCGCGAAATACGTCCTCACTGATAATCGGCTCGCTGCACGCAATCGTAGCCCTGGGAAAGATCCCGGCCATATCGGTCGGCGCAAACCATTCCCCCAGGCGGGTCTGCTTCACCTCCCAATACCAGGCCGTCTTTGGCGAGCGGTAATTCAGCCCCGGCGGCAGGTCGCCGGGCTCGCGTAGCCGGTGCACCACCATGCCCGGGCGGGCGGGATCCTCGAACGCCACCACAATCCCCACCGCCCAGTCGTATTGCGCCACCGCTTCCCGCAGCGGCCGCGGGTCGGGCTGCCCCTGCGCTTGCGAAAACCTCCCGGCCAACCAACGCGCAATCTGCTGCGCCTGCGCAAGCCGCGCATCCATAATTCCGGCCGCCAGTTCCGCCCTCCCAAGCACCAGGCCCTCGCTCACGATGCTGGCATCGTTGCGCTGCTGCACATAGTCCCAGCCGAGCATCACGGCATAGGTAATGACCAGCGGAATGCAGATATACAGAATAAGCTTGCTGCGCACACGAAGACGCATGAGACAACTCCAGGCGAACCGACCTGCACCGATGTTAGCCCATCATCCTCCCCCGTGCTATATATGTGCCGTGGCTTTATGCCCCAGGAACCGATCAAATGCAGCACCTGCGGCCGGGAATTCTCTCCCGACGATCTCCGCCAGGTTCCGCCGCTATGCCCGCATTGTGGCGCCATGCTGATCGTTGATGATGTCATCGATTCACCTACCGCACATACGGAAGTGCAGAGTCAACACGAGGGGCCGAATCTTGAAGGCCATCGAATCCAGCAGATCGTCCGCGCCCGCCGGGCTGTCCTGCGCACGCGCGGATGGTACATCACCGCAGCGATCGCATGCCTGATCCTGGCCGTACAGCAGGTCGTCTGGCTGATCGCCGCCCTGCCTCGTGGACCCTGGGATGCCCCGCAAACGGCGAGGCTGTCGCTCGCCGTGGTGCTGATGGCGGTCGCCATGCTCCTGCGCGAGCGCATCGGCCGGCTCTCATCTGAACTGCACCACAAATCCCTGCCCGATCCCGTCAGCCCACCGGATTTCTCCTCTTTGTCGGACGGCTCCCAACACGCCCGCAACCTCCACAACCTGGACAACAAGCCATAGTCCGCGCCCATCCTTCATCCTTCCGCCTTCATCCTTCGCTCTTGCTCTCCACCGTATACAACCACCAGCGTTGCCCGCCCTTCTTTGCCTGCCGCAGGCAGTACAGCGTCCAGACCATCCCGCTGTCCGTGCTTACCTCAAACCAATGCCGCCGCAAATACGCCCGCCCTTCTCCCGCCTCGGCATTGCTCTTCCACTTCGCCCGAAGCGCGACAATGCCATGATGTTCCCCGCGCCAGGTAAATCCGCCCGGCAGCCCCGGCTCCCCCCGCGCCATGGCAACTAGATCGCCACTGAGCGCATCAGGCGTTATTGGCTCCGAGACAAACAGCATTGCCCTATTCTAACCTCGTGGGGCCGGTGACCCCACCGGCCGTCTACTTGCATGCAACCACACCGGAGACCTCGGAATCACCAACCGGAGCAGACGGATGCGAAATCCATTGCATCGCTTCAACCCAGAATCCCGAATGCTTCTCTGCTCTTTGCTTCCATTCTTCACCCTGTGCGAGCGGCCAAGCCCCCCTCTGCGCTTTGAGTAGGCCACCCGCCCCGGGTGGTTCCTCAAACCATCAAGCCGCGGACTTGGTGGATACGCATATCAAGCCCGATTCCAAGACATGCTTCCTTTCACCCTTCCGCCTTCATCCTCGTCCCCTGGCTTCTTCCGCTCTTCCCTACGGCTCCTTTCGCAATCCACACCATCAGGCCGGAGCAGACGACCGACGATTTCATCTCCTACTGGCTGACCTTTGGCAGAATCGTAGCCCGAACCAGGGTGATCATGACGGGCTTGGATACTGCTGGACCCGATGCCCACGAAATCAGCGTCCTCCCGCTCGGGACGACGTATTGAGTAAAGCAATCCACCGTCATCACGGTTGGCTGCTGGATAGTGATCCGGTCCTGAGTCCCCTTAGGCGTGAATGCGAACTGCGGCATTTCAAGCACCCGTTTGACGGACGGCGCCATAGTAAGATCTACACCGCTTCCGTCAGGCGTGGCCGTTGCCTGCACTTGCAGCGTAATCCCATCGTCGACCCCGTCGACCTCAGGCTCGTAAACCATCCCGCTGGCTCTGGTTGTCGGTTGAACCAAGTTCACAAACGGTGTTACCAGAGACCCTCGCATCTCGGCGTAGCCCCCGTTCACCAGTCTGACCTCGGCAGTCTCATGGCTCGTCGCCAGCCCCACCAACTCTCTTACCTGGGCTTCGTCCGGCCAGAACTTCGGCGGTGATCGTGGTGATTGTCGCTGCTCGTCCAATGCCTGCCGGAATACCGGCGGGATTTTGTCTGTGTCAATTGCGACAAAGTCCACACTTAGGCAAATCTGGCTGCTGCGCTGGTCGCGCAACTCCGCCAGTTTCTGCGCAATCAGCGCGTGATTGGCCGGCGTCTGCAACACCACCAGGTTCGTCATCACAGGTGAGAGCCGTATAACTCCAGACCCGCCGGCCTCACGCCAGCTTTGCGGTGCAACATCCTTGCGGATCGCATCACAGAGTGAAGTGGCGCGCGTTCGAAACGCCCCATCCCGTTCACGATCCGTCACCGGCGTCGCACTCTCGAACAAACCGTGGTCCGTTCGCCGGGGAGATGTGTCCACAGCGGTGAGGTCGGCAATCTCATACACGTGCAACAGCAGATCATCCGCGCTGGCAACGGCCGGCGCTGTTGCCGGGCTCTGGCCACCGGCCCGCGAGACTGCCTCGCGCTGGTCTATGATGCTCGGCTTCGCCACAAGATAGACCATCCTTTTCGTTCGTATGCCTGGCTTCGCCTTCTCTTCAACCATCATGGAGACTTTCCCGATGACCGCCAACTCGTTGTCCGGCACGATCGCTTGCAAGTCCCTGGTTAGCTCGTTCCGCCGGGGGCCTTGCACCGAGATCTCCGGATTGGATCCCGACTTGAACTTCAGCAGGTCAATTCCAATCAGTTGTGTCTCTTTTGAAGAGATGTGCAGAGCAACCATGCGGCCATCGGGTGAAACCGCAGCGCCGACCTCCACCTTGAAGCCGCTCTCGACGGTCTTGATCACCGGCCCGTAGCCTTTCTCCGTGAGTTTGAACCCGCTTACGTAGTTTCTGTCAGTGCCGACCGCCAGGAAGGCACTGCCGCCATTGAACAGCGTGACCCGCGGAGGCGTCACGACACTCTCTGATATCCTCATCAGCTCGGAGAACTGTGTCGCTTCCAGCTTTCCCCTGTTCTCTACGCTGCGCGGACCATCCATCACCTTCGCAAGGTCTGCAGGTATCTTGGACGGGTCGACGGTCACAATATGCATCTCGACGTTAACCTGCAACGCCGAAGCCGTCCTCATCTTCTCCAGCAGATTCTCAATGGCCTGCTGAATCGCTGGTGTCTGCGTAATGACGAATTGAGCATACTGCGGAACTGGGCGAATAGTGCCCCGGCCAGCTCCCTGCCCTTCCCAACTCCCCCGCCCAATCGTTTCGCGGATTAAGTCCGCAAGGTCCTTGAGTTGCTGATCTCGACTTACTCCGCCCGAGGCCGTCCCGCCGACAACTCTGCTCGCCACATCAGCAGCGCCTTGAGTACCGATTGCGTCAGGCCAGGCCAGATCCGTCAGTTCGTACACATGCGTCGTCATCCCGGCTTCGCCTGCCGGCCGTGATTGGCTTGTGGTGGGCGACAACTGCATCTGCGCTGCCACCACACCCCCCGCCGCCGCCACCAGCATACCCAACACCACCGCCGACACCTTTACCTGCGCCCACACCATCACCGTCATCACGCCTTTAGCAAGGATCGCACTCGTCCCCGCGCCACCGGATATCGCTGCCGCCGAAATCGAACCCACCAACCCCGCCGGGGCCGCCTGTGCCTGATGTGCTGCCAGCACCACCATCAGCCCGCCCACGCTGGGGGCAAACCCCTTCTTCATGAACATCCCCCGCAGTTTCTCCACCGCCCGCTCCACCCGCTTCCGCGCTGCCTCTTCGCTCGACCCCATCGCCGCCGCCACCTCGGCGAAACTCCGCCCCTGCAGGAAGCGCATCGCCACGGCCGTTCGGTCGGCCTCCCCCAGACGACACAATGCCTCATCCAGCAATGGGGTCAGTTGTTCCAGCGTCGGCTCATCGCCATCTTCGCTGCGCTTGCTGCTTCGCATCTGGGCTGCCCGCCATTCATGCTTTTCTCGACAGAGTTTGGCCCGCCGTGCCTCATTGGCCGCCAGCCGCGTGGCGTTGACCAGCCAGCCGGCCAGCTGCCCCGGCTCCACCTGCTTCGCCTTCCGTGCCAGCACCGCAAATGCCGCCTGGGTCACATCCTCAGCAAGCTGCTCATCCCCCACCAGCCGCCGCGCGGTGCCATACACCAGATCAACATGCCGGCGCACAATGGCCGTAAAGGCATCCTGCGAGCCATCCTTCACGTACTGCTTTAAAAGCTGCACATCATCCATAGACCCACCCACCTCACCCATATACGACCCGAGAATCCCAAACCGGACAAAGATTCTTCTCGGATTTCATCCTGGTCATTTGTCCTTGGTCACTTGTCATTGGTAATTGTGCCTCCCCATCGGCCAAACCGGCGTTCGCCCCAGCGTCCTCCGCGCCCTCTGCGCGAGGCACCGTCTCCATACATCCGCGTTCATCCGCGGGTCCCTGAGCCCCCCTGTGCTCGCCCACCCCACTGAATTTGCTCAAATCCCACAACTCCCTCTTCCACAGTCACTTACATGCCACACACATATGGAGTGATGCGCATGTGTCGCGCAGGCGCGCACCGCGACTTACAGCAATCTTTTCAGATTTCTCGACGCGAACCTCCAAAAACCAATGGAAAATCGCAAATCCGCCCTGCCATTGGTGCGCTTTGTGCGCAGAAAGCGCGACACCGCCTGTATAGGTAGAGGCTCTTGCGCGCCTGTCGCTATTTGACATCCGAATACCCAGAACTCCTACCGGATAAGTACGTAATGCCCCCCAACGATGCGCATCGATCTTGAGCACCTTCCTTCCCTTCGTGCCTGCGCGCCTTGGTCTGCATACTGACTTCCGACCTCCGACTTCTGACCTCTTCGTTTCCGCAATCCGCTTTCCGCAATCCGCTCTTCCCCGGAGTTATCCACAATCACTCCGAACCTGCGCACCTCCTCCCCCGATCCTCACCTAACCACATGCCATCACAGCAGTTACCGACATGGGGGTATACCCGCCGAGAACTTGCGCACCTGCTACTTATCCACAACCGCCAGCGCCTCCGGATCTGCATGCGTTTCCGCTCTCCGCGTCTCCGTGTCCCCGCGTCTCCCCCTCACGCCCTCTCCCACTCTCACCCTCTGCTCTTTGCCTCCCCTCTGGCCCACAAACCCCGTATTCTGCTATGCTTGGGACAACGTGGATTCCAGATATCTCGATCATTACAGTTACATTGATTCCCCTGTGCATCGCCTGCACGCATCGATGAAGTCAGGCGTGGCCGTGGTTCTTCTGCTCCTATGCCTGTTCATCCCAATTGGTTGGGTAACGTTCCACACCCTGGTGGTCCTCTTCCTGCTGATCACCGCCCTGTTTGGCCGGGTCCCTCTGCTCGGATTGGTCAAACGCCTCCGCTGGATATGGCTGCTGATCCTGATCTGGTCACTCGGACGCTTCGTTTATCCCGGCGGCTGGTACGCCGCCCTGAGCACATTCATCTGGATGAGCGAGTCCCTGCTGATCGTGACGCTGCTGTTCAGCACCACTCGGTTCGCAGACCTGCTGCAGGTGCTCACCGGGATGGGCGTACCCCGGTTCCTCGTCAGCGCCGTTGACCTGATGTATCGCTTTGTGTTTGTGCTGTCCGATGAATCGCAGCGCATGGGCCGGGCCAGGCTTTCCCGCACTTTGAGTATCGAAAGTCCGGCCAAGGCATGGACCTGGCGGCTGCAGCCGGCCGCTATCGGCCAGTTGTTCGTACGCTGTGCCGATCGCGCCCAGCGGATTCACTCGGCCATGATGGCCAGAGGTTGGCAATGAGCACCGCACTGGAAATCGAAGACCTCCACTATCGCTATCCCGATGGCACCGTCGCCCTGCGCGGCGTGAACATCATCATCGAAGAGAACCAGTGCGTCGGCCTCATCGGCCCTAACGGCGCCGGCAAGAGCACGCTTCTGCACCATCTCAACGGCCTGTTGCCCGAGCAGATCCAGGACAAGCAGCCGATTCGTATCCTCGGCAAGCAGCTCACCCCGAACAGCCTCCTGGATATTCGTCGCAAGGTGGGGCTGGTCTTTCAAGATGCCAACGACCAGCTCTTCTGCCCGACAGTCTATGAGGATGTCGCATTTGGCCCGCGGCAGCAGCTTGCCAACGAACAGGACATCGCCGAGCGCGTGGCGGCCGCCATCAAGCGCGCAGGGCTCGAAGGCCTGGAGAACCGCCCGCCCCACCACCTCTCCGGCGGGCAGAAACGCCGGGCCTGCCTGGCCGGTGTACTTGCATGTGAACCCGAGATCCTGCTCCTCGACGAACCATCCGCCGACCTCGACCCCCGCGGCCGGCGCGAACTCAAAGAGCTGCTGACCTCCCTGAAGATCACCCGGATCATCGCCACCCGCGATCTGGAACTGGTCGCCGATATCTGCGACATGGTGATCGTGATGGACAACGGCCAGGTAGCCTCCGTGGGCGAACCCCGCGTCACTCTCGCCAATCAGGCACTGATGGACAAGTACGGTCTGGAGGTTCCCTACAGCCTGCGGTCGCCCGTAGCACCGGTGGCCCCGCCACCCGCATCAACAGAAGCGCCGCCGACCCCACCGGCCGCCAATGAAACCGCCACCAAGGACGACCCATTCAGCGCACCCAGCGGCGACCCATTTACAGCTTGAACAGCTTCACCAAAGCACGCATGTAGGGCGTCGCTCCATCGGCATCCGCTTCGCGAACCGCCTGAACAGGATTGTGCAGCAGTTTGTTGACGATCCGCCGGGCCAACTCGGAAAGGTGCTGCTTTTCCGGCTCGCTCATGTCGGGCAGTTTGTTGATCGTCCGAATCACTTCATCCTGCGCCATCGCGTGGCTCTTGGTAAAGAGCTGTTCGATCAGCGGGCCCAGTTCCCGCGCCCGGTTCCAGGCGATGAACTCTTCAACGTGCTCCTGCACGATCTTTCGCGCATGCTGCACGGCTTCGGCTCGAGCCGAATCCGTAGCCGACGCCACCTGCTGCAGGTCGTCGATGTTGTAGAGGTAGACGTTGTCCAACTCGCCCACCGCTTCTTCCACATCGCGCGGCAGGGCAATGTCAATCAGGAACGACGGCCGCCACCGCCGCTTCTTCATCACCTGTTGGAACATCGCCGCCGTGATGATCGGCATGGGCGATGCCGTGCCGGTCACCACAATGTCCGCCTCAGCCAGGTGCTCCACCATCTCATCCGTCGAGGCGGCCGTTCCGCCAAACTGCTCTGCCAGCGCCTGGGCCTTCGTGATATCCCGATTCAAGACCACCAACTTGCGGATGTGCAGGTCCGACAGGTGCTTGAGCACCAGTGTCGACATCTTCCCCGCACCGATGCTCAGCACCGTCTTGTCGGAAAAACTCTCGAAGATCTGTCGTGCATAGTCCACCGCGATGGACGCCACCGACCGCCGGCCCTCGGCCAGCCTGGTTTCAGTCACAGCCTCACGAGCAGCGGCAATCGCACGCTGGAACATCGGATGCAGCACGTTCCCCGCCAAACCCAACGTCTTCGATGCCTCATATGCCTCGCGCACCTGGGAGAGAATCTGCGTCTCGCCCACCACCAGCGAATCGAGCGAGGCTGTCACGGCAAACAGGTGATCCACCACTTCGCGTTTGGAGTAGTCGTACAGGTGCGGCCGCAGGTCTGTTTCGGTGATCCCATGGAACTCCGAGATGAACTGCACCATCTCCTCGGATTTGGGCCGACCATGCACCGGCCGGGCGACATACAACTCCACGCGGTTACAGGTCGATACGAGCACTGCCTCAGACTCCGGGAACTTCTCCCGGAAGCTCGCCAGCGCCGTTTCTCGCTGCTGCGGCGTGAAAGCGCACCTCTCACGCACCGCAAGCGGTGCTGTCGCGTGGCTCAGACCAACCAGCAGCAACCGCTGCATTATTTCCCTCCCCCGCCGGCGCTGGGCATCAGCAGCGCGGCGAACAAGGTGGCGATTGTCAGTAGCAGGCCCACGATACTGAGGATCGCACTTTTCCTGCCGCGCAGGCGCGGCGCGATCGGCGTATTGAGCACGACCGCAAACACCACCCACACCGCCATGGTCAGCACCACTTTGGGCGAGAAATACCAGGCCTGCCCGAGTTTGCTCTGCCCATGCTCATGCACGGCCCACGAAATCCCACTGAGGATGCCCAGCGTGAACATCGCGAAGCCCCAAATGACTGCCGAGTGTGCCAGATGCTCCAGACGTTCCAGCGAGCCGAACTTCCCCGGTGAAGGCGGCAGATGCGCGCCGCCGGCCGGCCGGGCCCGCAGCATCCGGTCCGACATCAGGTACAACGCCCCGGCCACTCCGGCTACCACAAACGCCAGCGTTCCGAGGAACGTGAACAATCGGTGTACCAGCGAATATGCAGTGGGCAGATACGCTGTCGGCTGAGTCTTGCCGAAGTGCCCCGCCATCAGGAGAAGCACAATCACTACCGGCATCACCAGCCACTCCAGCGACGCGATCGGCCGCTTGAGTTGGACATAGGCAACGAACGCGGCGAGCAGGATTGATAGCGTAAGCAGCGCTGAGAGGCTGTCCTGCAATGGCTGCCAGGAACCGGTGCCCGATATGTGCCAGATCAGCAGCGCAAGAGACAACACGATCCCGCCGACCATGAACGTCCAGCGCAGATACGGCGCCGGCTTGTGGCCTGACACCGTCAACAGCGTTGCAGCCCCGCCGGCGAAGTACGCCACAATCGCCATGATGAGGAGAATGATCTGGGCTGTGCTTACCATGTCATTGATTTCCCAACTCCGGGTGACGTTCCCACAGCAGCTTCTGCAGTAATGGCCGACCACCCCGAGCATAGGCTGCCTGGGCGTCGGCCGACGCCAGTGTTCGCAGAATCGCCTGTCGGGCGGCCGGGGCGATGCCGCTCTGGTTCAAGATGTCGCGACGGACGCCCGCCACCACTTCGGCAAACGCCACCCATCCCGGCAGCACTTGCTGCTCAATGGCATCGCGGAGCCGCGCGGCGATGGCCGGTGACTTGCCGGCTGATATTGCTACTGCAAGCACGCCGGCGCGAGCGACGGCCGGCACAGTAAATGTACTGCCCGCACCGCCTTCGTGATCGGCCCTATTTACCGGAATGCCACGACTACGACATAGCTCACATACCTGCTCATTGACCGACGCGGAATCCGTAGCGGCGAAGCACAACCCCACACCGTCCAGGTCGCTCGGCTCAAAAGCGCGCGTGATGCGGGTCACATCCACGGGGATCTCCGGGCAGAAAACAGGAGCAACCACCACGACTTGGCGTGCCCCGGCGTCGAGCAGCCCCCGCACCTTTCGCGCAGCTACCGCACCAGCGCCCACAACAAGCACGCGGCAAGCAGCCACATCAAGAAATACAGGGTACAAGTACACTGTCTCACGATCTTAGCAGGCCCGCGCCGGGCGTCCATGGAATGCAGCTTGAGGCCCATTGGAAGATACGCTCCTGCCCTGCTAGAGTGCGGCCGATGAGTGTCGCGGTGGCGCAGATTTTGGGACCCGAGGGGGCAATTGCCCGGCGGATGGGCGATGCGTACGAACATCGCCCGCAACAGCTCGAGATGGCGTATGCGGTCCAGAATGCCCTGGCAACGGGCCAGCATCTGGTCGCCGAAGCGGGCACCGGCACCGGCAAGTCGTTCGCCTATCTGCTGCCACTGATCGATTGGGCGCTGCAGAACAGGAAGAAGGTGGTGATCTCCACTCACACCATCGCCCTGCAGGAACAGCTCATTCACAAGGACATCCCGCTCATCCGCTCGGTTTATCCCGATGAGTTCAGCGTGGTGCTGTGCAAAGGGCGAAGTAATTATCTCTGCCCGCGCCGGCTGCAGCAAAGCCGTCGGGGACAAGACATGCTCTTCGAGGATGAACGGCAGCGCGAAAGCCTGTACATGATCGAGGAGTGGGCCCAGCACACGACCGATGGCTCCCTGTCGGACCTGCCGGAACTGCCCAGCCCCGGTGTGTGGGACAAGGTCTGCGCTGAGGCGGGAAACTGCCTGGGACGTACCTGCCAGCTCTATCCCAACTGCCACTGGCAGGCGGCCCGCCGGCGAATGTTCTCAGGAAAGATACTGGTGGTGAATCACGCCCTGTTCTTCTCCGATCTGCAGCTCAAGACGTCGGGGGTGAACTACCTGCCGAAGTACGATGCGGTCGTCCTGGACGAAGCGCACACGGTCGAAGATGTCGCCGCACAGCACTTCGGGGTGGAGCTCTCAGAGTACGGTTTCCGCTACAATCTGCGGATGCTGTATGACCCGCGGAAGAACAAGGGTTTCCTGGCAACATTCACCGATTCGCGGGCCGATGCCGCGATGCGGGATGTGCAGGACTTGGGTGATCTGGCCGATCAGTTCTTCGGGCGCTGCCTGCAATACCACCAGGCCAATCCGCGCAAGAACGGCCGGCTGACACAAAGCGATTTCGTGCCTGATCTGCTGTCGCAGAAGCTCGAGACTCTTGGATTGCATCTGCGGTCGATGCTCGCTGAAAAGATGGACGATGGGCAGGTCGCCGAAACCGAAGGGCATGCCGCCAAGATCGCCAACCTGCGGCAGACGCTGGAAGTAATGCTGACGCAGGAACTGCCAGAGACGGTCTATTGGATGGAGGCATCGTCGCGGCAGTCCAACCGCGTATCGATGCACGCCGCCGCGATCAACGTGGCGCCGACGCTGAGGAAATATCTGTTCGAGAAACTCCATTGTGCGGTCCTGACCAGCGCGACCCTTTGCACCGGCAGAGCCGATGAGGGCCACGATCCGTTTGCCTACATTCGCTCGCGGCTGGGCATCGTTCGCGAGCGGACTCTCCAGGTTGGCTCACCCTTTGACTACTCGCGCCAGGTCACGCTGCATATTGAGGATGACATGCCTGAGCCTGGTGATGAGAAGGCATTCATCCCGGCCGCCTGTCGACGAATCCAGCATTATCTTTCGATCACCAACGGCGGCGCATTTGTTCTGTTCACCAGCTACTCCATGCTTCGGCAAGTCGCCAGCAAGCTTTCCGGCCCGATCGAGCAGCTTGGCCTGACGCTGCTGAAACAGGGTGAGAACATCCCGCGTTCGGCGCTGCTCAAGATTTTCCGCGAGACGCCGAACTGCGTGCTGTTCGGCACCTCGAGCTTCTGGCAGGGCGTGGATGTCAAAGGCGATGCCTTGCGCAACGTCATCATCGTCAAGCTCCCCTTCGCCGTGCCCGACGAACCGCTGATCGAAGCGCGGATGGAGGCGATCGAGGCATCCGGCGGCAGCCCGTTCGTCGACTACTCCGTACCCGAGGCGATCATCAAGCTCAAGCAGGGCTTCGGCCGGCTGATCCGCAGCCGAACCGACACCGGGATCGTGGTCATCCTCGACCCGCGCGTGGTGACCAAGCGCTACGGCCGGCTGTTTCTTGATGCCCTGCCGGATTGCCGGCGGGTGTACGCTTCGGAGAAGACGGGCAGCCGAGACCGGTAGGCGCACAACCGACAGCTCACCTCCTGCGAGCCTTGGCCTGGGGTGCCCGCTCAACCTGACGAAACTCGGCAACGGCCCGATCAAAAGCGGAATCCTCGACCCAAGAACCGACAAATCCGCTCAGATCCCGCTTCTTTGCGGCCAGCCCGGAGACACCTTCACGCACCAAATCGCCGTTGCCGACCTCGGCCTTTCGGGCCTTCAGTCTCCCACTGCGATTTGGTGACTCACCGTGCATCATGGTGCTCTGCAGTTCCGCCATACTCCGGGCCATCTGCTTGCGGAAGGTGGACTTCTTTTGCTTTTTCGCCATATGTCATCCCTACTGCAGCAGAACCGCGGCGATGCTGCGGCCGGCGATTCGGAGTTTCTTCTCGGCGGCTGGGCGACCGAGGAGGTCGATGCAGTGCAGCTTGGCGGACCTGCCGTGGAAAGTGATCTTTGGGGTCACTGGTTCGCTGGTGGTGTTCTGGAGATAGACGACGGCGCCTTGCCTGGTCTGCCGGATGCTGGTGATGACCACGCTGTCGGGAGAGACGCTCAGGGCGGAGTACTTCGTTGGGAGCTTGCCGTCGTGGATGGTGGTCGAAACGACGCGCAGCGGGCGGTTGAAGGCCCGTCCGGTGCGAGAGCAGTGGGCATCGGAGAGTTCGCCGGCAAACGGTTCAATGGCGAGATGGATCTCCTGCTTGCCGATCTCGGGCAGCGGATCGGGATCGTAGCTCGAGCGGATCAGGGTCATGCGAAGGGTGGAACCATTGGCGGAGGACTCGAGGGCGTGGCCGTGCTTGGAGTCGTTGTAAAGGGCGATGCCACCCTTGAACTCGCCAGCAGTTCCGTCGGCACGGACCCAATTCAAGGCCGGTTGCTCCTGATCGCGGTTGTGCTCGCGGGTGATTGAACCGAAGGGGATGTCGTAGGTGGCCTTCACGTCGGCGAGGTCGATGGGGATCGCGAGCCGAAGACTCGGAACGCCGGTCTCCGGAGTGCCACGCTGGAACCAGGTGCCGTTGATGTGCAGATAGACGCGCGGGTCACCAGTACGCAGTTCGTACGTGAGCGTGAGTTCCGACTGTTCGATGCGGTAGCGGCAGTCGAGGCTGACGGCGTAGGGCCCGGTCATGCGTTTCTCGATTTTCAAGAGCTGTGGGGCGACCTTCGGGCCGGTGTTGTCGATGAGCCAGGCGCTCATGCCGTGGGGACGTTCGATGGCGTATTCCAGCAACGGCTGGACAACCGCTTTGGGCTGTTGGATCAGAGCGTACTTCGCTTCATGGAGGAGCAGCATCGCGATGCCGCCGGTGGCGGTGTCGAGTTGGAGGGCGACCAGATCGTTCTCCAGGCCCACTGGTTCGCGCTCGTGAATGAGGTAGCCGCAGTGATGATCGCGGCCGATCTGCTTGGGATCCTTGGCGGCCGGTTCGGCAGCGCCTTCCTCGATGACGACCGTGGTGTAGCCGAGCGAGCCGACGGAGACGGGGAAGGCAACGCGGGTAAAGCCGTGGCCCCAGTAATTGCCCGAGTCGAGGTTCTGGGCGGCAATGGTCTTGCCATTGGCGAGTTTCACGCGCCAGGGCCTGCGGCGAATCTCGTCGGTGATGTTCCAGACGTGGGTGTCGAACCAGATCACCGCTTCGACCATCTCCTCGCGGTCGGTGGCGACGGAATTGAAGACGATGAAGGGCTTGGGGCCGGCGCCAGAGGATTGGTCGGAGGCCTGCATGGCCCATTTGTCGGAGGCGAAACCCACGCCAGCGCCCAGCGAAGTCGCCTGGCGGGTTTCGGGCAGGTCGCTGGCCGGTGCGTCGCCGGCAACCTTGCGGGTATTCACGGCGGCGGCCAGTTGCCGCAGGGCCAGCGACTCGGCGGTGCTGGTCATGGCGATCGTCTTCTGGAAGAGCCCGTGCATCCAGGTGCGGCTGTCGTGCACGTTTGAGCCGGGGAGGATGTCGTGGAAGTGGCAGAAGAGGGCATCACGCCACGATTCTTCGAGCTTGTCATGGGGGTACGAATGGCCGGCGAGTTTCGCCGCCACGGTGGCGGCGGCTTCCAGGTCCATCAGGCGGTTCTCGGCGATGCGGTTGGAGCGCTTAATGAGCGTCTGCGTCGTGTAGCAGCCCGAAAGCTCGGTGTTCAGTTCGCAGGTGAGCACGGGGAGTTTCGCGCCATCGGACTCAAGGCGGCGGAAGAACTCCTTCACCATGGCGAGTTGGATCTTGGGATAGATCGGCCAGGCGTTCGTCTCACGGGCACGCAGCAGGTCGCGGCGGGTCGGGCCGCCGCCGTGGTCGCCGACGCCATACATGAACAGCGTGTAAGGCAAGCCGGTGTCCTTATTGAAATCGACGAGAGAGCCGAGCATGTCGGGGTTGATCTGGCCGTTGTAGCCGCGCTTCTGGTCATTGCGCACCAGCACGCGCGAGCCATCGGGTGCTTCCCACCAGAAAGCTTCGGGGCGAACCGCGCCGGGGCGGTGCAGGTAGTGGTACTTGATGCCGCCGCGGGATAGGTACATGGGCATCGTGTTCGGGTGGCCGAAGGTGTCGGGCGACCAGTCGATCTGGACATCGTCAGGTCTGAGATCAAAGAGCTTGGCCATGTACTTGCGGGCATAGACGAGGTGCCGGACCAGGGCATCGCCGGAGACCAGGTTCTTGTCGCCTTCAACCCAATGGCTGGCAGTGACTTCCCACTTCTTGGCCTTGACCATCTTGCGGATGGACTCAAGCAGTTCGGGGTTGTGCTCCTCGATGATGCGATAGCAGGATGCCTGCGACTGGCTGAAACGGAACTCGGGGAACTCCTCCATCAAGCGGATGACGGTGGCAAAAGTGTCGTGGGTGATGGCAACGGTTTCGGGCCAGGACCACATCCAGTTCATGTCGATGTGGGCGTGGCCGGCACAGTAGATGGTGTAGGTCTTGGCGGTCTTGGCGAGTGGCTGGAGGGTGGCTTCGCACTCGTTGGCGGCGGACTCGAGGGCCTCGCGGCTTCCCTGTTTCGCGGCAGCCGCGGCGAGTTTCTCAGCCTGGGCGATCAACTTGTTCCAGGCGTCGGCATTTTCCGGATGCCATTGGACAAGTTGGCGAGCGAAGGTCAGTTGGGCTTCGATTCGCTGGGAGATGGCTTGCAGATGGGTGATCGATACGTTCAGTGCGGCCGAGAGATTGCTCACGTTGTACTCCTGTCTTAGAGGTTCGAGCATGCTAAACCGAGGCTGGGGATGGGGGAAGAGGTGGCCGGGGGGAAGATACTCGGGTTGCGGGTAGTGATTATTGATTATTCCGTAACCGGAGGGGATGTGGATAAGTGAACAGGTGCGCAGGTGGCGCGAGTGATACCACCATAGCGCAATGTGCTGTAATGGCAATGACTTACGGTGGAAATGGGGGAGGAGGTGCGCAAGTTGTGGATGCATGTGGATAAGTGGCTTCGAGGAGTCAGAAGTCAGTAGTCAGGAGTCAGAAGCTCAGAAGCGTGTCGCTCGAGGGCGAGACGACCCACGTCCAAAGATGCTCAGGTTCGTGTGCGCAGTTCCGCGGCTTGTGTGAGGTGGATTGCAGTAGCGGGAGGTGGCGCGCAACATGTTGCGCTGGATGTTGCGCGGGGGAAAGACGGTTTGGAGCGGCAGCCACCGGGATGGCAGGAAAAACGCGCAACATTGGATGCGCGCGTGATGTTGCGCGCGCTGCTGCGCTGGATGGTGGGCAGCGGACGGGAAACACGTTTCGATTTGTTCCGCTTTGGTCCGCTGTCAGTTTGGCAGGTCAGGGAGTCCCGGCGCGGCCGGGACTTCGCTGCGCTCAGCACCGGGCACTAACTTGTCGGCGGTATTCGATTGAGAAAAAGCGCGGTCTCTATATATAAGGGCTGTTTGGGAAGGGTACGGTTTTGGAAGTTAAGGAATGGTAAGGGGTTAACGAAATCGAAAAATCTTTCGACTTTTTTGTGGATAACTTTGGTCGATAAGTCAGGACGGCAGCCAGGGCGAGATGGCACGAAGGGGGTTTGGGCGCCGCATTTGCATGGCTGGGGAGACGCCACGCCGGTGCGCGCCGTTCGGTCGTGTCGCGCCACGCGTCTAGGGCTGGCGATGGGGCAGGGCCTTGTTGCCGGTTCACCGCTGAGGGATTACGCTTGGTATATGTTAACACCGGCACCGGAAACTCCGGCGGGGGAACAGGCGCTGATCGATGAGATCATCGCTCGCGGCGACCTCGACGACATCATCCCGAGCCTCGCCCGCGATACGGTTGCCATGAAGCAGATCGAGGCGGTTGTTCGCGGGAGGCAGACCTCTCACGAACTGGTGCATGGCGATGCGCGTTCGGCTTCTTCTTTGGCCGAGAGTTCCGTTCACCTGGTTGTCACTTCGCCGCCATACTGGACTCTCAAGCGATACAACGAACATGAAGCCCAACTTGGGCATGTTGTCGACTACGACGAATTCATCGCCGGGCTCGACGAGGTCTGGCGGAATTGCTATCGGGCCCTTGTGCCCGGAGGCAGGCTGATCGTGAACGTTGGGGATGTGTGCCTGTCCCGGAGGAAGAACAACGGCCGGCACACGGTTGTGCCACTCCATGCGACGATACAAGAGCACTGCAAGGCGATCGGCTTCGATAACCTTGCACCGATCATCTGGCACAAGATTGCCAACGCCCAATATGAGGTGGGCGGCGGCGGCGGATTCTTAGGCAAGCCCTATGAACCGAATTCAGTGATCAAGAACGACATCGAGTTCGTGCTGATGCAGCGCAAGCCGGGCGGTTACCGCAGCCCGACACAGCAGGAGAGAGTTCTGAGCATCGTCAGCGCAGAGAACTACCAAACGTGGTTCCGCCAGATATGGTCGGACCTGCGGGGCACATCGAACCCTCGCCACCCAGCACCATATCCGGTTGAATTCGCGGAGCGGCTCGTTCGGATGTTCTCGTTCGTTGGCGATACCGTGCTTGACCCGTTCATGGGCACCGGCACAACCAACATGGCCTGCGCCCGCTGGGGGCGCAACAGTATCGGGATTGAACTGGATACAGGCTATTTTGAGATCGCGCGCCGCCGGGTAGGCGAGCACGCGACGGACCTCTACCTCACGTCAACAGTGACAACGCGGGTGCATGAACATGGGCGAACCTGATCCGAGGCTGTGCAAGGCGATACGGCATTTCTGGAGCACGAGGCTGCAGCAGTCAACGCGTCAGGGCGACGGCGATGATCGTGATCGGGGCGGCAGAAGCGCTGTCACCGGCGGGAAGCAAATGGACGGCTTTGTCCAGCTCGTTCGAGATCTGCTTATATCGGCAAAGGTGCCCGAGTCGAGTATCTCGATTGACAAGCGAATCGAACTGCCCGGCTGGTTCCGTGCGGAGAAGAAGTGGGACCTGGTCATCGTTCACGAAGGCGAGTTGCTCGCAGCCATTGAGTTCAAGTCGCAGATCGGACCATCGTTCGGAAACAACTTCAACAACCGAACCGAAGAAGCCTTGGGAAGTGCAACGGATATCTGGGCAGCGTATCGCGAGGGGGCATTCAAGCCATCGTCTCGTCCGTTTCTGGGTTACCTGATGCTTCTTGAGGATTGTGAACGATCCCGTGCCCCGGTAAAGGTGGTCGAGCCACATTTCCCTGTTTTCCCGGAATTCCGCAGCGCATCGTATCGCGACCGATACTCGATCCTGATTGAGAAACTCCTGCGTGACAGGTTATACGACGGCGCTTGTTTCCTCCTGTCGAGTACTGATGCCGCGACGACTGGCAGCTATGCTGAGCCACACCCCGAACTGACGTTCGCGAAGTTCATGAAGCCACTGCTGGCACGGGTCGCCGCGATTTGTACGTGAGAGCGAACGCGCGAAATAAGATCGAACGCACATTGGCAAAGGAAGGAGCCATGCAAGAAGAATACGCTTTGACTCCTTTGTTGGCTCTTAAGGCTCCCAACAGCAGAAGGCGGCTGCTATGGCACGGATTGGATCTGAGTTGGCCATCAGAATTCTGGTTCTCGGCATGACTCTCGCCGTATTCCGCTGGCCTGCGATGGCGGCGGCGGTGGTGCATGAAGAACGGATTGGCAGTATTCCGGAACACATACTGGCAACCGCTGCCAGTGCGGATGCGAACCATGTCGCCTGGCTCGTCGATGGTCCCAAGCAGCGGGAAATATGGGTCGATGGAGTGAAAGGATCTGAATACGACGGCATTCTCAAGGAATCTCTGCGGTGGAGCGTAGATGGGCGGCGATTAGTGTACGCGGCCACCAAGGGCCGCCAATGGGTACTCGTGGACAGTGGGCGGAATGGACCTGAGTACGACAGCATTGATGCAAAGTCGATCCAACTTAGTGCGGACGGGCATCTGGCCTATCGCGTCTGCAAGGGCCAGAAGTGGGTGGTGGTCGTCGACGGCCGCGAGGGGCCGGCACAAGATTGGGTCGTTGAAGGATCGCTTGTCCTGAGCGAGTCTGGCGGAGGATTCATCTATGCAGTGACGAAGGGTCCGCGGTTTGCCGTGGTCGTGAATGGCCGTGAGAGTCTGGAGTACGACGACATCATGGGAGCTCTGTTGTCATTAAGTCCCGACGGGAAACGATGGGCGTTCATCGCGGGCGAGAGCGCCGAAAGGCGGGTTATCGTGGACGGCGTTCGTGGGCCGGCATATGACAGGATTGCTCCGATGCGCCCCCTCTTCAGCCCAGACGGCACAAGATTGGCTTATTTGGCTATGAAGGGGAAGAAGGGGCGGCTTGTTCTCGATGGAAATGAAGGTCCTGAGTCGGATGATTTGTCAACGCCCATCTTCAGCGCGGATGGCCAGCACATCGCCTATCCCGCACGCGACGCCGGCGGGTGTTTTGTAGTCGTTGACGGGCGCCCGGGTCCGCACTACGACATCATCGATTCGCATATGGCGCTGAGCGCGGACGGCAGTGTGGTTGTCTACGAAGCGGCGAGGGGCCACAAGGCAATGATGGTCGTCAATGGGGTTGAAGGTCCTGGATATGACGAATTCGGGAAGACATCGACGCTCCTTAGTCCCGATGGCAGACACGTGGGATACGTGGCCACGAAGAATCAAAGAACCCACATGGTTGTGGATGGCCGTGACGGACCAGAGTACGAGGGGATCGGGCACCATATGCCCAGGTTCAGCCCCGACGGCCGGCATATCGCTTACGTTGCCGAAGAAAGAGTCGTTGTCTTCGACGGTGTCGAATGCGCGAAGTTCAAGTTTATTGTAGAAGATGCTGTTGCCTTTTCTGCCGACAGCAAACTGCACATTTTGGCGGTGAAGGACGACGGTCTGTATCGCGTGACAGTGGAAGCAGGGCAGTGACGATCCGGGAAGGGGTCACACGGGCTCGCGCACCTGCTGCATGTAATCGACCTCCGGCACCGCCGCGCCGACCCGGCGAAGTGCGTTCACGGCCTGGGCACGGTGGTGCGTGGCGTGGATGATCATCTGCAGAAGCATGTTTCGCAGCGTCGCCTGATAGAGCGATCCCTTGCTGTCCCGGTATCGCTGCACGCGGTCGAGCTGGGCATCGCTGATGCCGCGGAGCAGCGCCTGCCGCTCCTGGGCAACCTGATCAAACAATGCCCGCATCTCGCTCGGGGAGGCTGGTATCGGCCGGGCCGGCCACTTCGCCTCGGCCTGTCCCGAGGCCCGGGCCAGCCAGGTGACTTCGCCCGCCAGAAGGTGCTGGCAGATCTTCCGCAGGCTGCCCATGCTTAGGCCCTGTCTGAAAAGCCCATGGCCCCACGATGGGCCGGAAAGGGCCTGGATGCGAGGCACTGCGACGAAGCAGTGTTTGACACCACGGCGAGGAGCAGTAACGAAGCAGACGGACCCTTTCCGGCCCACCCTTCGGGCGGCTTGGAATCGCCTCATCTGCGGCGGCGCACCGGCTCAAAGGGTCCACCGACCCAGCTTTCGCCGATGCTTCTTGCATCTGAGGCGATTCCAAGCCGTCGTGGGGCCATGGGCTTTTCAGACAGGGCCTAGGTCCAGCGGCCGACCCAATTGCGCATCGGTCAAGAGAACCACGCTGGCCATCACCAGGTCATTGGCCGCTTCACCATACCGGATCAGTTCCACGATTGAAGCAAGGTCGCTCATAGGACTTGGTCTCCTCTTCTGCCACCGGCGGGATCCTGGCCCTCGCCGCCCCCTTATTCAACAACGATCCAATCGCGTTTCTTTCCAGACTGCCGAAGCCGATACCGCATCCCGCGCCATTCCACCATCCCTGTCAGGCACATCCTCAGTGACTTACCAAAGATCCCGAGCAGCATCGCTATCCCCACCGGCCAGAGCAGGGCACTGCGTCTCCGGTTCCCGCTCCATGCATACATCGCCCCCAAGAGCCCCGTCAGCATCACCAGGTGTGTCCCCGCCACCCCCAACCATCCCCACGCGCCAAACGCATTGACCGGATGTATCATCCGCCAGACACTCCACCCAATCGCCGCCCACACGCTATACCAGCACGCCACCACATACGCGCTCCCCGATATGATTCGCCCCGGCGTACCCATCCCGGCCGCGAAGAATATCCGCGCCCATCCCCGCCGAATCGCCGCCAGCGAGTCATACATCCGCACCGTCGCCAGATGCGTTCCCCACGAGATCCGGACCTGATACCCGCCCCCCTTCAGCAATTGCGCAAACGCGATGTCCTCGCAAAACCGGTCCCGCACCGCCCGGTGTCCGCCAACCGCCTCATACACCTGCCGACGGAACAGCATGTACTGCCCATTGGCAAACGCCGCCCGTCGATGATTGTTGTTCGTCAGCGCTGTCAGATGCATCATGTTCAGCGCACAGCCGGCGATTGGAATCAGCAGCCGCTCCCAGAACGACCGGCATTCCAGCTTAGGCAGCAGGCTTACCAGGTCCACACCCTGGTCCAGCGCAAACGCCATCGTCGCCGGCAGCGCATCACGTTCCAGCACCACATCCGAATCCACAAACAGCAGCCACTCTCCCGTGGCCTGTCCCACCCCCACATCCAGCGCATGGCATTTCCCCGTCCATCCTTCTGGCGGGCCTGCCGCGATATGCACCACCTTCAGCCGCCGATCCCCCTGGGACAGTTCATCCATCACCCGCCCCGTCCCATCACTGCTGCGATCATCAATCGCCACCACCTCCAGTTCCGGCCAATCCTGCCCAAGTACCGACCTCAGGCATTCTTCGATGCGCTCCCCTTCGTTCCTCGCTGGAACCAGAATGGTCACCGGTGGCGCCCTCGTCGGCAACGCCATGGCCGGCCGCTGAACCAGCATCATCCGCTTGCGCCCCTTCACCAGGGCGATGCCGAATAGCACGCTCATCAGCGGCCCCGCAGCCACATACAGCCCGAACAGGATGTACTCGGCGAGATTATCCACCGTTGCGCCATCATGACCGACGCGGGCCCCGTGGGCAAACACTAAACTTGGCAACTTTTCTACCTCATCCCACCTATGCTTAGGCAGAGCCGCAGTTCAAGCGACCCGTGGGCCGGCGGCAATTCGAGAATCAGGTTAGAGGGGTCGCCTTTTCTTTTAGGAGTGTTATGCATGCAAGACTTCTGATGTTGCCGTTGTTTCTGACAGGTGCATTGCTGGTAGGCTGTGACAACAAGCCAGAGTCACCCGCGGCAACCGAGGCTGAAAAGACCGCCGCGGACGCCAAAGCCGCGGCCAAAAAAGACACGGCCAATGCGCAGGCTGACGCTGAAAAGGCCGCCGCCGACGCCAAGGCCAAGGCCGACAAGGCTGCCGCCGATGCCAAGGCCAAAGCCGACAAGGCTGCCGCCGACGCCAAGTCCGCTGCCGACAAGTAGCAAGAGCCACAGGCTCAGCGTTGACCGTAACGGTGTGTCGTAAGTGCGACAAGACCTACATTGTCGTGTTGATCCTATGCTACGGCGGGCTCTACGTGGCCTGCCGTGGATGCTACGTTGAGGCGCCGACCGCCCCAAGCAAAGAGGAGGCGGTTGACCTCTGGAACCAAGGCACATTCGAGTAAGCTGCGCTTTTTTTTTCTTCCCGCCGCGTAGTCCAGATCTAGCGTACTCATCTGACGTCGCCAACCCACACGGGGCCGTTCCTGTTGCCGTGGCATAGCCGCTATCGCCCCCGCAGGCAGTTCTGTCACCCACAGAACAGTACTTGAGTGAACTACCCCCGCATTGATGACGTACCCACTTGCGACAGTTGCCATGTTTCGGAGCCGTAGGGAGCCAGGCTCAGTGAAGCCGGCAGATGTGGCAATAGCCTCCTGAGTCAAGGTGGCAATCGCCCGCACACGATGCAATGGTGGGAAGTACCTGAGCATTTCATTTGTTCGGCTTCGATCGATTACGCCAGCATTGCGGTGCCTTTTACAGATGGGGTCACAATGATTTCCTTCGTGTTCGTTACTCTCGTGCTCCTGCATATCTCGCTGCCTTGGCACTCGCTTCATAGCCTTGTGCCTTTGACCGTTCCAGTTCGTCCCTGAGTCCAGCAATGGCTGTGTCCGATTGGGGAGGTGCAATGGTGGGTCCTAAGGTGAGGCGACATCCCACATTTCCAACTGGCTAGCGCTTCGGGCTCGACAAGAGACGGGCCATATCTCCGCCTTCGTGCTTGCCACTCACTATTTGCTTCTGGAAGACCACCGGCAATCCTCTACACTACCCCCATGCGCGGAGTGATCAACATCGTATTGGGAATCATTTTCATCATCGGCGGTCTGACCGGCCGTATGGTCCTGATCGGGACGCAAAGCGGTCCGGCGCTCGCCTTAGTCGGCCTGGCCCTTCTGGGGCTGGGAATCTACCGCATGACGCGCCCGGCCTAGGCCCTGTCTGAAAAACCCATGGCCCGACGATGGGTTTTTCAGACAGTGCCTGGCTTGCCCGTTGCCCCCAATGCGGCTCTGTAATGTCCGCAACATTGTTTTGACTCCCGCCTGCGCCTCCGCTATTCTGCTGGTGCCCAAAGGGGCCACCCGCAACGGGTGGCCATCCTTCCCTGTTGCCCTGCTGCCCCACAAAAGGCAGAGGGCAGACCCAGCAGCCCCTCTCGCCCAGAGGGGCTGTGTTTTCCGCCCTGCCGTGGTGACCGCAATTCACATCACACAATGCACGAGCTTCCTCCGGATTCTGAAATAGAAATCCCGCGATGCGCGTCTATACATCTGTCCGCTAAGGGGAAGCAGTGTCTCGTGCCGATGATGAGCCCGCCTGGGTTCACGAGTTGTTTCGCGAATCCCGCCGCCTAGAGGAGCATGCTATGGGGCCACAGAAACGTCCGTTCAGAATGCCTGATTCTGCGAAGGATCAGCAGTGTCGCAAGGCACCGCCGCAAATTGAACTGCTGGAGCAGCGACAGCTCCTGTCGATGGCACTTGAACACGGCCTGTCGCACGCCATGTTGGGCAGGCCCGCAAGCACGGTTGTTCCTCCGATCCAGGCCGACAGAGGCACTGTGACCGGGCAGATCACCGATGCCAGCGGCAATCCGCTGGCCGATGCGAGGGTTATGCTCATCCCACTGCCAGGGAGCACACCGCACGTTCCCGGACGGGGGGCATTGCAGTACCTAACCCATACCGACGCCAACGGGTTCTACTCGATAAGCCGTGTTCTGGCCGGAAGTTACACCGTAGCAGGGCACGACAAGGGCTTCCACAACAGCTCCTCCTCGGCGTTCACCGTTACCGCAGAGGACAATACCGCACCCACCATCCACTTGACGGCGTTGGTTCACGGAACCGTTACCGGGCAGATCACCGATACCAGCGGCAATCCGCTGGCCAATGCCAGAGTCATGCTGATCCCGCGCCCAGGCAGCTCAGCACTGATGAGCCGGCCTGCGATGCCGCACGACCTTGTCCTGACCGATGCCGACGGCAACTACACGATCAACAACGTTCTGGCCGGGAGCTATACGGTAGCGGCCCGCGACCATGGCTATGCAAACGGCACCTCCACGGCATTCACGGTTGCCGAAGGCAACACCACCGCGCCAACCGTCCAGTTGACGGCGCTGGTATTTGGGACGGTTACCGGACAGATCACCGATGCCGACGGCAATCCATTGGCCAATGCCAGGGTCATGCTGATCCCCGCGGCCAGCGGCTCACTGCATATGTCCGCATCTGCGGCGCCACGCTACCCTGTCCAGACGGATGCCAACGGCGATTACACGATCGACAACGTTCCGGCCGGCAATTACACGGTCGCCGCCCACGACAAGGGGTATGTAAACAACACCTCCTCGGTGTTCACGGTTGCCGAAGGCGACAACACCGCGCCGACCGTCCCGTTGACAGCGTTGGTTTACGGGACAGTTACCGGGCAGGTCACCGATACCGATGGAAATCCACTGGCCGATGCCAGAGTCATGTTGATCCCCGTGCCAGGGGCCACACCACATAGCACCGCGTCCGCAGCATCCCATTACCTCATCCACACCGATGCCAACGGCAACTACACGATCCCCAGCGTCCTGGCCGGCAGCTACACGGTGGCGGCCCATGACAACGGGTATGTGAACAACTCCTCCCCGGCGTTCACGATCGTGCAAGGCGACAACACCGCACCCACAGTCAAACTGTCGATCCGGACTGTGGGTTAGAGGCACTTCAAGTCGAGCGCGGCGCCTTCGCCGGCGCGTACACCGCAACGGCCATGCCGTAATACGTGGGAAGCGCGTAAGAGAAGAAGTCCATCGTCATGGGGACAGCTCTAAGTGCCCCGGCCAGGATAAGCGTCTGCCAGAGTGAATCCGCAAAAGCAGCCTCGACCAGGTCATCGCTGATCTCCAGCAGGCGGTCCAGACGATGTTCACGAACCGCTTCGCAGTACAAGGCATCATGCTTCGCTGCGCTGGGAGAAAAGCCAAAGCGGGGGTGCTTGCGATCGTGTCTGTGTCCCTGATCGGCCGACGCGATCAGGGCGATGCGCTTGCCAGACTTCCGAGCCACTTCCGCCAGCAGTTCTCCGAACCGCAGCAGCATCTCGCGCGGAACCGTGGGACCCGGAGCGATAACGACGATCTTGGGACGCGGTTCGGGCTCCGGATGGACAGTGAACCAGAGCGGAACCATGGCCCCACCTTCCAGCCCCAGGTCAGCATCCGCGCCGTCGGCGCTGACGGCCGGGAACCCCGAATCACGGCCGGCCTTCAGAATCGCCTGAGCGAGCGGCACATCACATGCAAAGCGCTCCGTGATGGAACCGGCCGGGCCGCCTGCATGTGCCGACATCGCAACCGAAAGCGTGGGCTCGCCCATGTAGAAGGACCGACGTTCGGCAAGTGCTCTGCCCTGCAGATCGTGAACGATCTGAGGGTCAAGCAGGATCAGCGTATCCACCTTCGCCGCCGCGAAGCGCCGACCGGCTTCCTCCATCGCGGCTCGCGTCTCCGCCATCTGCGCCAGATCTCTGGCGTTCGCGGGAATCAGGTCAGGCCCATGCGGCAGAATCGCCCCAAACACCAGCCCTTTGCTCTCACCGCGCGTCAGATCATCCATCATCCGATACCTCCCATATGGGTTTCCCGGCACAAGCGCAGAACAAGATGCGAATCATACTCGCCCGATTTCCTCCCGGTAGCAAGTCGGATTCAGGGATCAACCCCGACCACTGGAGGGGTCAGCCCTTACTATCGCGACGGGAGCGGCACACCGCTACAACCCGGATAACGCGTGCCTGCCCCACCCGCCCTGGGCAACAACTTCACAACCTCGACACCATCGCCGCGCAGAGCAGATCCTTCTCCGACACACCTCCCGACGAGTGTGTCGAATAGCAGATGCCCAGCTTGTTGTACCCCACCTGCATGTCGGGATGGTGATCGGTCTGATGCGAGACCCACGCGACCGCGTTTACGAAAGCGATGGTCTGGTAATGATCCCTGAAGGTCCATTGCCGACGGATCTGCTTCGCTTCCAGCACCCAACCCGGAAGGTCGGCCAGTCGCGCCGTGATCTGTTCATGTGTCATAGCCCGATCGCTCGCGGTGCGCACATCTGCGGATTCCAATGTCGTCACGGATCACCTCCGGATTCCTTGATCAGCGCTGCAGTTCCTCGCCAAACGCGTTTCCTTCAGCAATGCTATTCCTCGATCTGGGCGAAGTGAACCTCAGGACCCCAATGCGAATACTGCATGGGTCCGCTATCGATCTCCTGAGCAATACCGGCATCACCGGGTATACTCTCCCCTCAGTGCTCGAGCAGAAGTATCTCAATCTCATCAGCGGCAAGACCCGCGGCCCCCTCGCGGCCGCCGCCCGCGGTGTGCTGGGCCTCGCCGAACTCCCCTACTCGCTCGCCATGCGCAAGCGCAACCAGCGTTACGATGCCGGTGGCACGTACTTCCTCAACCGCCCCACCATCAGCATCGGCAACATCACCGCCGGCGGCACCGGAAAAACGCCCGTCGTCCAGTGGCTTGCCGACCAGCTCGAGCAGACCGGCCACCATCCCGCCATCCTCATGCGCGGCTACCGCAAGACCGGCTCACAGGCCAGCGATGAGCAGACCGTCCTCGCCGACTCACTCCCCGGCATCCCCGTCGAAGCGAACCCCGATCGCATCGCGGCCGCCGCATTTGTCCTGCGCGGGTATCCCCAGACCTCCTGTTTCCTCCTCGACGATGGCTTTCAACATCGCCGGGTGCATCGCAACTTCGATCTCGTCCTGATCAACGCCGCCGAGCCCTTCGGCTTCGGCCATGTCCATCCCCGCGGCCTGCTCCGTGAACCGCTCTGCGGCCTCAAACGCGCCAGCGCCATCCTGATTACCCACGCCTCCGAGGTCTCACCCGAAGCGCTCCTGCAGACCCAGGACACCATTCGCCAGCACACCTCCGCCCCGATCTTCCACGCCGACCACGTCAACACCTGCATCGTCTCGGCCGACAACCGCACTACCCGCGAACTCTCCGACCTGGCGACCATACCCTTCATGCTCTTCACCGGCATCGGCCAGCCGCAACCGCTTTGCGCCTCGCTCAAGCGTTTCGCCTCTGCTTACAAGACCGAGTACCTGTTCGACGACCACCACCATTACAGCCCCGCCGACATCTCCACGCTCGAAGTCGTTCGCCAGTTATCCCGTGCGCAAATCCTCCTGACCACCGAGAAGGACTGGGCCAAGCTCAAGCCCATCTGGCCGCCCGACAATCCCTATCTCTACCGCCTGCAACTCTCCATCCGTTTCTGGGAGAGCGAACAGGACCCCTTCCTGCACATGATCTCTAAATCGCTGCTGCCAAAAGCAAAAGGCACGTAAGCACCCTTCGCGCTTACGTGCCTGTCGTGTTCTGCCGCCGGTGGGGTCACCGGCTCTACTTTACTGTGCCTTGATCTTCGTCCAGGCCTCATCGTACAGCTTCGTGTTTGCTCCAACATCGGAGAGATACTCTAGCTTCTTCATGATCTCCTCCGGCGGATAGACGGCCGGGTTCTTCTTGTCCTCATCGTTGATCGTTGCCATCGACGCCTTGTTCGGCGTGGGATACTTATTAAAGTTCGAGAGTTGCGCCCCGGCCTTGGCGTCGAGAATGTAATTCATGAAGGCAAGCCCGCCGGCCGGGTTCGGCGCCTTCGAGGGAATCAGCATCACATCGACCCAGATGATGCCGCCTTCCTTGGGGACCGCAAAGCCAAGCTTCTTGTCCTCGGTAGTAGCGCGGATGGCATCGCCGTTATACACAACCGCCAGCGTCGCCTCGCCCGCCTGCACGCGGTTCTTCCCGCCCACGCCGCCTTCAAACCCCAGGCACTTGCCACTTTGCTTCGCCTGCAGGATCGCATCCGAAGCGGCCTTGATCTCCGCGGGATTGGTGCTGTTCATCGAGAATCCCTTGTAGCGCAGGCCGATGCCCAGCGTGTCGCGCATCGAGTCCATGAGGATGAACGGCCCAGGCTGTTTCGCAGCGTCAAAGACCAGGTCCCACGACAACTCGCCCTTCACCTTCTCCTTGTTATAGATCAGCCCCACCGTACCCCATTGATAGGGCAGGCTATACACCATTCCCGGATCAAACGGCGGATTGGCAAACTGCGCATCGACGTTCTTTGCATTGGGCAGTTGCCCCTTATCCAGCTTCTGCACCAGCCCCAGCTTCACCAGCGTCGGCACATGGGCATCGGAAACCACAATCACATCGTACTGCCGGTCGCCGCCGCCCTGCTGCACCTTGGCGAGCATCTCCTCAGAGTTCTCATACACGTCGATCTTGCACTTCTGGCCCGTGAGCTTCTCAAACTCCTTGATCATCACTGGGTCGATGTACTCCGAGTACATGTACACCGTCACCTGCTTGGCGCTCTGCGCGTGAACCGCCGAGGTGAATCCAAGCGAAACAACCGCCAGCGCACCGGCCAGCATCATTTTCCCAATCATGTCTGTCTCTCCTTGCGGGTAAGTCTCTCCAGTCCCAGCACCAGAAGCACGGTTGTCAGAAAGATAATCGTAGATAAGGCGTGGTGATAGGGCTTTAATCCGCGTCGAAACTCCGCCTGCAGCCAGATCGGCAGCGTGGTCGATTCCGGCCCGCCCTTGGTGAAGAAGCTGATCACGAAGTCATCCAGCGACAGTGTGAATGCCAGCATCGCCCCGGCGAAGATGCCCGGAGCCAACAGCGGCAACGTCAGCTTTCGCAGGATATACCAGTTGCTGGCATACAGATCCCGCGCTGCCTCTTCCAGCGTCCGCCCAAACGTCGCCAACCGCGACTGCACCACCATCGCCACAAAGGCAATCTGGAACGTCACGTGGGCGATGATCATGTTGGTGATGCCCGGATCGAAGATGCTGCTCAGGTAGCGCAGCATCGTAAACGCCACCACCATCGCCGCCGCGAAGACGATATCAGGCGTCACCACCGGCAGGTATACCAGGAGATCGAAGAACCCCTTGATTTTCCTCGGCCAGGGAAAGCGGTTCATCGCCAGCGCCAGCAGCGTCCCCAGCACCGTCGAGATCACCGTCGAGGCGACCGCCAGCACGAGCGTATTCTGCAGGTACTGCAGCACATTGCCTTCATTGCGAAACAGCCGCAGATACCCCTGCTCGAAGCTGAACCCCTTCCAGACATACCCGCCGTACTTGGCATCATTGAACGAATAGACCGCCACCGCGAGCATCGGCACATACAGGAACACGATCACGCCGATGCCGATCACGGCAATCATCGGGTTGAGCTTCGTGCGCATCATGCCGTCTCCACCGCCTTCTCATGCCGCCGCAGCAGGAAGACCGATGCGATGGTCAGGACAATCAGCACAAAACTGATCGCCGCCCCAAAGGGAAGATCGCCCACGCCCAGGAACTCATGCTCGATCAGGTTGCCCACCAGCATATATTTCGAGCCGCCGAGAATATTGGAGACGATAAACGTGCCCATGGCCGGGATGAAAGTCAGGATGATCGCCGCCATCAGCCCGGGGATCGTCTGTGGCAGCACCGCATGCATAAACGTGCGCCAGCGCCCAGCATAGAGATCGTTTGCCGCCTCCACAATGGTCCAGTCCATCCGCTCCACGTTGGTATAGATCGGCAGCACCGCAAACGGCAGGAAACTCGAGACCATCCCCACGTACACCGCGAACGAACTGGGATACAGCGGCATATCCTCACCGATCAGCCCGACCCACACCGCGAATCGCGCCAGGTAAAACTGGCTGGAAAACAGGATCGTCCACGCCGACAGGCGAATCACCAGGTTCGTGCAGAACGGCACCATGACCAGCCCCAGGAGCATGTATCTGGCTCGATCCTTCCGCGATGCGATGAAAAACGCCAGTGGATACGCCAGCAGCACCGAGATCACCGTGGTCACCAGCGCAATCCAGATGCTGCGCACGATGATCCGCAGGTAATCGCCGCTCCAGCCATCTGAGGTGTAACCAAGCAGCCGATGAAAGTTCTCCAGCGTAAACGTCCAGACGATCTCGCCGCGAGTATCCGCCCTGCGGCAGAACGCCAAAGCCACCAGCAGAATGCACGGTATCAGCAGGAACAGCACCACCCACGCCGCCGGCACTCCCACCAGCGACCACCCGCGGCGCAATAGTTTTCGCCGCGTCGTGAGCTGCCCATACCAGAGCACCAGCCGGGTAGGCCGATGAGACCCAGAGGAGGTTGTGGTCGCTGTTCGTATCATGCCTGGTAATGACCAATGACGGCTCGACTGTCTTCGACGCTGAGCTCAGACGAAGCGAGCTCGCCGAAGTCCAGATCCCAATGCCCAATGAATGACCAACTGCAAATGACCAATGACCAACGACGACCATCACATTGGGGCTTGGTCATTGGACATTGATTGGTCATTGGTGCTTGTGTATTGGTCATTTTGCTCAGGTATTGGTCATTTCTCTTAATCCGCCAGTACCTCCAGGTGCTCCAACGGCAACTCCAACCACACCTTCTGCCCCACCTTGAGCTGCACCCCCGGCGGCACCTTCAACCGCAACGGCCCTGGCTCCACAAACACCTCAAAATGATCGCCCCTGAAGATCAGCTCGCGCACTTCCGCATAGATGCCGTTGTTCTCCGGGTTCCCCTTCGCCACACGCACCCGTTCCGGCCGGATCGCCAGTGTCCCTCTCTCCCACGCCGGTGCATGCCTCACCCGCAATGTACCCAGCGCTGTCTTCACGCCGGTCCTGACCCGCTCACCACTAATCAGATTGGCCGCCCCGAGGAACTGGGCCACAAACCGGTTCACCGGATGCTCATACACCTCCGTCGGCACCCCTGCCTGCTCGATGGTTCCCTGGTTCATCACCAGGATTCGATCCGAAACCGTCATCGCCTCATCCTGATCATGAGTAACCAGGATAAACGTCTTGCCCAGCCGCCGCTGCAGCCGCCGCAGATCAAGCTGCACTTCCGCCCGCAGTTTCGCATCCAGCGCCGACATCGGCTCATCCAGCAGCAGCAGCTCCGGTTCATTCACCAACGCCCGCGCCAGCGCCACCCGCTGTTTCTGCCCACCCGACAACTGATGCGGATAGCGCTTGGGATACTCCTCAAGCTGCAGCATATCCAGCGCCCCATCCACCCGCCGATTCACCTCCGCATTGGCGAAACTCCGCGCCCGCAATCCAAAGGCGACATTCTCAAACACGTTCAGGTGCGGAAACAGGGCATAACTCTGAAACACCGTATTGACCGGCCGTTTATTCGCCGGCAGCGATAGAATCCTCTTCCCCAATAGCTCCACATCCCCCGAATCCGCCTGCTCCAGCCCGGCCAATATCCTCAGCAACGTCGTCTTGCCGCATCCCGACGGCCCCAGCAGCGTAATGAACTCTCCATGTCGAACCGTGAACGAGACCTCCCGCAGCACCTGCACCGCGTCAAAGCTCTTGCAGATCCCCTTCACCTCAAGTTCCGCCGCCCGCGCCTCCCGCCCGTTTGCCCCGACTAACTTCGCTGCGCCCGGCGCACCATCTTCCGCATTGCCCACTTGCATCGCTCCAGGCATCTGCGCCAGCTTACCGCTTATCTCCGTGCCGCCATTGCCACCTGACCCGGGAGGCTCGGCAGTCGACGCGCCATTATCCAATTTCTCTTCACGATCCTTTCTGTGCCGAGCGAGATCTCCGCCGTCCCTTCCAAAAGTCGCGCGAATTGTAGCGGTGCATCCCCCGCCCAACAAGTTTACCCCGGGAATCGCATGCGTCGGGGCAGGGCAATCGCATTTGGCCCATTTGTGGCACGTGCCGCCCTCGGCCGTAGCATTGCCGCCGCGGCGGAGGGCGAAGCCGCGTCCTCTCGCCAGGTGCGATTGCCCTGCGACAAATCCTTCGCCCGGCGATCCGTTTAGGGGTATGATGCTTTGATGGCGCCAATCATCGAACAACACCGTGCGTCAGTTGCGGCATTGTGCCGACGATACGGCGTTCGCAAGCTGGAACTTTTCGGCTCGGCCGCCAGCGGGCACTTTGATTCTGCCAGCAGCGACATCGACTTCTTCTACGAATTCAATGCCGATCCCACATTCCTGTCGGATCGTTTCTTCGGACTGCTTGAGGAACTGGAAAGGCTGCTGGGGCGCAAGGTCGATTTGGTGAGCGCCCGGGATGTTCATAATGTCTATTTCCTGCAGGTTGCCAACCAACACAGGATAACGCTGTATGCGGCGTACATCAGTTGATTCATGGGTATGGCGTAATCAAGAACGAGATTACCTGGGACATTGTCGAGCATAAGCTGCCCGTATTGCACCGGGATGTGTGAAGGCTTCTCGCGCCGCCTGGCCAGACATGAAGGTACTGGATCGTAGACCGGCGGGCTTCGCCGATATCGAATTGCGTCCTGTTTTCGGTTTCACGCCCGGCCGCTCAATAGCAGCGAGAAGCACAGCTACCGGAGGAACGAACGATGAAAAAGGACTATTCCCGCATGACGCTGGAGGAACTCCGCGAAGCTACCAAGGAGTTTGACCAGCCTTGGAGAGGTCCCGGCCTTCCCGGCGAACCGTTAACCGCTGCCGAGCGGAGGACCTTCAAGGCATGGCAGGCGCGCGCCTTGGCCGCCCGTAAGGAACGCAAACGGCACGGCTATGGCGCCCGTCGCGTGCAGGTGTCCATCGAGCGGTCGCTCCTCGCTCGCATCGACACCTATGCCCGCTACCATGGGATGACACGAGCCTCGATCCTCGCCATGGGCGGCGAACTGTTCCTCAATGCCGCCGTCGGTCCCCAGCCCTCCCGCGCGTAGCGAGCGTTCCGCAGGGCGCGTCGGCATGGCATCCTCGCCGGAGGGTGAATCGCGGCTGCCCATTTGGTGATGAGAAGTGGCAGGAGCAGATGGTGCGAGAGCTTGGTCTGGAGTCAACCATCCGAAGACAAGGCCGTCCCTCGCGCAGAACCATGGTGGAGTCATCGAGAACATCGGTTAGAGTGACGGAATCGTGACCAATTCGAATCGCGTCCTCTTTTCCGATTTCCTCTTTTCCGATCGGAAGGAATCGATGATGATGAGCCGAAGTATTCCTGCGTGGTCTGGTTTATGGGTGTTGGTGTTGGTGATGGCTTGCGGTTGCGCTGGCCCAGCGTCTTCGCCGGATTTATTTGGGTTGTGCAAGACGGGAACGGAGCAGCAGGTGCGTCAGGCGATCGCAGCTGGGGCGAAGGTCAATGCGAAGACCCCCGATGGCGCAACACCTCTGATGCTCGCAGCCAGGGACAACCCCAGGTCCGAGGTGATCGCGGCCTTGGTGAAGGCCGGGGCGGATGTCAACGCAAAGAGCAACGATGACTTAACGCCGCTGATAGTTGCGGCCGCCAGGAATCCCAATCCTGAGGTGATCGTGACGTTGCTGAAGGCGGGGGCGGATGTCAACGCGGATGGCCAGAACGGTAACACACCAATGATGGCCGCAGCCATGAGTAATCCCAGTCTCGACGTGATCGCGGCCTTGGTGAGGGCCGGCGGGGATGTCAATGCGAAAAACAATAGTGGCAAGACACCTCTGATGTTCGCGGCTGCGCTGAATCCTAGGTCCGAGGTGATTGTGGCCTTGGTCAAGGCCGGGGCGGGTGTTAATGCAAGGGACAATGACGGCTGGACGGCGCTGATGATCGCGGCGTACACGAATCCCAATCTCGACGTGATCGCGGCCCTTGTGAAGGCCGGTGCTGACGTCCGGGCGAAGGACAATAGTGGCAGGTCCGTTCTGGACCTCGGGCGGAAGAACAAGAACCCCAATGTTCTGGCGGAGTTGGTCAGGCGGGCAAAGGACCTGAAATGAATGGTATTGACTTGATCGCCGCCCAAAACGGGATGCAGAGCGAACGTCATTGATATGGAATTGCCTACGGACAGCGTATCGTGCATGAGTACGGAAGGCGCCCGACAGGCTAGTGCTTTGTCACACTACGGGTTTCGGGTAGACCGACTTCAGTTTGATTCTGGCGTCGTCAACTCGGAATTGCCAGTCAACCCCGCGCTGCCTGGCATTGCTGTGCTCATGCCAGGCCGCCGTTT
>Ga0209083_1000769_pt1 | contig 43022 bp, 24 predicted proteins | sample AM7aDNAmetaG_FD_184132 | JGI IMG/M metagenome (GOLD analysis project Ga0209083, IMG submission 184132) | Freshwater microbial communities from Finland to study Microbial Dark Matter (Phase II) - AM7a DNA metaG (SPAdes) (version 3) | ecosystem: Environmental > Aquatic > Freshwater > Lake ... | reverse complement strand
AAAGGTTCTTTTCTCCTCTTTGAGTAAAAAACCTTTTTGCCCGGTTTAAGCTAACTTTGCTTAGGGCCGCTTCCTGGTATACACCCATCTGTGCCAGGCCTATCTCTTTCTCATTGATATCTGTTGCAAAAATTCGGCAGTTCAGGCTTAATTCTGAGTTTGCTGCAATTTCTTCGAAAAGCATGGCAATGCTGTATGCCTCTTCTCCTTTAGCGCAGGCAGCGCACCAGATCCTGATCTCTTTTTCATCGTTCTGTTTTTTTCTTTCAATAATTATAGGCAGGATGAACTTTTCGAGGTAATCAAATGTCAGCGGGTTGCGGAAGAATTCGCTGAAATTAATATGGAGGGAATCGAAAAGCAATCCTGCTTCAGTCCGGTTTTCTGCTAGAATATTGCAATAGTCAGAGAATGACGGACTGTTATTAACAGTCATTCTTTTCTCGAGTGACATTTTCAGGAAGGAATCCTCATACATAGAGATATCAATTCCGTATTTCCGGAACAATACAGTACTGATATTTTTTATATCATTTTTCATGAGCAGGGGTAGTATGTATCTTTTTCAGCTTATAGAGACAAAATAATCCATGAGTCATTGCAATAATTATTGTCATTTCCGTTATTAAATTTCACTTTTCATTTTATGAAGGGTAACCATTCACAGTGAACCACTATTCCCTGATAGGATACTTCTCCTTTCTTCCTTTTTCTTTAAGCAACTTATTTACTTCCTTTTTCAGTTCAATCATTGATAATTCTCTTCCGATAGTAAGTTTGTGGAAGTGTTCCATTTCGTTCATTTTTTTCTGCAATGCTTCTTCTGACTTTTTACGTTCAGTGATGTCAACAACAGAAGTAATAAAATACTGAGGTTCTCCATTATTGTTTTTCTGGAGATAAATGGATAATTCAGCCCAGACAATATGACCGTCTTTATGAATATATCTTTTTTCAAAGTGCGCAACGGATTCTTTCCCTTCTGACAGTGATTGCATAGCGTCTTTTGAATTCTGAACATCCTCCGGGTGGGTGATCTCAATAAATTTTTTACTGCTCAGTTCTTGTTTCGAAAAGCCCAACATGTTATAAAAAGATTTATTCACATACAAAGAGCCATCAAGTCCGGTCATGGAGAAGCCTACTGTTGAGTTCTCGAAAAGATTCCTGAATTTCATTTCACTTTCTATCAGTTCTTTTTCAATCCGCTTGTTTTTATTTTTAAAATCAATAGTTTCCAGGGCGTAAGAAATATCGGCAGCAATTTCATCCAATAAAACGATTTCTTTTTCATCGAAAAAACAAGGAACTTCTGCATATAAGGAAAATGCTGCAACTACTTTTCCATGCAAGAACAAAGGTAAGGCTACTGATGAAGCATAACCTCTTGCCCGTGCTTCTTTGCGCCAGGGATTCATTGCCGGGTCGTTTTCAATATCATTGCAAATCACATGTTTCCCTTCACGGAATACTCTGCCTGTCGGACCATTTCCTGCAGGTTCATCACTTACGGTGATCTTTTTTATTTTTGAGAGATATCCTCTGTTGATTCCTTTCCAGAAAATAGCGTGTACATCATTTGTCCTATCATCAGCCAGACCGATCCAGGCCAGTTTGAAATGCCCATAATCAACAGCAATCTCACATGACTTCTGAAAGATTTCATCCCGGTCTTCAGTCTGGACGATCATCTGATTGATCTGACTGATAACAGAATAGATACGGTTTAATTTAATGATTTCTTCCTCAGCTTTCTTTTTTTCAGTGATGTTCCTGATAATCGTTTGTATGGCTGGCTTTCCCCTGTAATGAACCGGTGTTCCGATAACTTCAACATCAATTACTTCATTGTTCAGTTTGATAAATTTTTCGTGAGTAAAGTTTGACGGTTCCTGCGAACCATTGATTTTTTTTATTCTTGCCAGCGCAAGATGACGATAATCAGGATGCACAAAATCTATTGCGGACCTGCCCAGCATCTGATCTGCTGAAGTAGCTCCCATCATGGCCAATGTTGCAGGATTAATAAAAACGATTTTACCTTCAGAATGGATGATAATAGCATCAGGCAAAAGATCGACCATCATCCGGTATTTTTTTTCACTATCTGTCAATGCTTCTTCTGCCTGTTTGAGTTCAGTAATATCTATGATTTGTATCATGATACAGGGTACATCATCAAAAGTGATATTCTCGGCGGATAACAATCCTGTTTTTATCTGACCTGTCCGGGTTTTAAGGAGTATCTCAATACCGGAAATGCTTCCTTTATCACGGAGAGTCGAAATAATATTCTGCCGCTGAGTATAGTCATAAAATATATCCAGTTCCTTTGATGTATGCCCTATAACTTCCTCACGGCTCCATCCGAGTATTTTACAAAAATTGTCGTTGATATCCAGATATCTGCCATCGTTAATAGTACTTATGCCAGCTATACCGGGGTGAGATGCGAATGCTTTGCGGAACTTTTCTTCGGAATGAAGCAGTGCTGATTCTGTAAGCCTTTTCTCAGTGATGTCAGTTGAAACAATCATACCACCGGTAATTTCTCCTTTGCTGTTCTTTAGTGGAAGTATGTCCGCTGAATAAATAAAACCATGGTAATTAGAAATAAAATTCCCGGTTGGAATTCCTTTTAAGGCATTATAGTAAGCCGGAGCCAACTTTTCTGCATTTTCTTTAGGAAGAATTTCCCAAAGGGTTTTTCCAATAATCATTTCTTTTGACAGATTCAGATCGGGGTGCAAGTATCCTTCCACAAGAGTATAACGAAAATCTTTGTCGAAAAGAAAGATCGTTGTTCCGGGAAGATTCTGCACGAGATACCGGTATTTTTTTTCGTTTTCCTGTGCTGCTTCTTCTGCTTTGTGCTGTTCTGTAATGTCGATGACTGCCAGCAGGCATTTATCTTCCCCTTTTAATGCAAGACCTTCAATGTGAGCGAAGATGGAATTCCTGCCCTGAATCGTTAACCCAATCTCACATAATTCCCGGGTATAGGTTTTAAACACTTTTTTTAGAAAGTCTTTAAATAAATATCTGTATTTATGTCCAACAAACTGCTGAAAATTTTTGTATTCAAGAACAGTACGGTCCGAACCAAGCATTGAAGCGCCAACATAATTCACTTCGGAAATTGTTCCGTCAGAAAAGAGAGTATAATAACCTGAGGGAGCAAAATTGTAGAGTGTGGTATATTTATTCATTGCAATTTCTGCATTATCTTTTGATCTTTTCAGCTCATCATTTTGCCTTTCCAGTTCAATTTCGTGCATTTCAAGTGTATGAAGAAGCCTGAGCACATCTGTTTCGGTGAGATGCGATGTTTTTACAGCTTGCCTGTTAATAATGATCTCATCAGCTCTTTTCCGGGATAAAGGTTCCTTGACTGGTTTTTTATTTTCTTTTTTCATCTTACAATAAATTAAAATCCACTTTGTAAGGAAATCTGACTATAAGACATAAATACAACTTCAATCCCAAAGTATTCTTCAAAGCATGTGCATATTTTCTAACTTATAATCATTTCAATGTTTTCCGCATAACGATTTTGTAAGAATGTATTTCAGTTTTAATGATTATAATATCAAAGATATTGTATTTTCCCTTAAAAATCAATTCAATAGAATATATTTATACTTATTGTTATAAAATATGGGAAAATACTTAGGGTTTTATTCAGGTACATCTTTATGAGAATTGAGAATGCTTAATGAAAAAGTTAAAATATAGTGAACCTGATAAGAGAAATACATTATTATAATATGGATAACAAGAATAATGAAGATAGAAAACTTTGCGTTTTTTTGAGTCAACAGAACTTCGTAACAGATAGAATACCAAAGGGACACTTAAACACGGATTTTCATCAGAAAATACGGTGATCTGTAAGCTAACCAACAGATAAATAAGGATATAATGAACCGGATTAATTTATCTCTGTAAGGGAAGGTTTGTATTGATAAATGAGAGTAAATCTCCTATCACTTCCTTTTTATTTGTCTCTTTCAGTATTTCGTGTCTGGCAGCCGGGTAAAGTTTAAGTGTCACATTTTTCATTCCTGCCTTCAGAAAATTATTAAATGCAGTTTTGACCCCAATTCCGTAGTCCCCGACAGGATCGCCATCACCGGCTGTAAAGAGTATGGGAAGATTCTTGGGAATTTTCCTGATATTTTCCATCGAATAAATGTTGACCAGCAGCTGGAGTAAATCCCTGTAAAATCCCTGTGTGCAAACAAAACCGCAATATGGATCGCTGATAAAACTCTCTACGGCATTCTCATCGCGGTTAAGCCAGTCGAAAACCGTTTTAGGATGCTTTATTCTTTTGCACCATTTTTTTAAGGTAAAACTTGAGAAGAAAACGTTTTTATAAGCATGTCCGGTAATTAAAACGAGTAGTTTGAGAAAGAATAGACCTCCTTTGACGAGTATAAGGGATTCGCTGCGTGTCCCTGATAAAATGATACCATCAACGGTATTCCCGTATTTCGCTGCAAAATCCCGGACCACAAAAGAGCCCATGCTGTGACCTGTGACAAAAAGTGGAAGTCCAGGGTTTTCTGTACGGATAATCTTTGATAAATCATGAACATCCTCCACGAGCCAGTACCATCCCTTTTTACTGTCAATGATACCCAGTTTTGAAATATTTCCTGCGGTTTTACCGTGTCCCCGGTGATCATGTGCATAAACAATAAATCCTTCAGATGCCATTGTTTCGGCAAAATCGCTGTACCGCAGAGCATGTTCCTGCATGCCGTGGGCAAACTGTATAACAGCTTTTGGGGTACCTTCCGGCTGCCATTTGTAAACATGGACCTCTTTGCCCCCTTTGTCGGTAAATGTAAATTCTGTATAATTCATTTATATTTGGTATTCAATGTTAAAACTATCCCAGTCCAGACCAACCGTAAATCGCTTCCTGTCATCGTTCAGATGCTTGTATGACAAGCTGATGCTTTTTACATCCTGCTTCCCTTTTCGAAGTATCGCCAGATGTTCACCTCTTTGATCTACAATCATTGATTCACCGTTATGGTGGATGTTATTACCGTCAGTTCCGAAACGGTTTACACCGATGGCATAGCATTGGTTTTCTATAGCCCGTGACAATAGCAGTGATTTCCATGTATGGCTCCGTGGAGCAGGCCAGTTCGAAAGAAATAAAATGATATCGTATTCATATGTACCGTTAATAAACCTGTTTTTACACCATACAGGGAAACGGAGATCGTAGCAGATCAAAGGTTTCAGCTTCCACCCTTTCACATTTACGATGAGTTCTTTATTTCCGGACCGGAAGCCTGAATGTTCATTTTCAAACCTGAAAAGGTGCCTTTTATCATAATGTTCAAAACATCCTCCGGGTTTCATCCAGATCAGACGGTTCATATTCTGACCGGCCTCTTTGACGATGAGAGTTCCTGATATGATGCAGTTCTTCTTATCAGCCCATTTGTTCATCCATCCGATAGTAAGCGCAGAGGCCTCGTTATCAGTCAGACCGGGATCTGTAACAAAGCCTGTATTGAACATTTCAGGGAGAAGAATGATGTCGGTTTCTTCATGTATACCCATAAGCAGTTTATCCAGGCTGAGCAGGTTTTCGCTGACATTCAGCCATAAAGGATCAGATTGTATGATAGTTACTGACAGGTCTTTCATGGGAACTTGAATATGCAAAGGTAGCTAACAACATATATACAGAAGATATATGAAGGAATAAAATAATACTTATTTTTAAGGAAAAAGTGCAGACACTTTTTTAATACCTTACCAGGTCTTAAAATTCATCCGGAAATAAATTGATTCGATATTATTTCTTTACGATTTCAACCCGCCTGTTTTGGGCTCTGCCCTCATTTGTTTTGTTATCAGCAACCGGTTTTTCCTGTCCCCAGCCAATAAACGACATTCTTGATTTATCAGTACCTTTAGCAATAAGAGCCTCCATAACTGCTTCTGACCTGTCATTGGTATGTTTTTTATTACTTATGGCATTTCCTACATTATCAGTATGTCCTTCGATGCTGATTTCATGTGTCGGTTCCAGTTTCAACAATTCAAAAATCTGGTCTATAACAGGAAGGGATTCATTTTGAATAGTTGATTTTCCTGTTTCGAAAAGAATATTTAAAGCTATATGACCGTCCTTGTTAAGTGTGTCAAGCATGACGTTTGCGGTAATATCCTGTTTCATAGGTCCCATTTCCAGCACATAAAGTAAAATATCACTACTGTTTGTACAGGATACTTTGATTTTATATTCTTTCCCGTTTTTATTCAACTCATAGCAACCTAAGCCGGTTTCTTCGTATATTTTTTACCACCCTTACTTATAACAGCGTTTGCATAATTTTTAATAATCTGAAAATAACTGGGTTCTGTTTTTCCTGATTCGGTATTAAATATATACCATGCATAAGTAAGCGTCCCTTCTAAATTAACATCTTCACCTTTAGAGTTATAAAAATCAAGCTGGTTATAGTTTTGGGTGCATTCGGAAATCGTATAGTCCGGCATGCGGGTAAATAAGGGATGGTTTTTACATCCTTCGGCATCCTGCGTAAATCCTGATTCAATGCCTATAAAAGGACTGCAAATAATAACAATAACTTTTCCTCTTTTTGATATTTTTAGTGAGAATTAAATTTTTTACCGGACCTTCAGTACACAATTCAGTAGGAGAAAAGTTTTACAGGTAAACTGTTCTGTTCAAACGCCTGAAAATGCTATGGTTTTTCCTGAAGATTTCAAGAAAAATATCGAACATTTCATCATATAGTTCCCGGTTAGCGGGGTCCGGGTGGAATGTTTTATCGTATTGAATTAAATGTGGAATATCATCAAATGAAATATATCCCATACCCACTGATGCAATAAATGCTGCACCTCTGGCATTTGCCATGATGGGATCTTTTACCCTGCGTATGTTGCGGTTCAGAACATCGGCAAAAATCTGGCACCAAATGTCTGATTTTGCTCCACCGCCAATCATATTCAGGGTATTCATCTTCCTGTTAATAAATTTTTCAACATATTTCAGGCTCCACCTGGTATTGAAGGCCACTCCTTCAAATAAAGCTCTGATAATATCGTCCTGACTGGTAGTTACCGTCATGTTGAAAAGGCATGCTCTCAGGGTCTTGCTGTCGACCGGGGTTCTTTCACCGTTAAGCCATGGTGTAAAAATGAGACGGTTACTCCCCGGCGGGACTTTTTCAACGATTCTGTCCAGACGCCTGTAAACGTCATCAGGTGGTATACCGGGATTAATATCATTGGGGTGAAACAATATATTGCTTACCAGCGAGGAGAGGCAGCCACCGGCAAGGTCCTGCTCATTGATACACTGGTATTTACCTTTCATGGCAGTTGGCATGGATGCTATGCTATGCAGTACGTCTGTTTTTTTGAACGGCACCATGCATTCTATCCATGACGATGTTCCGATGTAAAGATGACCTTCATAATCCCTGACCGCACCTGAGCCAATTTGTGCAGACTGATGGTCGGGGGAACCTGCTATGACTCTGGTATCAAGAGGCAGCCCGATAGCTTCAGCCACTTCGGGCAATAACTTACCCAGAATATCAGTGGCATAACATAAATCGGGCAGCCTGGATCTGTCAACACCTGTTTTCCTGATTAGTGTTTCGTCATAATGAATGTTATTCATGTCGCGGATATTGGTCAGCCAGAATAGCTGAACCGAATCGTAAGTTGCCCTGGGTATTCCGGTCAGCCGCATGTTCAGGTAGTCTTTGCTGCCAAGAAACTTATATGTCCTGCTGTAAATTTCCGGCAAGTAGTCTTTGATATAAAGAATGTGTGCAATATCATCCTTGCCTGAAAGCTGAGGTCCACCGCCTGTTTTAGAAGTCCATAGCAGAACATTCGGAATGTTATAGCCTTCGAACTCGGGAAAGCCGCCCATGAGTTTTTTTATGCAGGGTGCTCCCCTGTAATCGAGCCATGTAAGAGAATTCATCAGATGGCTTCCATTTTCATCAACAGCAACGGTACTTGAAAACGTACTTGAAACAGCAATTGCTTTGATTTGCTTTGCCATTTCACTGTTGCGTTTGCAAATTCGGCTGCCGGCACTGATCAGGGCATTCCACCAGTCATCAGGGTCCTGTTCCGCACCTCCACCGGGGAAATAAAACACAGGTGTCGGTTCAAAATCATGATCAATCACTTCTCCTGATATGGTAAAAAGAGCCACTTTAAAACCAGAGGTGCCGTGGTCGAAAGCTAAAATATATTTATCTGAATTTTCAGACATTCAGGTTGGTTATCGTGCCGTTTTCATCCACTTTTTCAATGATGATCCCTTTAAAATCGTCACTTTCCTTTTTACCGAGATCCATTACCTCGCTAATAATTGAAATAAATTCCATAGGATTCAGGCAGGCTTCAGGAGGCATGACACCTTTACCATAAACCTTATTTTTGTTCATCATGATAGCTCCCATGGCGGCAGGAATTCCTGTACCTTCTCCTAAAGCCTGACTGCCTGATGCCAGGTGAAATCTGTACTCTCTGAATTTTCCGCTGCTTTTCCCTTTGACAACCACAGAACAACATCCGCGCTGGGTCCCGAAATTGGTTTCTTTCAGTATTCTTTCCCTTTCTTTCAGAATATAGGCTACCGAGAAATCATACATATTTACCGGGGTGCCTTTGACGTCGAGGGTTTCTTTATGATGCAGGCCCAGCATACACATATCCCTTGTCAGATTATAATATTCATTAGGAACAACAGAACCTTTGTTGGTCACCTGTTTTGTTTTCAGATATTTCGGCAGGGTGATCTGCTCGGGATGAGGATAAGGATATAAGGGAATAGATCCGAGCAATGGGAATTCGAAGTTTTGCCGGAGAGCAATACCATCATTTTCAAAATATTTCACATATTTCAGTTCGCCGTCAAGAAACATGGGGATATCAATGCTCATGCAGTGAAAACGGTGAGCAATAACACCTTCACCTTCAAATGGTTCTCCCCCGTGGGCGTGAAATATATCAATGGAATCTGTTTCATCGAGAAATTGTTCTGATGCCAGTTTTGCCAGAAGGTTGGTAATTCCGGGTGAATTACCCATACCTATGAGTGCAGTAATCCCGGCTTCTTTAACTTTTTCATCCCAACCCAGAATTTCTATCGTGACATCCACATCATCACATACATCCACATAATTAATTTTTTCTTCGATGACTACTTCCAGGATAGGTTTTACAGTACTGTAGAAAGGCCCGACACAGTTCAGAACTACAGTGCTTCCTTTAATGGCCTTTCGTATGCTTTCTTTATCAAAAGCATTGAACTGAATAGAGGAGACCTTAGGGGAGTTAATCTCTCTGCACAGTTCTTCAGCTTTGTCAACATTTACATCTGCGATAACAACTTCTGAAAACTCATTGTGCCTTACCAGTGTTTTTGCCGATATTCTGCCAACGGCACCACTTCCGCCCAAAACAACAACTTTTGACATTATTCCTCCTTTTTATTAGTTAATAATAATGAGATTATTCCATTACAAATATAAAAGTTCTTTGGGAAAAGAATATAAAAAGTAACAAAACCGGTAAAATATCTTTATTTTCTGAAACGGTTCACCACAGCAAGAATAACGCTGTATAATAATAATATGAAAGCGGCAACCAGGGAAATCTTACCGATATAATCACCGTGTTTAACATAAAAAGTGACTTTGCTGTTTGCATTCAGCTTTTCTTTCAGGGATGCTGTTGTCCACCATGATGTTTGTTGAAGAATATCGCCCCGTTGATTGATAAAAGCCGATATTCCTGTGTTTGCCGACCGGGCAATGCTCCGGCGGGTTTCAACAGCACGTAACCTGGCGAATTGAAGATGCTGCCTGTGTCCGGCAGTATTTCCCCACCATCCGTCGTTAGTGATGATAAATATATAATCAGCACCTTTTTTAACATACCCGGTAATGAATTCACCGTAAACGGATTCGTAACAAATTACAGTACCGATTTTAATGCCGTCATTTCTGGCAGACACGACTGATCTTTCCTTTTGTACACCATGAGTACCCGACATTCCGCCAAGTTTTATAGCAAAGTTCTCAAGTGGTTTTAAAACTTTAGCAAAGGGCATTTTTTCAACTCCGGGAACAAGCTTCGATTTATGGTAAGTCTGAATGCTATCGGTGCTGTCGATCTGCAGGGCCGTATTGTATATGTCGTACCAAAAATTATCGTAGCTGTATTTTCGTGCGGTTTCCGATTTATTCTTTTCGGAAAAAATTCCGAAAGTGCTTGCCCCTATAATAATCTTAAGTTTCGGATACGTCTGTATCAGTTTTCTTAATTGCTTAATACTTAAATATTCGTTCAGACGGTCTTCCCATATTCCATCGGGAATAGCTGTTTCCGGGCAAACCAGGTAGTCAGTAGAAGAATCGAGCAGGGGGGCCGCTGCACGAATAAGTTTATCGAGTTGATCGGAGGTGGTCATTTCCCCGAACTTTTCGTTATACGGGTCTATATTTGGCTGAGCCACAACAATAGTCCTGGGGTTGTGTATTTCAGAGTAAGTATAGTATTTATAGAATGAGAACATCAAAGGTAAAAAGATGATAAGCAGGCAGGCTGTCGTTAGTGAGCCTTTGATTTTCACCCGTTTTTTTCCAATGAAAGCAAGCAGAGTTTCATAGATCATAATATTTGCAATCAACACCCACAAGGACCCTCCAAACGTACCGGTATATTCGTACCATTGATAGACTTTTGGATAAGCTGCAAATACGTTTCCCAGATTTAGCCAGGGCCAGGAAAGATCCCAGTCGAGGTGGAGATATTCAAAACTGATCCAAAAGAAGATCAGGGCTAGATATAATTTTTTCCCTTTATAAACTCTCCTGACCGCACAATAGAGCCCGACGATCAGGGCCATGAATGCTGAGTTCAGACCGATTGCAAGAACAAAACCTACTTCTGTTGAAATATATATCCACCATGTTGTCAGCAGGTTCCAGATCATAAAACCGGGATAGCTGTATACAAAACCAGCAGCCCTGCTGAACCCTTTGTTCAGGACTATATAATCCGAAATAAAAAGAAAAGGGATCAGTGCAATAAAACTGATAAAAGGGAAACCCCTCAGTGGCCATGATAAACTGAACAAAAGGCCACCTAGAAGGGAAATAAGCAGCAGATGGTATTTCTTTAATTTCATATTGATCATGGAAGCGAAATTATTATGCCTGACAAATTTAAATTATTTATTTCTACATTATATAAAAAAACTCCCATGGTGAATACATGGGAGTTTTTCATTCAAATAAAAAAAGGGACAAAATGTCCCTTTACTTTATTTTTTAGGTTCCGGTTTTACTTCTTTCTTAGGTTCCGGTTTTACAACCTTTTTAGGTTCCGGTTTTACAACTTTCTTAGGTTCTTGTTTTTTTACCGGTGCTAATTTTGCTTTTGCAGTGTCCTTCTTGTGTGTTACAGGAGCAGGTTTTACTTCTTCTTTTTTAGGAGCAGGAGTTACCTTTTGTTGTTTCTGAACAACAGGTTTTGATGATTCCTTAACAGGAGCTTTTTTATCCTGTGCGGAAACTGTCACTGTGGCGGCGCCGAAAAAAACAGCAAATGCCATAAATAATGCAACTTTTTTCATAAAATATAAAATTTAAATTTGGTGCTGCAAAGGTACTGCAATAAACCATCCTGTGAAAAAATATTTTGTTAAAGAATGTTAAGAACGTACTCGCCCCGTCCTAATGTATATTTGAATTATGCTGATCATTATTGCCTTAAAATAAAAAGGTTTTCAAAAATACGGAATTTGAAAATGTGTTTACACATTTTCATCTATCCGTTTAAAAAAATTGGCGTATTTTTATAGTATTAAACTTCTGCTTGCTTTTCATGTCTAAATAGACCTATAAATTGGATTGTATGAAAAAGTTCACCTTTCTTCTTTGCCTCATTTTGATGTCAGCAGGTCTTACAGTTGCTCAAAACACAGAAATAACAGGACAGATAACCGATAAATCCGATCAACCGCTTACGGGAGCATTGATTGCACTAATGCGGCCCAAAGATTCAACTATAGTAACCGGCACTACTTCGGATGTAAAAGGTAATTTCAGACTTCAGGATATCAAACCCGGCAGGTACCTGATAAAAATATCGTTGATGGGCTATGCTGATTTATTTATAAATAAAAAAGCAGGCACTCAACCTGTTTCTCTTGGGAAGCTTGTTCTTGATGAGAGGGCAGAAATGCTGAAAGAAGTCAATATTGTAGGAAAAGTTCCACCGTCGCAACTCAAGGGAGATACTACCCAGTATAATGCAGCTGCATATAAAACCAACCCGGATGCAAATGTTCAGGATCTGGTCACTAAAATGCCAGGTATTACTGTTCAGAACGATAAAGTGCAGGCCCAGGGAGAAGATATTAAGCAGGTAACCGTTGACGGCAAGAATTTTTTCGGTGATGATCCCAACACGGTACTGAAAAATCTACCAGCAGATGTTATTGATAAGATACAGGTATTTGATCAGAAAAGCGATCAGAGCCAGTTTACCGGTTTTGATGACGGAAATACCTCTAAAACAATGAATATTGTTACCAAAAATCAATTCAAAAACAGTGTTTTCGGAAAAGTTTTCGGAGGGTACGGATATGATAATAAATGGAAAGGCGGATTTAATATCAACTTTGTAAATGGTAACAGACGAATATCTTTTCTGGGAAGCACAAATAACATTAATGAACAGAATTTTTCATCAGAAGATCTTTTGGGTGTAATAGGTGGTCAGGGCAATTCTTCACGTATGCAGGGTAATCCTGGATTTTCTCCCGGAAGAAGTGGCGTTCGTGGGAGGGGTGGCCCACCTTCAGGCGGTGGAGGCGATGCCGGGAATTTTCTTGTAGATCAGAAAAACGGGATCACCACTACACATTCCTTTGGAGTCAACTATGTGGATAAGTGGAAAAACATTGATTTCACGGGTAGTTATTTCTTTAACTATACTCTGAATAATGCGGAAAATACCATTTTCAGGCAATACATTACAGATCCAAATCAGGGCCTTACATACAATGAAACCAATAGCAGTAAAAATAAAAATATGAACCATCGTATCAACCTGAGGTTTAACTGGAAAATTGATACCATGAATTCTATTCTTTTTACTCCGAAATTTTCGCTGCAAATGAACAACAGCAGTACTTCCATGGCAGGGGCAAACATTCTGCAGGATACCACACCACTGAGTAAAACGGCCAATGCTACCTCATCCGATCTGCTTGGTATCAATTTCTCGGCACCCATACTTTTCAGACATTCATTTTTCAAAAAGGGAAGAACATTTTCCTGGAACATTACACCGGGATATAATAACAGCAGCGGCAATTCAAAGCTGAGCTCTCTCAGCAAATATTTTGCTGATACCATAACAAATGCTGATTCACTGAACCAGCAGGCTGATATTTATACGCGGGGACTCAGCATAAATTCAAATATCAATTATACTGAACCTCTGGGTGCTGCAAGCCAATTGCTGTTGAGTATTGGTGATAATTACAGCAACAGTTTTTCCGACAAAGAAACCTATAATTATTCTTTTACCAATGATACGTACAGCCTATTCGACACAACTTTGTCAAATAAGTTCAAAACGCAATATTTTTCACAATCCGCCGGAGCCAGCTACCGGTATCAGAAAGACAAGCTTAGCTTTACTGTCGGAGTTTCTTACCAGTTTGCGAACCTGAAAAGCCAGCAGGAATTTCCTTATATCTATGATCTGAACAAAAATTTTCACAATGTTTTACCCAATGCTATGTTCCAGTACAGGTTTTCGCCCAAAACCAGCTTAAGGATAAATTACCGCAGCAATAACAATGTGCCATCAGTTAGCCAGTTGCAGAGCGTTATCAACAATAGCAATCCGTTGCAGTTATCATCGGGTAATCCCGACCTTAAACAGGACTGGCAGAATACACTCTTTTTAAGATTTACTTCGCTTAACCCGACAAATAACACATCCTATTTTCTGATGCTGGCCGGTACATACACAAATAATTATGTAGCCAACAGCACTTACATTGCTTCCAGAGACAGCCTGATAGCCCCGGGCATACTGATGTCAAACGGTTCACAGCTTACCAGGCCGGTCAACCTTAACAATTATATTAATCTGAGGGCTTTTACAAATTTCAGTTTTGTTTTAAAACCGATCAAAACCAATGTTAATTTCTTTCTTGGAGGAACCTTCAGTCACACTCCCGGTCTGATTAACGGTTCAACAAATTTCGCCAACAATGCAGGGGCTAACTTTGGTATATCGCTCAGCAGTAATATCAGTGATAAAGTTGACTTTACCATCTCCTCATTTTCAGCATATAACAATATAAGCAATACGCTGCAAACCAGCCAGAACAGTAATTATTTCAACCAGAACTCCCGCTTTAAAATTCAGATCATGCCCTGGAAAGGGCTCGTACTTCAAACCGATCTGAACCACCAGTACAATGTAGGTCTATCACAAAATTACAACCAGAACTACCTGCTTTGGAATGCCGCTATTGGTTATAAATTTCTTAAGAACAAAGCAGCTGAATTCCGTCTGAGTGCCTATGACATTCTGAAACAAAATAACAGCATTTCGAGGAACACCACTGAATCATACATAGAAGATACTCAGACCAATGTTTTGCAGCGTTATTTTATGCTCACTTTTACCTATAACATTAAGTATTTTAAGACAAGCCGACAGGACCACAAACAATAAAAGTACGAATCGCTTTCGGATTATTGTGACCCGGAGCCTTCGTAACAGAAATATTTTAAGCTTTTTAAAGAGGAGGCACAAAGATTTATTAAAAACATCAGTAGAACTTTGCAGAAAAAAGATTCACATCTTACAGACAATTGGTAATTTTGTAAAGTAAATTTTTCAATGATGAATAAACCATTAAAATACATCCTGATTACCCTGGGAACCATTACAGGCCTGTTCGTTATCCTTGCCACGGTTTACCTGTTTTTTTTCACTTCCATGAAGAAGGAAATGAATCTCATTGACACCGGTGAAATTATTCCCGGAATATATACAGCAAAAGTTTCTTTTGTCAACTTGTTCCTGTACAGAACACCTTCGGGCTTCATCGCAGTTGATGCCGGCACCGATAGCGCTTCAGTTAAAAAGGAACTGGATAAACTCAACATTGACCCTGCTCTTGTATCTGCGGTCTTTCTTACCCATACCGATGCCGACCACGCCGGCGGGATTAAATTGTTTAAAAAAGCCAGAGTGTATATTTCTGTGGATGAAGAACAGATGATCAACGGAAAAACTTCACGCTTTCTGATGTTCGGTAATAAGCTGCCCTGCAAATACGAAATGCTGACTGACAATAGTGAAATAAATACTGACAGTACAAACGTTAAAGCCATCGCTACACCGGGACATACTCCCGGTTCCATGTCATTCCTTATCAGCGGCAAATATCTTTTTACCGGAGATTGCATGAGCCTGAAATCGGGTAAAGCGGCTAAACTTGCTTCCTTTATCAACAGTGACAATAATACAGCAACAGCTTCCATCAAGAAACTCAAAAAGCTGGTTGGTGTAGAATATATATTTACTGCTCATTACGGTTATACCGGTGATTTTAATAAGGCCTTCAGCAGCTGGTAGAACTGCTTCAGTCAGTTTATTTATGCCGGTTGTTTAATAAAACCATACAGGACTTCATCATATTAATTCATATTCGCATTTTTTCAGCACAGCTAAAATAAATTGGTGCGGAAAATATCATATCTTTTATGGAATCCGGTTCAAATATCACTCTTATATACGTGAAAATTTTATGTATATTTGAAATATCGTTATTTGCTTAATGCAATCCATTAAAAATAAAACAATTATGAAAACGAGAGTGCTCATCCCCGCGATCTGGATTTTTTTTATTGCTGCAACAGGTGTTTTTGTAAATTCTCCTTCTTTAACTATTTGGAGGGAAATGAATAAAGCTGTACTAACCGGACCTTATGATCAGTTATGGAAAAAAACCGATTCCCTGATCAACAAAGGCCTTCCGAAGTCAGCCCTGGAGATCGTTATCAAAATATATCAGAAGGCTAAAACAGAAAACAATCAGGCGCAGCTAGTCAAATCTTTGCTTTATCGGATAAAGCTTCAGGCTGATTTTCAGGAAAACTACCTTGAAAATGCTATCAAAGACCTGAATAAAGAACTGACGACGGCCGGGGAACCTCTGAAACAGGTGCTTCATTCATTGCTGGCTGAATGTTACCAGACCTATTATTCACAGAACCGGTATCTCTTTCTGAACCGTACTGAGACTGTTGACTTCAAGCAGGACGATATTAAAACGTGGGATCTGAGGAAACTGGCCGAACAGGAAATTTATCATTATAATCAATCCTTACAGAATATTAACCTTCTGAAATCCACGACACTTAATGTATATGATGATATTATTGTTAAGCAGAAAGGTTCCAAAAAATTCAGGCCTACACTTTATGATTTTCTGGCACACCGTGCTATTGATTTTTATATGAATGAAGAATCGGGACTTACTGAACCTGTTTATAAATTTGAAATTGATAAGCCTGAATATCTGGGTACTTCAGAGGAATTTGCACGTATTCACATGGATACCAGGGACACATTTTCGCTGAAGTATTATGCTACAAAGATATTTCAGGATCTGGTCCGCTCGCACATGAATGATACCAAACCCGATGCGCTGATAGATGCCGAAATGAAACGCCTGAAGTTTATCAGAAGTAACAGCATCCTTGAATCGAAGGATTCGCTTTACCTGCAAACCTTAAAGGCTTTGGAAAAGAAATATGCAGCGTCTCCGGCCTCAACTGACATTTCTTATGAAATCGCCAGCTATTACTTTACATTAGGCAACCAGTACAATGTGAAAAAATTCCCGCAGTACCAGGGGCACCTGAAAATGGCATTAGCTATCTGCAACAATGCCATACAGCATTTTCCTGATGCTGACGGGACCAGGAACTGTCTTTACCTTCATGACCAGATTTTGTCTTTTTATATTTCGGTTTCCCTCGAAAATGTGAATGTTCCCGGCAAGCCTGTCCTTTCACAAATCAGTTATAAGAATGTAAATAAAGTGTATTACAGAGTTTCAAAACTAAGCCCTGAGAAAAACAAAGATATCATTGAACTCAGCACAACAGGGAAAATGGTTGCAGAGTACCTGAAACTTCCTGTCAATCATAAATGGAGTGTTGTACTGCCAAATGACGGTGATTATCAGAAACATTCCACTGAAATTAAAATTCCTTCCCTGCAATCAGGGTTTTATGTCATCATGACATCGACAGACAGTTCGTTTTCTGCAAAAAAAGGAAAACTGGCCTATCAGACGTTTTGGGTATCCGATGTCAGCTATATTACACGATATAACGAGAACACCACAGTTGACTTTTATGTGATGAGCAGGGCAACAGGTAAACCCCTCGGCAATGTCAGGGCAACTGCGTATATCAATGAATACAGCTATGTGAAACGGAAATATGAATTGCATAAATACGACACCTATACAACGGATAACAACGGGTATTTCAATATCCCGGAAATAAAAGGAGAGGCATACTATAAAAGCTTTATCCTGGATTTTACTTCAGATAATGACCGTTACATGACCGATAATTATTTTTATCAGTATAAACGTTATGAAGCACCTGCCACTTCAAAGAAAACCTTTTTCTTCACCGACAGAGCGATCTACCGCCCGGGTCAGACCATCTATTTTAAAGGAATATTAACCGAATCGGAAGGACAGTCCACCAGGATCCTCCCCAACACACCTACAACTGTTAACTTTTATGATGCAAACTGGCAGATTATAAGCACATTAAATCTTACTAGCAATGAATTTGGCTCTGTTAACGGCACTTTCACTGCACCGCAGGGAACACTAACTGGGCAGATGTGTATTACAAATTCCTGGGGAACATATTATTTCTCTGTTGAAGAGTACAAGCGACCAAAATTTGAAGCGGATTTTTTGCCGGTTAAGGGATCATACAGGGCAGGGGAGAATATCACGGTTACCGGGCAGGCAACTGCTTATGCTGGAAATACCATCGATGGGGCAAAGGTGAAGTACCGTATCAAACGTACTGCAAGTTTTCCTTATCGGTGCTGGTGGTGGTGGTACGAACCATCTTCTCCTGAATTGGAAGTGACTAACGGGGAAACCGTTACCGATGAATCCGGAAAATTCAGCATTACGTTTAATGCTGTGCCCGACCGCAGCATTGAAAGAAAGTACAAACCGGTCTTCTATTATGAAGTCAGTGCAGATATAACGGATATAAATGGTGAAACCCATCCGGCTGTGACTACAGTTGGCGCGGGTTATACTTCCATCATTGCCGGCATTGATCTTCCCGGACAAATCAAACTAAAAGACAAAAATGAATTTAAAATATTTGCAAACAACCTGAATCATCAGCCGGAGCAAGTGAAAGGAACAATTAAAATTTATAAGCTGAAAGATAACGGACGGGTATTCTGTACCAGAAAATGGGATATACCGGATAAATATGTCATGAATAAAAACGATTATGCCCGCGATTTTCCCTGTTTCCCCTATGATGATGAGAACATGACAAGCAAGTGGGAAAAAGATAAAAAGGTCCTTGAATTCTCTTTTGACACCAGGACAGATACCATACTGAAGCTTAATGCAGGGCTATGGGATCAGGGTTATTATATGGCATTTTTTGAGACCACCGACAAATACGGTGAAAAGATAGAAACCGACTATCAGCTGACTGCGTTCAATCCTGCATCATTCGACCCACCTGACAATAGCGCTCTGAATGTGATCATGATCAAGGACAAAGGCGAACCGGGTGAAAATGCTTCATTTGTGATCAGCACAAAATATAAAGATGCCCGGGTGCTATATGAAATGATCTATAACGAGAAAATTATTGAAAGCAAGTGGCTGAATCTGAGTAATGAACAAAAACGCATTGATATTCCCATCAAAGAAGAATACCGTGGCAATTTCCTGATCAATCTGGTGATGATCAGGGACAACAGAAGTTACAGCCAGAGTAAAATAATCACCGTTCCTTATTCAAACAAGAGCATTGACATATCTTTTGCAAGTTTCAGAAACAAGTTATTTCCGGGGCAAAAAGAAGAATGGAAAATTATTCTCAGGGATAAATACGGGGCAAAACTTGCCGCTGAAATGGTAGCAACACTTTACGATGCCTCATTGGACGCATTTAAAAAAAACAACTGGCTGTTCAATATTCTGAATTATAACTATTATGGCCGTTACTGGCAAACCGACCTGGCATTCCCTATGGGTTACGGCAGGTATTACTCGGAACTGCCTGAAAGCAAAAACTACCTTACTTCCCGTTATTACGACCAGTTGAACTGGTTCGGGTTTGTTTATAATTACGGTTACGGCTGGGGTTATGGAAACGGACAATCTGTTGGCGGAGCATACCGTTTACACAGCACTGCCTACAAAAACGTTTCCGATGAGCGATCGGGAGAGGAAGTTGACCAGACCGTTTATGACAGTTTTGCTGAAGATAAAGAAGTTACTACTGTAGCAAAAATTTCGGGAAAGAAAGGTAAAGTGAAAGCCGAAGAGAAACCGGACACCGGAAAAAATGAAGGGCCGAATAAACCTTACGATGAGAGAAATCTTGCAGGAGACGGAAATTTTGGGAATGTCCAGATTCGTTCTATTATGAATGAAACTGCTTTCTTTTACCCTGACCTGAAAACCGACGATTCGGGAAATGTCGTTATTACATTTACTATTCCCGAAGCATTGACCAAGTGGAAAATGATGGGGTTAGCCCACACCAAAGACCTGAAAACAGGTAGCATAGAAAAAGTACTGGTTACCCAGAAAGACCTGATGGTTGTGCCTAACCCTCCCCGTTTTTTCAGGGAAGGCGACACTATGATGTTTACGGCTAAAGTGTCCAATATTTCGGACAAAGATCTGGATGGGCAGGCACGGCTGGAGTTTTTTGATGCCATCACCATGATCCCTGTTGATAAGCTGATGGGACACAGTACCGACAATTCAGCATTCTCTGTAAAGCAGGGACAGAGCACCGTTATAAAATGGCACATTATAATTCCCCAGGGCATAGGAGCAGTTACCTACCGGATTGCCGCCAAATCGGGCAATTTCAGCGACGGGGAAGGAGCCACGCTGCCGGTGCTGACGAACCGTACACTGGTCACCGAATCACTTCCCCTGCCCATAAACGGCAACCAGACGAAGCAATTTACGTTCACGAAACTGCTTAATTCAGCATCATCATCAACACTGAAAAATTTCAAACTGACTCTTGAGTTCACTTCCAATCCTGCCTGGTATGCCATTCAGGCCTTACCCTACCTTATCGATTATCCTTACGAATGCTCTGAACAAACCTTCAGCCGTCTGTATGCCAATAGTATTGCCTCTTATGTCGTGAATTCTAATCCGAAAATAAAAGCTGTTTTTGATAGCTGGAAAAACATGACACCCGATGCATTGTTGTCGAACCTCGAGAAAAACCAGGAACTCAAATCACTCATACTTGAAGAAACTCCCTGGGTTATGGAGGCAAAAGGAGAATCAGAACGGCAAAAACGAATAGCACTGTTGTTCGATCTGAATAAAATGGCAAATGAAAAAGCTTCGGCATTGAATAAGCTGGATAAAATGCAGACTTCAAACGGCGGTTGGTCATGGTTCAGCGGTGGCCCTGATGACAGGTATATCACTCAATATATCGTAACGGGCTTTGCTCATCTGAACCATCTTACAGGTGATAAACTGAAAACTGAAAGCAAGGCATGGAATATGGCAGTTAAGGGAGTAAAATATCTGGATGCCCGCATCAAAGAAGATTATGATGATATCAAAAAATGGTACCCGGCAAAGCTGAACGAAAACCATCTGGGCCAAACCCAGATACAATATCTTTATGCCAGGAGTTATTTTATGAAAGATGTTGAAATTTCATCTTCCAGCAAAGAAGCCTTTGGCTATTTTAAAGACCAGGCCAACAAATACTGGCTGAAAAGTGGCATCTATATGCAGGGTATGATAGCTCTTGCACTGAATCGGTTCGGAATAAAGGGAACACCTGCAGCTATCCTCAGATCGCTCAGCGAGAATGCCCTGTTCTCTGATGAAATGGGTATGTACTGGAGGGACAATACACGGGGCTATTACTGGTATGAATCTCCCGTGGAAACACAATCACTGTTTATTGAAGCTTTCAGCGAAGTGACGAATGATGCCATTGCTGTTGAGAAGATGAAGATATGGCTGCTCAAACAAAAACAGACCCAGGACTGGGGAAATACCAAGGCAACAGCAGAAGCATGTTATGCCTTATTGCTCCGCGGCACTGACCTGCTTGCATCAGACAAACTGGTGGAGGTCAGCCTCGGGAGTATGAAAATTGATCCCTTAAAACTGGATAATGTGAAAGTGGAAGCCGGAACAGGTTATTATAAAACATCGTGGAGCGGAGGAGATGTTAAACCGGAAATGGGAAATATTACAGTGACTAAAACAGATGCCGGCGTAGCATGGGGCTCGGTTTACTGGCAGTATTTTGAAAACCTCGATAAGATCACCAGGCACGAAACACCACTTCAACTGGATAAGAAACTGTTTGTTGAGAGGAATACCCCAACAGGCCCTGTCATTGAACCTATAACCGAGAACACAAGCCTGAAGGTTGGTGATAAGATAAAGGTAAGGATTGAACTCAGAGTGGACAGGGATATGGAATATGTACACATGAAGGATATGAGGGCTTCTGCCTTTGAGCCCCTGAATGTGATCTCACAATATAAGTACCAGGTAGGACTGGGATATTACGAAAGCACACGCGATGCAGCGACCAACTTCTTCTTTTCTTACCTGAACAAAGGTACTTACGTATTTGAATATTCTATGTTTGTGACCCACAGTGGCGTTTTCTCCAACGGGATCACCACCATACAATGCATGTACGCACCCGAATTCACTTCACATTCCGAAGGGATCAGGGTGAAGGTGGTAGAATAAAAATATGGGAAAGAAATTGTTAATGTCTGTTGTTGGTTTACTTAAGGAGTTTTGGCTCTTTTGAAAGGCAAATCAATTTGTGTTTCAATGATTGTCTAGATATCAGATCACCCAGTCCGGGGATAATAATAACGGCAAATATTGCCGGTTGAAAAAGCAGAAGAACTTATTGCTCTGCTAACGGCGAAAACGATGTATTTGTATTCAACACAAGAAACAATACTTAAATAAATTTCATAATTTTGAAGAATTATTTTAAGGTAATTACTATGGCTTATATTATTAATGACATTTCAAGAACATTTAACGAATACCTGTTAATACCGGGATTGACCTCTAAAGATTGTTATCCTGATAAAGTCAGTTTGAAAACACCTTTGGTAAAATTTCGAAAGGGGCATTCCTCAGATATTGAACTTAATATTCCATTTGTATCTGCAATTATGCAATCAGTTTCCGATAACAATATGGCTATTGCCCTGGCGAGAAATGGAGGGTTATCATTCATCTTTGGTTCACAGCCGATAGAAAAGCAGGCTGAAATGGTAAGTAAGGTGAAGAAATTTAAGGCAGGATTTGTTGTAAGCAACGCCAATTTAACACCTGAACATACGCTGAAGGATGTGATGGAACTTAAAGAAAAGACAGGTTTTTCTACAATCGGTATAACAAATGATGGTACTTCAAATGGAAAATTAGAAGGAATTGTCACAGGCAGAGATTACCGCCCGTACAAGGATGGATTAGATAAAAAAGTAAAAGATTTTATGACGCCTTATTCTAAATTGATTACGGGAAAGCTGGGGATTACTCTGAATGAAGCCAATGATGTTATATGGGATCACAAGTTAAACTCCCTTCCTATCCTGGATGAAGGTCAAAGATTAAGATACTTCGTCTTTAGAAAAGATTATGACAACCATAAAGAAAACCCCAATGAACTGCTGGATTCCCAAAAAAGGTTAATTGTTGGTGCAGGAATCAATACAAGAGATTATCTTGATCGTGTACCGGTATTAATTGATGCGGGTGTTGATGTATTATGCATTGACTCCTCCGATGGTTTTTCAGAATGGCAGAAGGATACCATTGAATTTGTCAGAAACAGCTATGGAGATACCATCAAAATCGGAGCAGGCAATGTTGTTGACAAAGAAGGATTTCTTTACCTGGCAAAAGCAGGGGCTGACTTTGTGAAAGTGGGTATTGGGGGAGGCTCTATTTGCATCACCAGAGAGCAAAAAGGGATAGGCAGAGGTCAGGCAACTGCTATCATTGAAGTAGCCGGTGCCCGTGATGAATACTTTAATGAAACAGGCATTTATATTCCCATTTGCTCGGATGGAGGAATAGTTCAGGATTATCACATGGTTCTTGCTTTGGCAATGGGGGCTGATTTTATTATGATGGGCAGATATTTTGCCCGGTTTGATGAAAGTCCGACAAAAAAGCTGATGGTCGGGGGCAGTTATGTAAAAGAATATTGGGGAGAGGGCTCCAACCGTGCACGAAACTGGGAAAGATATGATATGGGGGGAAACAGTAGCCTTAAATTTGAAGAAGGAATAGACAGTTATGTGCCCTATGCCGGTAAACTTAAGGATAATTTGGAAATCACGTTAGGGAAAATTAAATCGACAATGTGTAGTTGTGGTGTAACAACCATTCCGGATTTAAAATCAAAAACCAGAATGACTTTAGTTTCATCAACAAGCATTCTTGAAGGTGGAGCACACGATGTCATTCTAAAAGAAACAAAAAGCTAAAAAGGTTATTATAAAGCCCGTTAAAAAATCCGGACTTCGTTTGGAATATCCTGTTCTGACTCTTTAATTTATAATATGTAAGTCCGAAGCGAAGAAAGGAGAGACGCATTTTAAGTCAGCAGGTTTTTGGTTTTTTGTCAATCAAAAGTATATGAAATATTGAAAGATGTTTCAGAATTTACTCAATGCTTTCAGGGTTTATATTAATTTGCCGGACCCGTTCCTGACAAAAAAAAAGAGGCTGTCCATTTTGCGGACAACCTCTCTTTTGCCAAATTTAAACCTTATACATTAGGGCAGACTGTTCAGATACGTTTTATCGCTTTGAGTAAGACCACCATTATCAGTAATGTTCCAGAGGATAGATTGTATCTGAGAAGCATCAGTTACGGGTTTTTTATTTCTTAAAGTTGAAACAACATACACAAGATCGGGGTTGAGTGTTGTCACGGTCATCTTATAAACTGCATTTGATGGAACGCTGTGATGCAGGTTAAGGCAATAGCTTTTCAGGCAGCAGTAAACAGTATCGTTTCCGGGAATTGGGATCGTGTCGGGCTGGATAATAATTCCACTTTGGTCGGTAGTATCTTCTGAACAGAAGATAAGGCCAGAAGGGATGATCAAAACCCTGTTTTGTGTGGAAATATTGCTTATGCCAACGTATAGGTTAACATATGTTCCTGATCCGAAAGTGGTATAATCTGTTTTTATCTCCGGAAAAATACCGGCAAGAAGCAATGCCTGTTTGTCACCGGTAAGAGCCTTACCCGGATCGCTCATGACCGGGCCCGTAAAACGGAAACCTGAAGGTAGCGAATACGAATTGCCGACGGGTTTTCCTGGGGTATTGCCCAATCCCATTAGATAATTGACGTGAGGAGGAGTAACAGGTGGTCTGACAACATTGGTAACCGTTTCATCCTTTTTACAACTCTCAAAGTTGATGGTCATTGCTGCTACGAACAAAACGACCAAAAATAACATCCATTTGCTTTTCATAAGATTATTTTTATTTAATGATTTAATGACCATATTATTTCCTTAGATGAAAACATATATCAAAAAGTTGCATGAGAAAATAATTTCTTCAGCTTCTTCGAGTAATCTTGTATATGTAAATATATTTCAACGACTGTTTTGCGCCGTAAAAAAAAGATAACAGAAATAAAAAGAAATGAGCTATGCCCCTATCAGATCTTTATACTGGCCGGCGTCCATCAGAGCATTGATTTCAGCGGGGTTTGCAATTTTAATTTTGACAATCCATCCTTCGCCATAAGGGTCTTTATTGATGATTTCCGGATTGGATTCGAGTCCGGGATTAAACTCAAGGATCTCACCGGAAACAGGCATAAAAATATCGGAAACGGTTTTTACTGCTTCTATTGTGCCTAAAGCTTCTCCTTTTTTCAGGGTTTCCCCAACGGTTTCAACTTCAACAAAAACGACATCACCAAGCTGATCCTGAGCATAGTCGGATACACCGATGTAACCGAATTCACCTTCAACTCTTAACCATTCGTGGTCTTCTGTGTACTTTAAATTTTCCTTGATATTCATATCGGTAGTTTTATAATTTGCTGCTTCAAAATTATGTTTTATTTATGAAATGGCAAAAAATACCTGTAATAAATTATTATGCCGATGCAATCAGTTTTAAATTATGCCGTTAATAGAATTAATGTTAATTTTGTACTGTATTTTACTTACCAAATATTTTTAATTAATGAAAAAAGTTCTCATCGTTGCCATTCTCCTGATAAATGTTGTGATGGTGTATTCGCAGGATAAGAAAGATGATATGTTCAGCAATAAGATCAATAAACGGGGAGATATGCTGATTGTTGACTTGTATGATGATATCTGGATGAATGTTCCCGATAGTGTTAATAACCGGATTATAAACCAGGGTGTGAGTGTGAGTGTGACCTATAATTTCCCTCTTGGCCACAGTCCTTTCAGTCTTGCCGCAGGGCTGGGGATAAAAGCTCACAATTTCTACAGCAACTCGATACTTAAAACGGATTCAGTGATGTCGTATTTTACGGCAATACCCGGTAAAAAAGACTATAAAATCAATAAAATATCGGTTACCTATATTCAACTTCCCGTTGAAATCCGTTTTAAATCAAAAAGCAAGATCAGGGCAGCACTTGGGGTTAATCTCGGGTTCAAGATTGACGGCCATACCAAGTACAAAGGGACGGATTACATTTTCGGTACATCCGACCAGATCAAAATAAAACAAAAGAATACACCCAACCTGGCAAACTGGAATATTGCCGTTACTGCCCGTGTTGGTTACAGGTGGGTAAATCTTTTTGCTTCTTATTCCATAACAAAGACGTTTTCGGAAAATAAAGGACCCGATATTTATCCTATATCAGTAGGTATATCTATAATTCCTTTCTAAGTCTGGCGACGGGAATTCCAAGAATTTCCCTGTATTTGGCAACAGTTCTGCGGGCAATATTATAACCTTTCTTTTTCAGAATATCGGCAAGTTGTTCATCAGTAACAGGCCTGTTTTTATCTTCGGCTTTCACACAATCGGAAAGGATCTTTTTGACCTCACGGGTGGATACTTCTTCTCCCTTGTCCGTTTGAAGCGATTCTGAGAAAAACGTCTTCAACAGAAATGTCCCAAAATGAGTCTGTACATATTTGCTGTTAACCACCCTTGAAATGGTGGAAATGTCGAGTTTTACTATTTCAGCAATGTCTTTAAGAATCATTGGTTTAAGAAGGGTTTCATCACCTTCTGTAAAATATTCTTTTTGGTACTCCATGATGGCATTCATGGTACTGTAAAGTGTGTGCTGCCTTTGCTGCAAAGCATCGATGAACCATTTGGCCGAATCCAGCTTTTGCTTAATGAACATCAGTGTTTTCTGCTGTTCGTAGTTTTTCTTCAATGTATTGTCGGAATATGTTTCCATCATATCCGAGTAAATCTTGTTGATCTTCAGATCGGGAATATTCCTGGACGTAAGACTAAGTTCCAGCTTGCCGTCGTCATTGGTAATTATAAAATCAGGAACGATATACTGAGTGGTCTTATCTGAAATACTTAAAGAGTTTCCCGGTTTAGGGTTCAGCTTGAGAATTTCATCGATGGCACCTTTCAGCTGGATCTCGTTGATTATTCCTTTCTTTATAATTTTATCATAATGTTTATGGGAGAATTCCTCAAAGTATTTATCCAGTAAAGTAATAGCTGTGAATACTGACTCTGTCCTCGGTGATTTTCTTTTTAACTGCAGGATGAGACATTCACGCAGATCGCGGGCGCCGATGCCCGGAGGGTCGAGTTCCTGAATCATCTTAAGAATTTTAAGCAATTCCGACTCGCTGGTTTCGATATTCTGCATAAATGCCAGATCATTGACAACAGCTGACAGGTCACGGCTCAGGTAACCGGCATCATCGAGGCTGCCAATGATATGTTCTGCTAATTTTCTCTGTTTTTCGTCAAGGTATAATTCGCTCAGCTGTTTGTTCAGCGACTCGAGAAAGCTTTCTTCTGAAGCAATAGGAATTTCTTTATTATCGAAATCACTTCGCTGGTTATTGGTTTCGTACTTGTATGCCGGCACATCATCTTCTTCTATGTAATCGGTGATGTCAAATTCTTCATTGTCAACGTCTTTGTTTTCTTCTGGAGGATCCTCATTCGTATCAGTCTGTTCCCAGGTGTCTTCACTGACCTCTTCCAGTGCCGGGTTTTCTTCAATTTCCTGTTTTATTCTTTGTTCCAGGGCAATAACCGGTACCTGCAACAGTTTCATAAGAAGAATCTGTTGTGGCGAAAGTTTCTGCAGCAGTTTTTGTTCGAGCCTCTGGGATAACATGGAGAAAAGTTAAAAAACAGGTAAATTTAATAAAAAAATCGGAGAAATCAAAATGATGCATTTTTTGGTGTTCTGGGAAAAGGGATAACATCCCTGATATTTCCCATGCCTGTAACAAAAAGCATCAGCCGCTCAAAGCCCAGCCCGTATCCGCTGTGAGGTACGGAACCGAATTTACGGGTATCCAGGTACCACCACATATCTTTTTCCGGCAGATCAAGTTCCTTGATCCTTTGTGTTAACTTATCAAACCTTTCTTCACGCTGGGAGCCACCAACAATCTCGCCAATTCCCGGAAATAAAATGTCCATAGCTCTTACTGTTTTCCCATCATCATTCTGTCGCATGTAAAAGGCTTTGATCTCTTTCGGGTAATCGGTCAGAATAACGGGTTTATTAAAATGTTTCTCAACAAGATAGCGTTCGTGTTCCGACTGGAGATCGGCTCCCCATTTATCGATGGTGTAGCTGAATTTTCCCTTTTTATTGAAATTGGAGTTTTTTAGAATTTCAATGGCTTCGGTGTAAGTAATCCTGACAAATTCATTGTCATGAACGAACCGCAGTTTTTCAATCAGTTCCATCGGGGAACGGTCTTCAGCTTTTTTATCTTTTTCTTCTTCAATAAGTCTTTTACTTAGAAATGCAAGATCGTCACTGCAATTGTCCAGGGCATATTTAATTACATACTTAAGCATATCTTCGGCCAGATCCATGTTGTCGTTAATATCGAAGAAGGCAACTTCGGGTTCTATCATCCAGAATTCGGCCAAGTGCCTCGAGGTGTTTGAATTTTCAGCCCGGAAAGTGGGCCCGAACGTATATACTTTCGATAAAGCAAGCGCTGCAAGCTCGGCTTCCAGCTGCCCTGATACAGTGAGATTTGTCATCTTACCGAAAAAATCCTCTGTGAAATTAACGGAGCCGTCTTCATTTAGCGGCGGGTTCTTCGGATCGAGTGTGGTAACCCGGAACATTTCGCCGGCGCCTTCGGCATCTGATGCCGTAATAATCGGTGAGTGAATGTTATAAAAACCGTTATTATTGAAATAGTTATGAATAGCAAAGATCATTGCATGGCGAATACGTGTTACTGCACTGAATGTGTTTGTTCGGAAACGAAGGTGGGCAATTTCGCGAAGAAATTCAAGCGAATGTTTTTTCGGCTGAAGAGGATATTCATCCGGATTAGCTTCACCCAAAACTTCGATGCTTTCAACTCTGATTTCCACATTCTGACCACTTCCCATAGATGCTGCAATGGTCCCTTTCAGGCTGACTGCCGCACCGGTATTCACTTTAGCAAGCAAAATTTCTTCATACAGGGTCAGGTCCACAACTGCCTGAAGGTTGTTGATGGTCGATCCGTCATTCAGAGCAATGAATGCTACATTCTTGCTGATGCGTTTAGTCCGTACCCATGCATTCACCGTAATTACATCACCCGAAGGGTCCGAGGCGAGGATTTCTTTTACAGTAATCAATCTTTTACCAATCATGTCTTAAAATTTTTGCAAAAAAACAACAATTTCAGCGTTTAAGCAATTAAATTTTTTAACACAGGTCAGGATTATTAGGCTTTTTACTATAATAGCCTAAGCTTTGCTGATATTTTATCTGACAATACTGAAGTGACCGGTCTTAATGCCCTGAGAAGTTTTAATCCGCACAAAATACAAACCCGGTTCAAATCCGGTGACATCCAGCCTTACTTTTTTCTCATCAGCAAGTATAGCAGATATCATTGTACCGGCTGAAGTGAAAACCGTTACCGAATTAATATCAGCATTGCTTTCAAGAAACAAATAATTTGAGGCCGGATTAGGGAATAGGCGTAATTTTTCCGGATTAATAACTGTATTAATCCCGCTGTACTCATCAAAAGATTCGTAATAGGAAAACTGGCGGTCAATTGGTGTCCAGTCAGAACTGCCCCATCCAAAATATTCATTCAGTATTTCGTTGTTATTGGCGTCGTAAGTATAAACCCTTTTATAGAAATTTTGCCAGACAGAAGCATTCCATCTCATTTCGGTAAATAAGATCCTGTTGTTATTGACATCATAAGTATTCTCGTATCTGCAGTTGTTATACCAGGTTGAAGTCGAACTTTCCCAAAGCTGAGTGATATTGGTCAGGAGGTTATTTGCAGGATCATAAGTATAAATATTTTTTGAAGAGCCAGTCCACCGGGATAAAGTATTATCCCATATTTCAGATATATTCCACAGTTGATTCATATTTGTGTCATATCCGGCTGTAAGACGGGAGCTCGCTTTCCAATATGAGGGAGATGATACCCGGACATATTCAACAGAACGGATCTGTTTACCGGATGTATTGTATTCATAAGTTGAAAGATTATTGTAATCCCAGGCGGAAGAAGTAGTATTCCATGAAGATAAGGTATCAGAAACCTTTAAATTCAATGAATTGTATGTGAAATTGTATTTCGATGAATTCTTCCAGGTATTTGAATTATCCCAGTTTTGATAAATTCTTGAGATTAAATTACTGCTGTCATCGTAAAAATATATAAAACGTCCAATGTTCGTCCATGAACCGGAGGATGCACCTTGTATCAGACAAACAATCTGCTCATTTTTTGAGTTGTATTCATTTATTGTTCTTCCACCGGGTACCCAGAGCATGGATGAATTATCGTAATTCAGCGTAGTGTTTGATACAACCAGATTTTCAGAGTTGTAAGTAAAAACATTTTTTATATATCCGGTCCAGTCTGCACCATCCCAAAATTGATATTCGTCGGTCAGGACATTATAGTTCTCATCATACGTGTATATTTCCCTGCTATTGCTACTCCAGAAAAACATATCCCAGAGGAGTGTTTTGGTTTCAAGAACCGAATAGTTGTGAAAATAGGTGTAGTGGGTAGAATCATTTCGATTCCAAATTGCACCTGTATTGTCATAAATGTCCCTTTTATCTCCAATCTTCCTGAATTTATAATCCTTGGTGGCACTTTTAATCTTAATTTTATTCATACCACTTTGATTATCATTTACAATGATTTGGGCGAAACAGGCCATCTGAACCTGAAACATCAGCAGTAAAGAAATAATGATTTTCATAAACTTAATATTAAATTGGAATAAATATCACACCGTTATATTAAATTTAAATAAAGACTATTCAGCTTTTCTGTGTACAGAATGACAGAATACAAAGAAACATTGAAATCAGGAATAACTGAAAGTTTAAGCCTTAATGAGTTGTCTCTGAAAAGCAAAGAAATTTTTGCGGCAAGGTCTTCAGGGTTCATGTTTTCAAAGGCCAGCACAGGATCATCCTGAATTTCGTTTAATCCCTTTCCTGTACTCACTATAAGAGGAATGCCAAGCGCTCTGGCTTCAAGCTGTGCAACGGGAAAGCCTTCCCAATGTGAAGGAATGACCAGGCAATCGATCAGTGAATAAAACCACAACATATCTTTGATATAACCCAAATAATGGATTTTCCTGCTCATCCCTGACAGTCGAATGGAGTTGATTAATTTTTTACTGTCTTTACCCGTACCGGCCATCAGGAATTTCAGGCGGTCATTCCCTTTTAATAGATATGCAGCAGAAATAAATTCCCGCCATCCCTTTCTTTTGAATAACCTCCCTGCAAATCCTATAACAAAACCATTCCACGGTATACCTAATTTTTCCCTTTCCTTGTCACGTCCGGGAGGAAGTTTGTTTCTGTTATATACTCCGGTATCAATGAAATTGTAAAGAACAACACTGTTACTTTCTTTGTTTTTTAACGTTTTTATTAATTCTTTTTCAGATGCTCCTGATACACAGATATACAGGTCCGTTTTGGAACAGATATACCTTAAGATGTGCTTATAGATGAAATATTTTTCAAAGATCTCACCGTGCTCATGGATCACCAGCCTGATTTGCGGGAAATAAAACTTCCTGATAATATAACCGAAAACATGAGAACGTGGTAAATGACAGTGTAAAATATCAATTTGGTGCGTTCTGATAATTTCCCTGATAGTTTTCAGTGGCCTCAGTGAAAACCTTGAAGTGGAAATGTTTGCAATAACATTGGGGTGATCAATGTCCAGGTTAAATTCTCTTGTTCTGAGCGAATAAAGAAAAATATCAGGATTGTCTTTTTGATTTTCGAACAATGATTTGAGGAGACTTTGCGCGCCGCCCTGCCATAAGGTATCGATGATATGTAATACTTTCATGACAGTTTAACCGAATTGATGATAGTATTGTATTGTTTAATTATACCTTCCCAGTTATGTGTTTTTCTGAATTCAGCAAGGTGAGCCGGAGGTATGGAATACTCCTGGAGGAACTTCTTATTATAAAACATTCTTATCTTTTCAGCCAGTCCCGGTGAATCAGAAAAATCAAACAATTCCCCGTCAATCCCGGGTGTGATCAGTTCAGTGTTTCCGCTGGCAGGAGTGAGAATAACATATACCCCGGCTGACATAGCCTCAAGTATGGTTATTGACATCCCTTCACTGATGGATGAAGAAACCAGCAGGTCAGCATTCACGTATGCTTCCTGCATAACGGTCCCGGTTACTTTGCCATGGATGATAATATTTTCTTCAAGGGCTGCTTTTACGATAAAATGTTCCAGCCTTCTCCTTAATGGTCCGTCACCATAAATATGAATTTTGAAATTGCGGGTAATTTTCGAAAATATCTTTATTGCCCGGAGCAGGGTAAACGGATCTTTTTGCTTAACAAGCCTTCCGGAAAAGATGATATTCATAACATCATTCTTAATCCGGGTTTCCGGTTTATACGCGTTTATATCGCAGCCGTTGGGAACAAGTATATTTTTATCCTTGGTCTTATCACCGGTAAAGCGGTCGATATTTGCTTTCATTTCACTTGTCTGGATGAAGTTTATCAACGACAAGGAGCAGATTTTTTTAAGGCGGAAGTACAGAAGGGCATGATAAAAATACAGCGACCCGGGGCGAACCCAGGGGACGTCATGTCCGTGCGACATGACAACAAAAGGGATATTGTATTTTTGTCGGAGATATTTTGCCGTTTCACCACCCGGCATCACGAAATGTGCGAAGCATAAATCAAATTTCTCTACATTACACAATACATCCAGATATTTTTTGCTTTTAATAATCCAGGAAATCATCTCAAACGGGTTGGAACGGTAATCGTTATTTCTACTGGATCTGAGCCTGATTATTTTTAAATTCCCTGTTTGTTCTGCTTCCGGCAATTCCTTTAGCCAGGCTGTGATCAATGTGATCTGATGCCCGCATTTGGCAAGACCCTCTGAAATGTATTTGCAGATAACGCCTCCGCCTCCCCCCACCGGCGGGTACTCGTAACTCAAAACAAGGAGTTTCATTTGTTTTCAAGGTTAACCAGGTCATGGACAACATACAATGGTCTTGACTTGGTTTCGTCGTATATCCTGCCGATATATTCGGCAAGTATCCACAATAAAATAAAGAGGAAACCGATGAGCATAAATAAAACAACGATCAGCCACTTATACAGCGGATAGTATTGTTTGTTAATAATGGTATCGAGCATGATGTAGATCAGGAAAAACAAACCCGAAAAAATATTGATCAGCCCGATGACCATGCCCAGTCTGAGTGGTAAAAGAGAAAAGTTCAGTATACCGTCCATGGCAAGCCTTGCCATTTTCAGCATACTGTAGCCTGTTTCACCGTGTATCCTGTTAGGTCTGTCGTAATCGATGATCTCATATTTAAATCCCAGCCAGGCTACCATCCCCCTAAGATATCGCGATTTTTCGCGCATATTATTAATGTGCGAAAGAACCTGATTGTCTATCAGCCGAAAATCGCCTATATTTCCTGTTATTTTCACATCAGAATATTTTTTCAGGAAATAGTAATAGATCTTGGCTGTCATCCGTTTAAAGAAAGAATCATTTCTCGATTTCCTTCGTGCAAAGACAACGAGTGCCCCTTCTTGCCAGAGTTCTATCATCTTGGGGATCAGCTCCGGAGGATCCTGAAGGTCGGCATCCATGGTGATGACTGCTTTCCCTGAAGCGTAATCCATACCTGCGGTAAATGCGGCCTGCTGACCGAAATTTCTCGAAAAATTAATGATCTTGACATGGCTGTCATGTGAAGAAATCTCTTTCAAAAACCGGAGAGAACTGTCCCAGCTTCCATCGTTGACAAAAATCAGTTCCCATGATTGGCCACATGTGGCCAATGAGCTGATAATCCGCCTGTAAAGTATCGGAATATTATCCTGTTCGTTATAAACAGGTATGACGATCGAAATATCAGGCATGATCATTTTTTTGTAAAAATATAATTTTTAATCCCTTTATACAAACATTTTTTTGCACAGTATAATTTGTAAAATTATTGTCGAAAAAACTTGTTATTTCAATAATAAAGTTTTATGTTTGTACAGTAAACGGCAATTTATGCCTTTTTTTTTCTGTGTAAAATGAATTAATAAATTATAACTAATTAATATTTAATCTTATGAAAAAGTTTTTATTGTTTTTCGTTACTATCTTAATAGGTAGTATGACGTACGGGCAGGTGACGACCAATGGAAGTTCTGGTCTGGCACTTACATACCCGACCCTTGCAGCTGCCATCTCTGCATTGAATACAGCAACAATTACCAGTCCGGTAATTATTACATTAGATGCAGGCAATCCTCAGACAGCACCTGCCGGGGGATATACGATTACTGCGACGGGTACTGTTGCCAATACCATCACAATCAATGGCAGTAATAATACTATTACAGCCTTTACTCCACAGGCATCAGGCATTTTACATGATGCCATTTTCGAGATTATTGGCGGTGATTACATCACAATTAATGGATTTACCATGCAGGAAAATGCAGCAAACACAACAACTGCTGCCGGTACAAATAATATGACAGAATTCGGCGTTGCTTTGTTTTATGCCACAACAACAAATGGTGCACAGTATAACACCATTAAAAACTGTACCATTTCACTCAACAGGACTTACCAGAATACTTTCGGAATATACAGTAATTCAACCCATAGTGCAACCTCAGTTACAACAAGTGCCACTGCAACAACAGCAGCAGGAGGAAACACAGGTTTGACCATTACCGGGAACTCTATCAGTAATGTAAACAATGGTATCGTTATTGTTGGTCCCACTGCAGCTGCAGATAATAATGACGCAGTGACTATCGGTGGTGCCGGAAACGGGAATACAATAACAAATTACGGAACTACAGGAACCTTCTCGGGTTATGCTAACGTTTCCGGTACATTAAACGGTATCCTCGTTCGCAATACAAAAAACTTTACTATTTCATACAATACTGTATCCAGTTCAGTCGGAGGTGTCACTGCAGGAACTCTGAACGGTATCCAGATTCCTGCATTCTCCAATGCTCCGACAGGTGCTTTTACGAATTCAATCAATAACAACAGCATTTCTCTTCAGAGCGGTCTTGCCGGAGGTGCCATGAATGGAATCAATGTTTTGGGTACAACTGCAAGTACTACATCAACGATTAATATTAATAATAACGATTTTCATAATTTCGGACATACCGTTGCAGGTACAGCCGCAATAACGTTTATTACACAGGGAGGCACCCATTTAAACCAGAGCATCAGCAATAATACCTTTACCAATATGAGTGTTAACACTACAGGAAGTGTTACGTTTATCTCCAATAATGTAACCCTACCTGCCGCGGGCACTCAGAACATCAACAATAACGCTATTGTTACAGGATTTGGTAAAACAGGGGCAGGCGGGACTGTAACGGTTTTTACTACCAATGCAAGTTCTCCTACAGGGTCAACAATTAATAATAATAGCAATAACTTTTCCAATATTACCATAACCGATGCAACCACACTTATGGGCTGGTCCAATACTGATGGAGGAACCCCTGCAAAAACTATACAGAATAATACATTCAATAACTGGACAGGAGGTACAAGTAGCATTACTGTTATGAGTCTGGGTTACTCGGCTGCAGGAAGTATCGTTTCGGGAAATACCATCACCAATATTACAGGCCAGGCAGCAATAACCGGGCTCATCATTGGAAGTTCTTCAGCTTTTAACGTGTATTCCAATACGATCCATCATCTTTCTTCAACAGGTACAGGCGGAAATGTTATAGGACTGTCCTGTACTTCCGGATCCAACAATATCTTTCAGCATGAAATTTATGCTTTGTCATCCACAGGAGCTTCGTCCACTGTAACAGGTCTTTCTGTTTCCGGTGCAACTTTGAACAGCGTATACAGCAATATTATACATGGCATTTCGGGAACGGGAACAACCTCACCGGTTGCAACTGGCATGTCCGTTTCATCCGGTACAGCAGTGAATATCTATAAAAATAAAATTTATGACATTTCAGAAAATGGAATCATCTCCATTACATCACCTGCCGTAAATGGTTTGCTGATTTCGGCCGGAACAACAGTTACAGTAAGTAATAACCTGATTGGTGACTTGAAAGCACCATCTGCAAGTTTAACAGAAGCCATCAGAGGAATTAGTATAGCCTCAACTTCATCAACCACGACTTATAATGTATATTATAATACTGTTTATATGACCGGAGGGTCTATAGGTGCAAATTTTGGCAGTACAGGCATTTTCCATAATTCGAGTGCTTCTTCTACAACTGCAGCCCTTGATCTCAGAAATAACGTTATAGTCAATAATTGCACACCTTCAGGATCTGGTTTGGCTGTTGCTTTCCGAAGAAGCAGCGGAGTAGCTTCTATGCTGAGTAATTATGCAGCTACCTCCAACAACAACTTTTTCTATGCAGGCACACCAAGCCTCAGTAACCTGATCTATTCCGACGGGACAAGTTCAGCACAGATCATTGCAGATTACAAAACAGGTGTATTTACGGCAGGGACAATTGCTCCCAGAGATGCTGCATCCAAAACCGGAATACCTCCATTTTTAAGCACTGCAGGAGCAGATCCTACCTTCCTGCATATTGATCCGAATGTTCAGACTGCAATTGAAAGCGGAGGAGCTGTTATTGCAAGCTATGATACAGATTATGACGGTGATTTTCGTTTCGGGAATGCATCCTACTCTGGCGCCGGCACAGCTCCGGATATGGGTGCTGATGAATTTGAAGGATTGCCTTTGCAACTCTGTTCAGGGACCCCGGCTTCATCCACTATTGATGGGCTTGCAGCTGTTTGTTCAGGGAAAAGTACAGCTCTTACCTTAAGCAACAATTACACAGATATCGGCATTACTTTCGAATGGGCATCAGGAACCGATTCCGGTGGCCCATACGATACTCCGCTGGGTACCAGCCCGGGTCAGTCTACCGGATCACTTACTGTACCTACATATTTTATATGTACTATCAGATGCACTGAAACAGGAGAATTTTTTGTTACCGATGAAAAAGCAGTGGGGGTAAATCCTTTGCCTTCTGTTAGTGTTGATTTTCCGGCAGCCAGTTATTGTACTCCGATCGGTCCTGCAGTTGCCTTAACGGCAAGTGGTGCAGGCACATATTCATGGAGCCCTGCTGCCGGTTTAAATGTGACCACCGGTGCAAACGTAGTTGCCAGCCCATCTTCCACCACCACTTATACGGTTGCTGGCACCGGCGGAAACGGATGCGTAAATACAGCTATATCAGTAATAACTGTTGGTGCGTCGGTTACCTCAGCTTCTGCAACGGCAACCCCTCCATCTGTTTGTTCAGGAAACAATTCACAATTACAGGCTTCTGCGTTGCAATCGTTTAATACTCCACAGGCATCTGCTTATACATTCTCTACCGCATCAGGGACTTCATTGCAAAATATGACAGGTGCAATTAATCTCGTTGCATCCGGACAGGATGTGACGGCTTCACCTGTGACAAGTATTGGTTTTTCATTCAATTTCGGTGGAACAGATTATACGCAATTTTCTGCAAGCTGTAATGGTGTGATGGGACTTGGTGGTTCAGCTGTGACAGGTGCTGATGGTAACAACAGTACTACGTATCCTACAATTGTCCCTATGTGGGATGACATGCACACCTGCACAAACGGTAATGTGCAATATGTTTTGAATACATCAGGTGGTACCGGAAACAGGATATTGGTTGTTGAATGGAATTATGGAAATTATGCCGAACGATCCGGAACATTTACAAAAACAGTACAGGTATGGCTTTATGAATCGACCAATCAGATAAAAATTGTTTATGGCGCCAATACAGGAGCTTTGATAAGCGGGGGAACTGTCGGAATAGTCAGTTCAGGAACGAATTATAATGATGTAAATACCAGTACTGGTGTAAACAGTACAAGTACTGTTCAGGATGCCAATACGGTATGGCCTGCAACAGGTACAACATACATTTTTACTCCTACCGGGGCACCTGTCTTTACTTATTTATGGGCTCCTACCACGTTTATTTCAGGACAGCAAACATTATCAAATCCAGTGGCAGGCACGGTCACGGTTACTACTCCTTATACTGTTACCATCACCGGAAATTCCGGCTGCTCTGCTACGGCTAATGTTACAGTTAATGTTGTCAGTGGTGTTTCTATAGTAAACCAGCCGGTATCGATCAGTAAATGTGCCGGTGAAACTGCTACCTTTACAGTAAATGCTACCGGCGCCGGGTTGTCCTATCAATGGCGCAAGGGTGGTGGTGATATTTCTACCCTACTGAATCCCAGTGCAGGGACAAATACATTGACATTGGCCAATGTCAGTGATCTGGATAATGGCACCTATGATGTTGTAATTTCTTCAAGCTGCGGTGCTCCTGTTACGAGTGACGGAAGTTCTACATTAACGGTCAAACCGCTTCCTTCGGTAAGCGTCACTCCTACTGCCGCCCCCTATTGTGTTCCCGGTGGATCTGCTGTTGCCATAACAGCCAGCGGCGCCGATACCTATGCCTGGAGCCCTGCAGCCGGATTAAATGTGACTACCGGCGCTAATGTCAGTGCCAGTCCGTCCCTTACGACTACTTATACAGTTACAGGAACAGGCTTAAATGGATGTACTAAAACAGCAACTTCGGTTATAACCCTTGGGGCAGCCGTTTCAATGACAAGCGTTACCGCTTCACCTTCAACTATATGTGCAGGCGGATCAACTGTTTTAACAGCCGTTGCCGCTATGGAATCTTCGCCGGCAAGTTATTCTTTTGCTGCTTCAAGCGATACTTATACATCTATTTCAGGAACAGCCATTCCCGAAGCCATTGGTGATGATTATGGAATTGGTAATTTACCCATTGGTTTTAATTTCAACTATAATGGGGTAGCACAGACGGTATTTGGTGTATCGTCCAACGGAGTCATTCTTATGGGTAATACTTCTTCGGCATGGACCAGCGGATTTTACTCCAATGCTTTGGCCACCAATGTCAATTATATTGCCCCATTATGGGATGACAATAACACAACGGGCGCTTCCGTTCAGTACCTTACAACGGGTACAGCCGGCAACAGGATATTAACTGTACAATGGACAAATATGCATGTTGGTGGTACAGGAGGCGGAACCCAGCCGACTATATCAATGCAGGCATTATTTTATGAAGCAAACGGTAATATAAAGTTTATCTACGGACCCACCAGTGCACCATTGACAAGTACAACGGCATCAATCGGAATTTCAGGAAACTCAGGCAACTTCCTGAGTGTTACACCTTTGCTGCCTGTCAATACATCAACCGCTTCATCCAGTAGTGAAAACTCCAGTATTTCTTCGGCAACAAACTTCCCAAGCGGAACTGTTTATACGTTCAGCAAACCGGCCCCGTCAAATTACCTGTGGAGCGAAAATCCGAATAACGGAACATTAGTAAGCAATAGTGTGAATCCTGCCGATGCAACATTAATAAATGCAACAACTATTTATAGTGTGACGGCAACAACATCTGCAGGATGTACTGCAACAGAAAATACAACGGTGACAGTTGCCTTTGGTGTTTCGATTAACTCGCAACCATTACCGCTGATAAAATGTACCGGCCAGAATGCTACTTTTACGGTAGGTGCAACCGGTGCAAATTTAACCTATCAGTGGCGTAAAGGCGGATCAGATATTGATCTTATATCCAACCCCACGGCAGGCACAAATTCATTAGTATTAACCAATGTTACGGATCTCGATAATGATAACTACGATGTCGTTATCAGTTCAACCTGCGGAGCCCCGGTTACCAGCGATGCGGTTGCTTTAACAGTTAATCCTGTTCCGACTGCATCGGCTTCAAGTAACACTCCTATTTGTGCAGGTACTTCGCTTAATCTCACAGGTGGAACAGATATAGGAACCTCGTTCAGCTGGACAGGCCCCAACAGTTTTGTTTCAGGCAGCCAGAACCCAAGTATAAACCCCGCAACCACTGCTGCTTCGGGAACTTATTCTTTTACAGCAACTGCCAATGGATGCACCTCACTTCCGAGCACCATAACGGTTAATGTCAATCCTTCACCGTCTTCCGTTTCTGTCACACCTTCCTCTGCAACCATTTGCCCCACATCGATACAGCAACTTACTGCATCCGGTGGTATAGTTCAGACAAATTACCTGGCAAATTCAGGAACAATTAGTTTGGCAATTCCGGACAATAATTCAGCAGGTGTAAGCAGTACCCTCAGCACAAGTGTGATTCCTGCCAGCGCTACTGTTGACAGTGTGATTGTGACTTTAAATATTACCCACACCTGGGATTCGGATGTACAAATAAACCTGGAAGCGCCAAATGGTCAGATTATCAACCTGTTCCAGGGAATTGGAAGTTCAGGAGATAACTTTACAGATACACGGATCAGTTCAAATAATTCAATGCCAGATTTTTCAACGGGTACTGTGCCTTTCTCCGGAACTTTTAAAGCTATGGCTCTTACAGGATTAGCCGGTGTGCCTGCAACTACAACCACTACTTTCAGTGATTTATTCACTGTCCCTGATGGTAACTGGAAAATAAGAGCCTATGATGGTGCTAATGGAGATGTGGGAACTGTTAACAACTGGTCCATTAATATTTATTACAGGGCAGGTGCAATTACCTGGACACCCGCAACGGAATTATTTACTGATGCAGGAGCTTCAGTAGCTTATGTTCCCAGTACCACATATACTACAGTTTATGCCAAACCAAGCACTTCCAGAACTTATACTGCCACTTCAACCATTGGCTCATGTTCTTCTTCAGGGTCATCAGCACTGACGGTTTCTTCAATGGTTACCTGGACAGGTGCTGCAAATAAAGTATGGAATAACCCTGCAAACTGGTGCGGAAGTGTTCCCGCTATTACAACAGACATATTAATTCCTGCTGTTGCAAATCTGCCTGAAATAGGTGAAACGACAGGCATAACTAATTATGATGGTGTTTGCAGGGATGTTACCATTAATTCGGGAGCACAGATTACCATACATCCGAAATCGTCTTTAACAGTTGCCGGCAATGCCGTTTTGAACGGAACGAATTCTATCGTTGTAAAATCCAATACCCAGGGTACAGGCACACTGATCACTGAGGCAGGTGTTTCGGGTTCTGGAACTGCCCAGGTACAGAGATATGTTACACCAAACCAGTGGCATTTCATTTCATCACCTATAGTGGGCGGTTTGTCTTCCATATTTATGCACGCATGGCTGAAGGATTTCGTGGAATCAACCAATACCTGGAATTATCCGAATATGAGTGTTACACAACCACTGCTGATCGGCAAGGGATTTGCCATATGGGATACAACAACTGCAGGAAGGGTATTTATGTTTAACGGTTTACCCAATACCGGGGATATAACTCCTAATCCTGTAATCACGTTCACCGATGCTGCAAAAGGAATGAACCTGATCGGGAACCCATATCCATCTGCCATCGACTGGGATCATGCTTCATGGGTAAAAACCAATGTTGATGCTACCATCTATGCATGGAACAACAGTGGTAATTATATTAAATGGAATGGTAGTATAGGTGACCTGGTGAACGGAGTTATTCCTGCTGATCAGGCATTCTTTGTTCATACCAATCTTGCTTCTCCTGCGATTATCATACCCAATGCTTCAAGGTGCCTGAGCACACAGGCATTTTACAAATCGGTACCTGCCGACCTGCTGGTGTTGAATGCTGTTGGTAACGGATATAACGACAAGACCTTTATCAACTTTAATGAAAATGCTACCTATGCATTTGATAAAGAATTTGACGGCTACAAACTCTGGGGGATTGCAGAAGCACCGCAACTGTATACGTATGATGTGAACGAAAAATACTCCATCAACGTAATGCCTAGTCTTAGCCCACCACTAACAGTAAGCATGGGATTTAAAGCCGGAGTTAACGGCAATTACAGTATTACTGCTTCAGAACTCAATACCTTTGATCAGAATATCCTGATCACCCTGGAAGACCTGAAAACAAACCAGGTGACCGATCTTCGCCAGAATCCCGTGTATAACTTCAGTGCGACAAGCACTGATGATGCCAACCGTTTTCTTGTTCACTTCGGCCGCTCAACAACGGGAATAGATGAAACAGCTAGCAACGGAATAAATATATATTCTTTTGAAGGTAATATTTATATCAACTCCGACGGGTCGGATGGAACGGTTTATATATATAATATGCTTGGACAGCAACTCGCTTCTGAAAAGCTGAAACCGGCAACACTCAATAAGCTTAAGGTTACAACAACAGGTTACTATATGGTAAAGGTTGTTACAGGTAAGAATGTAAGTCTTAAGAAAGTATTTTGTATAATATAAAAATCAGGTAAAAACAATGTTAAATTTTAAAAAACAAAATATCATGAAAAAGACATTCAGAACCATAGCCATCATAGCCATATTCGTAATCAGCCCTGTTTTTAGTATCCATGGTTTTTCACAAGCCGATCCTCCTCTTCCGGGAGGAAGTCCTGTCGGAGGTCCCGGAGGGCCTGTAGGCGGAAGCGCTCCAGTTGACGGAGGACTTAGCATTCTTTTAGTGTTAAGTGCGGCCTATGGCTTTAAAAAAACCTACTACGTTAAAAAGGGAAAATAAACTTCGTATTATTTCATTCCGGAAAGTGCTTATATACCAATGGTATGTAGGCACTTTTTTTATTGGGTTTATCACAAAAATATTTTATAAAATATTTTTTTTCCATATTTATAGTTATATATTTCCTCTATAAATCATTTTTCAACTTTATCAAAGGATTGTTTATTGTGCAGACATTCAGTATTCTGCAAAGCAAGAGGCGGAAAACAAGGCAAAATAAATTAGCATCCGAAAAATCTATTGA
>Ga0209083_1000767_pt1 | contig 43031 bp, 48 predicted proteins | sample AM7aDNAmetaG_FD_184132 | JGI IMG/M metagenome (GOLD analysis project Ga0209083, IMG submission 184132) | Freshwater microbial communities from Finland to study Microbial Dark Matter (Phase II) - AM7a DNA metaG (SPAdes) (version 3) | ecosystem: Environmental > Aquatic > Freshwater > Lake ... | reverse complement strand
GTAGTCGTAGCTAAAGGAGAACTTGTTGTTTATTACATCTATTTTCATAGTCGTTCATATTATTTATTAATTTGAAGTGCTGATGGCAGATGGTATCGGTGTTTCACCGATGCGTATACGCTCCTTATCCCTAGAAGACACCCATAATACCGACGCTCCTTGATCTTCTTCGCTTTATCGGGCAGGCAAGGAATTGCTCAACCACCTGTAATCAACACTCCACTATTCACTCCCACCTTCTATCTTACTCTCCTCGACAATCTTTGTCAAGTCCTCATTCTTCGGGTTTATGTGTTTTTGAGACTTCTTTTTTAGAGATTCTTTTCTCTCCCACCACATACGAGTGCTAAAAAGTCTTGAAATCATACCTCCCCGAGGTTGACGGATTGCAAATTTTGTGCTCTTCTCTTCACGTGTACGCATACCTGTCTTACGAGCTATTTTAGTTTTCTGTTTGTGGGTTAACATATTTGTTGATTATAAAGAACATTAGTAAATGGAAAAGAAAATCTGCAAGCAGACCCACTACAAAACCTAGAGCAAAAAGATTTATATGCATGGCTTTTTATCCCAAAGGGTTCCTGCGTCATCACATAATTGGAAGGATGATTCTTTTTCTTTAGGTTGACTAATTGGACGACCCATATCTTGAATAATAGAATCTGTAGTTATGGTTCTTCCATCCCAATTTAAGGATGGAATTGGATAGTCACCAAAACGCCCTCTTTCGCCAATAGCGCCACTACCACCAATAGTAGTGCCTGCTGAAACATAACTGTGTTGCATAGACGAACTAGATCTTATCTGGCCGGGATCCCCTGCAGCACTAGAAAAACGTATTGCCTGCATTTGTTCAGGACTAAGTGTTGCAAATGGACTTGATGATTGTGATCGACGAAGATTCTCATCAAGAGCATCAAAAGCACTAGTGAGATTAGGATCACTCATTTCATCACTGGATTGGGGGTTATTCGTATAAGCAGGCATAATTTTTTAATTATTTTCTTTCATCAATAAAGCGAGTCTCTCGTGGTAGTTGAGCAAGCGTTTCATCTCGCTCTCAAACCAAGCGTCATCGCGCAAAACATGGCCTATTTCCTTAAGAATTAGACTATTATCTGTCTCAAGTGGTTGAAAGATAAAGGCTTCCGGCCGATTGCATATCGTGCAGTAGAGTTTGGCTTGGTGGTCGTGGTAGTCTTTACTTTTTGTAAAGATATTTTCTGATGTTTTGAATTCCCAGACCGAATCATCTGGGAGGTGATCGACCTTACCGACAACGGTGAACTTCTTTTCACCGTCAACGATATAGTCGTACTCGAATTTGATTTCATTCCTTTCTTTGGGGAGATATTTCTGGACGAGCTCATGAGTCTGTATCCCCTTTATCATACGCATTGCGCTGGAAAAGTCAATATCCTCAATATCGAAGTATTTTGCAGGAGGAATTCCCCATGGAATTTTGGACGCCTCCAACATGTTGTACAACATGGAACAAGAATAGCGGCCGAACTTCTTCGGGTAGCCTCGTGAAGCCTCTAGGACTTTTGGTGTTAGATCTATGATAAGGGGATCATTTTTCATGTGTATATATTGAATACTGTTAGTTTTTATTATGATAAGAAATAGCACTCTCCTTTGTGTGCCAAAGAAGGCCAAGAAATAGCACTCTCCTTTGTGTTCCAAAGAAGGCCGCCACAAAGAGGACAACCATTTGTAAACCACCAATTCCCAGACCAATGGAACATCATTTTTTCTAACCAAAAACGAGTTAAACACTTACCACAATAGACAGGTAGAAAAAGAAACTTCAATTTATCTTTTTTAACATTATATGCTTTAAATTTAGTTCTCATATTATTTTGAATAGATATTTTTTGCTAAATGCCATGCAGCTGAGATTACAAAGGTTAAAACAAACAATAATCCTATAAATGCAAAACAATCTAAAATTGTCATAATCATTTAGTTTTATTAACTTTATTAAGTTTCTGAATACTGTCGTACTTGATCTGTCGCACTCGCTCTCTAGTCATCTTAAGTTCAACTGCTATCTCTTCTAGAGTGTGACGAGAATAAGATCCGAACCCATAGTATTTCTCTATGATCTCTTGTTCACGCTTATCAAGTACATTAAAGTTCTTGGTATAAATTGTCAATACCCTTTCCGCTGCTGTGATATTTTTTACTTCTTTTGCCATAATTTTTAATAATTTTTTATAATATCCGACCTTCGATGTGACCACGAGTTACCGAATTGGTATAATCATTGGTCACATCGAAGGTAAGATGAACGATAATCTTACCTTCTTACCCTCTCGGGTTGTAAAATAGACTTATTGGGTTTCGGAGAAAAAATGAGCTATTAGCTCTCCCAATAAACCTTCCCGCGCTAATCCTCGTAAGCCACTGAGCCAACTTTGTTTAGTACCAAGTAAGACATGCCTGCTTACCCAGTACTATAGCCAGTGTATACCCCGGGGCTACCTTTGTCAATACCTTGACAGGTTTCACGTTGCTAGCTATAATGAATCCATTAACCAATGGAGGTTGATATTAATACAAGAATAAATTTATTTTATGGCAGATAAAAACAATGAGCCAAAGGCTATTAAAGAAGGTTTACAAGACGGAGGCATCTATTGCACGCGGGATTTGTATCTAGCAGCTACACTGGTTACCCTCAAATTTTATATGGAGGGGATAGACTACCAAATCGAGGGCACGAAGAACAACCCTGTAGGTTACTTCAAGTTCACAGAGACACCTGAACTACGTGATGCACGACAGAAGTATCTACAAGGACTGATTCTTGTGGAACCACAAGACTATGTTCAGAAGATGCACGCTTTAAAGGCGGAAGTCCAGAACATGTCAATGAACCCCCACAATAAAGTTGCTTAGTCGTCAACACCTTCAGCCTCTACAGCTTCGTTGGTGACAAAGTCATCTTTACTAAAGAGTGAAGCTTTACTAATTAGTTTGAGTGTCTTTGTAGTTGGGTACCACCTATTGTTTCGTACTCCACCTATCTGCACTTGTTTCTTTTCTAGGAACAGGATTCTGCGTAGCATACCTCCAATCTTTCTATTCATGTATCCTGGCATATCGCGCCCTAGAGGTGCATTACCAAGCCACACGGCTTGATAGACTTGCAAGACGGTAACGCCATCTTCTATATTTCGCGCAAAGTCAGCATACCAAGAGATAAGCTCTTCCTCATGGCCCTCACTATCCATACGAGATTCCTGGAGATCTGTCAACTCCTCTGGGTACTCCCAAGTAGTCTCGCCATCTTTTATGGCGCGGAAGTATGCTTCGGCTAGAATCTGTTCCCTATTCTCTTTAAGCCAATCCAAGTCAGCTGGATGTTCCAGTTTGACAGGGAGGAAACGTCTGTTCCCACTATCATCTTTGAGATACTCTGTATCATTTGTGGTCATAGCAAAGACGCAGTGACGCTTCATCCTGCTCCAGCCTGATTCATAAGGAAGGCGCACCTGGTCTTCAGTTTTAGTAATAGTGGCTTTCATTTCCCTAACTTCTGTGCGATTAAGAGTCTCACCCTCTGCAAGCTCTACTATCACATTGTGAGCAAGAAGCATTGCAAAATCCTTGGCTGCCGCCCCATCTACGCGCGCAGTGGATTCAACGTGCCATTCACCCCCTAGCACGGCTAGAGAGGTTGTTTTCTTCCACCCCTGTGGCCCTTCTAGAACAAGAACCTCGTCAAATTTACATCCAGGACGAACCACGCGTTTGATGAGACCTTTGATCCAATTAGCCCCTATGGCCTGGTGGAGGGGATCATCCGGCGTGCCATACGTTTTGTACATCCAAGAATCTAGACGGGGGGACCGGTCCCACTCGAATGATGTGAAGTAGTCGCGCACTGGATTTACTTGGTTGTGGCGTGCATACGCTACTACGGAAGCTTCTACTTTTGCGTAGCTTACATTTGCGAAGTGTGGGTAATAGGTGCGCTGGATATAAACTTGGGCATTTATGATAAAAGCCTTGCATAAGTCTTCCCAAACCCCACGCTCGTTTAGGGCTTCTGTCATATATGAGAAGCTGTTGTAGCGGAAGCGATCTTTTAGATATAGATCTTCTTTAAATATACGTATGATATTTTCTTCGTTATTGTCATAGATTAAGCGACCCTTGACACCAGGTTTAGATTGTAGTGTAGCAAGAACCCTCTCCACCTCATCGTCATTGACAACAGGCGCTCCAGCTTCGCAATGAGACTTACTCCCTTCATAAACTTCACGACACCCTTTTATTGCTTTGTCAATAGTGCGTTCTCTGTAGTTTGGTCGCTTCTGTGTCTTCTCGCGCGCACCCAATGGAGAGCTCATCCAAGCTTTTTCAATTAGAGTTGCGTCACGACCAAACCAAAAAGCAAGGTGTGAGCAAAGCCCTAAGTCTGCGGAGCTGTGGTCGCCCGTATATTCGGAAAGATCACCGTCCCAGAGTGCACGAATGGCTTTCCCATTCTTTGAGGCAAACATTTTTTCTAGAAGATCGTCGTAGTCTGCGACGCTAGCTCCTGTAGAAATAGGAGTAAGAGAAGCAGTTTCACCCTGTGAAGCGTCCTTACGACCTCCCCAAGGATAGCCCAGCAAAGCCAGGATTTCCTCTAGCTCTTCTGTCGTGACACTACAGACAGGAACATTACAGATGGTATCGCCAGTAAAGGTAAAGTAACGACCAGACGCATAAATCTCAACCTCGGGTTCTCCACGAAGTTTGTATTCTTTCGGTGTGCGATTTAAGATTGGAACATAGCGTTCATCTAATTTGAAAAATGCGTGTATACCAGTGCCTGAAGGTGACTTCTCCATATAGGTGGACGCTGTTTCTACGAATGGTTGTATCGCCACGTCAAGGATAGGATCGCCATCAGGCCCATAAGCTATGACGTGATCAAGATCTACCGCAACTATATTTTCTGCTTCAAAGACAACACCAACACCCCCAGCAAGGATGGGAGCTACTCCTTCTTTGTAGTGAAGGTCGCCTAGGAAGTTTGGACGCGCCTTGTCAACTACGGAATATGTGGTCCAAGTGTTTGGGTCGGTTGAGGAACCGTAGGAACCGTCGTACCGATAGGGTACTTTGGTTCGACGTTTCTCACCACCCTCCTGGATACTTCGTTCCTCAAGGCGCCAATTCATCCATATCTTTTTTTCTCCATATTCCTTGATGAACTCATTCTCAGTTTCTTTATCTTTCATGTTAAATTTGATTTAGGATTATTAATTGAGTATACCCCCACCACGGAGGGTGTCAAGAGTTGATTTGTCATAAAATTATGGTGTGCAATGATTAAAACTCCCAATACATATCATAGCACACCATTGCATCGAAAAAATATGGCGTACCTTGGCCCTACTATCACTGGTGCAATCTATGCAACCTATACTCTAATGAGTATTGTATAATTATATATATTTATTGTATATAGTATGTAGATAGCATCGTTGCACAGTAGCACGGGTTGCACTTTTGTGTTTTACGGCTTAGGTACGCCGTATAATCGTCTGCAACGGTCTTGCAACGATCGACGATTTTTGGAATCGTTGCACTTTGAAAAGGGCTGTTTTTACCCAAAAAGGTTCGATCACCTTCAAAAGGGAGATCCCCGAAACCCTGAACTTTTCCGAAAATGGCAATTTTTAGAAAATCAGACCCCAGCTTGAGCTGTGGAAGGAGCTCCAAAAGCCCCCAACTTTTCTTATTTGACCCTCCTTTTGAACTGGGGCCGGCAAATAAACAATCTACCCCTTGACTTTCCTTATAAATATCGTTTATTAAAAATATTTAAAACGTTTCAGTACCTTCTACATACATAGATTCCAAGATACCTAAACTCTGAACTTTTTAGATCTGACGTTACGAAGTAACTACAGCACATGAAAAAAAGCCAGCGGGCAGTGGGCCAACTGGCTTAGTTCATTACTGACGTTACTGACTCTCTTGATCTGAAGCGTTTTGTTCAGCCTCAGTTACAGCGAACTCTCTAGTTACGGTGCCATCTGGGTTGACGGTAATATTGAAGACTTCTCTTATTTCTGGTTCATCTTAATCATCGTCATTATCATGCTCGCAGACACAGTCCTCTCTAAGTTCCCCACAATCTGGGCAGTAGCAATCACAGTCTTCTTCAGAGCTGCCACAGTGGGGGCAGATTCTTACAGCGTCGTGAGGATGGACGTTCCTAAGGTTTGGTCTATCCTTCAAGCCCCAAGTTGTCTGACGCAGACAGAAAGGTAGTGTTTCTTCTTTAGAGGGTTCACCCCATAGATACTTAGAGCCACGTTTCTTACGTTTAGCCATGGTGATCGATGTTAACTTGATTAAATGTTCTAATAGCTTCAGTGGCCACTTCAGAACTTATGGCAACTGGATCGGTCCGGTGACTGGATATTGGATCTACAACTCTTAGGTTGAATACTTCAGAATTATCTGTGGGTTCAATATAGATCAGGCGTTGTCTGAATAGACCAGGAGCCTTCAAGATAATAGGGCGTACACCGTGGAGCATGCTCATGGCGATCCACTCGACACCATTGAGCTTATAGAACGTGTCACTTAGGACAGTTCTAATGTGGCCTATCCTTCCTACGGGACCAGCGAGCTCTTGCTTAGTGTTATGTTTGAGACACTTAAGAATAACACCAGCGGCAGTGCGAGGGCGTAAGCCAACCTTGACTACTATCCAACTATCTTGTCTAATAGTTACACGATAGTGGCCACCTTGCGGGATGACGGTGATTGTGCGACTACCCGCTTTGAAGATAGTGGCTTGACTAACAGGTGTTTGTTCCATACAAGTTTGTTATAGTCCTTTCGGAATCTAAGTTGATAAAGCCAGACAGACCATCGACAAGCTGTCAATTCATCATGTCCGAAGAGATGATGGGCTAATTCGTGGAATAATGAGATTATACTTGGTGAATCTAGATAGATTTGCGAATCTTTATACATTGTCCAATCACTTTGAAGGACTTTGACATCTGGTTTGTTGTAGATTCTACAAATTACTACGGCCATAGCTTCTAGATCTATGAATTTAAAATCTGGATTTTTATTTTCCCAGTTTTTATAGAATTCTGATTTCCATAGGCTTATTGCTATCATTACTCCTTTTTTGAATATTGGTCTAGTTTCTGCCAATATTTGCTTTTTGGTTGGATATTTAAACATACCCAACTTCATCGTCATATTCTATTTCATCAGCATAAGCTGGCGATAGTTTAGCTGCTTTGACGATCTTTGCAAGTGTTTCACAGCGCGAGCGAACTTTATCCATCTCACTCTTTACGTTGTTTATGTGGAACCCTATTTGAAGTGGTAGTCCTTCTTCTGCTGCTATATTTACCACTTTTCTAAGATGTTCATCAACTCTTACTAATGCTGCATTTAGGATTGTGTTACCTACATTTTCTGCTTCTTCTAGCACTTCAAATGGATCTTTATCTGCTTTTGTTTCACCTAATGCTTCTAGCATTAATTCTGCATTTCCTTCTAGGATATCTGCTGGAGTTTGGATACTAGATACTTCAGTAAATTCAGCATTTGTGATTCGTTCGTCATCTTTACCTAATCTTAATGATTCATCAGCTTGTTCTCTAATCCCCAGTGGTTTATTTATTCTTTCTAGAACTGATAAAGCGTATGCATCATTTTTAACTGTGTGACCCGCTGGTTTACTTGGAAAGACTTCTTCAATGTCTTTATCGAAGTTTTCTGAGATTTGTTCGTCTAGAGTCTTATCTGGATCTGCTGCATCTATTTTGGCGCTTACGGTTTTATTTCCGAATGTTGCTGCTAGTGCCATTGTTACCTCACAATAAGTGCAGAATTGGAATACTGGAAGATAATAACCAGCTATTGCACTCATTCTTTCTTTTGTTAGTGCTTTACCTACCTTATCTATATCTTCGTATGTCTTCCAGTCTGATAGATTGAACTCTTTTTCCTCAAGAGAATCTTCTAGACATTCTGCAAATGATACTTCTTCGATTATTTTTGCTAATCCCTTTGTGAATATATCATTTGCTTTATTAATGTCTCCCATGCTTATGGCAAGATTGAAGTCTTTGATTACTCCCTTTTCTTCCATTAGTTCAATAGCTGTATGATCTTTTGCTAGAGAGAAGACTCTTCCTAGAGGACCACCCATCATTTGATGAACAATATGAGATTGTGAGACAAAATTGTATTCATCTCCTGTCTTGGATTTTTCTCCTGTCTTTTTGTTTACCCATAAACTCTTATCTTTATCCCAAGTATAACCAGCATCTACCATACCCTTTTTAAGGTCTTCATCTGTGACTTTTCTATTAGCACCAAAGCCTATTGGGTTTCCACTATATCGTGAACCACCACTACCTTTGTAATCATTTCTTTCAATTACTTCTGGTTCTTTTGGATATTTCATCGTGATAGTCTTCTTGAGTTTAGTGAACGTTACTAGACTGCCTTCTTTATAGACAGCTTCTAGAACTACCACTTCATCTTTCTCTAATGGTTGACCTAGAGTTTCCTCAGAAGCGAAAGCCCAGCCAGAGTTAGACTCCCAGATTTTCATACCTGCATATCCATTTGTGCCTAGTAGGATTTGATGGATCTTATCATCTTTTGTTCTAGATATTGCCCAGAAGGTGAATCCTCCTTTGGCACCAATATCAGGAATCTTGCCTTCGAAGAATCTAGCTAGTTCAATAGCGATGGCTTCACTATCATTGAACTTCATGGTATAACTGGCGCTGTTAGCTGCCCAAGCTTTTCTATATTCTGTTTCATATAGATAGCCAGCTTTCTCGTGAACAGCCTTCAATTCCTCATCATTACTGATCACACCATTGTGAGCGATGAGCCATTTATATGTCAACTCTTCATTCTCTATTGCCATTGGATGAGTTTGGCTCATTAGATTATCTGAAGAAGTTGGCATTCGATGATGGAATAATATGTGACGAGATTGAGGGTCAGTATACATGTCATGAAACATCTTTGCTGCCTCAGTTGCACGATCTACACTTACAATTCCTTTATCATCTATTTTTACTATACCGAACCCACGAGTACCTCTTCCTTGTTGGTCTTCAAATTGATTTACAACATAGTCGATAGCGCGAGCAGGCGGTATCTTTTTGTCTTTACTTACCCATCCGATTAGTCCACACATATTTAGAATGACGCTTGCGCGTTGTTATGATTAATTGTTCCAATAAGATATGATCTTGCTACTGGAGATAATGAGTGGGTGATTCGTCCATTGGATGTATCGCTTAAATATTCTACAAGTTCTCTAGCAACTTCTTCTCGTGCTGCTTGGTCTACATTCCAATTCCATCGATCATTATTCTGCATGAGTATAATTATTTTCACGAATGGTGATCCAGAATATGGGGCCATTGCTCTTGATAGATCTCTAATTACACCACTGATAGCAGAATCAATAGAGTAGCTTCCAGGATTAGTTTCCATTTCAGCTTGTACAGCATCATTGCTTAGTTGTCTAGGATTGTCAGCTCTAGATTCAGCTCTCTCTAGTCCTACCTCCATCTCTTCTTCTTTCTTCATAGATTCAAGAAGAGGACTTGGTCCAGGGGATAGAGTTGCTGAGTCTAATGGAATGAATGTTTTAGGAGACTTTTCAAACTTAAGCACAAGTCTGATTAGGGGCTTAATATCTCCTTTTCTTCTCATTTCATATGGAAGACCAATCATTACTCTTCGGTTATCCTTGGAGCTGATTAATTTTCCAGTACGAGCATTTAACACTCGACCATACATAGGAACAGCTTCATTTTTGTTTCCTATTCGATCAAACTTACTTGACAAGAGAGAGAAATCTTCTATTGTGGTTATTATTTCATGACCCGCAATAAAGAGTCCATTTTCATCTCTCATTACAAGAGCGTTCAGACCTTTCTTAAGACCGAAGAGATAATATTCATGCTGTGGTTTCCATCCAAGCGCGATACACCTCTTAGATAATGCTGTGGCAAATTGTTCAACATTCAGGTCTTCATTCCAAGCGAACTGACTCATGTTTCTGATTACTGATTCAGGGAATTTAGAAGTCTTTTCTTCGATCTCTTCATCTTTAAAGAAGGATGTTATAGGGATCTTGGCAGATCCTTGTGTGAAACCCCAACCTTCATTAATAGAATAATGGGCTTTTACTTTCTCTTCCATTACTCTAGATGGAGACATTATAAGTTCAAGTTCTGCTTTATATTCAGGATAAGCAGGATGAGCTCGTACGAAGGGACGAATTTTGTCCAGATAAGATTTCTGAATGTTCACATAATTATCTAGAAGAAATGGAAGATACTCCTTCGCTTGTTTCCGGCTTCTGAACAAGACTGGCCCGACAGGTTTCAAGTTGCCCTTGAGAATGCTGTCCCAACAGATTGCCATATAAGCCAACGTCCCGAGAGCAATCTTTTCTGTGGTTACCCACTCAGCTCCTGGAGCTCGAACTTCAAGAGTGAATCCATCAGCACCGCTAGGGAATTTGAATCTCGGAGTGTCTATTCTGAAATCGAATAGCTCACCATAGTGGCCAGATTGGAATCCCTTTCTCAATTGACTTGACAGTTTGTTTTCTCCCATCATAATTAGAATGATGAAAGTTCCTACAGCTCGTTCAATAGCTGCCCATTTTTCAGTTTTATTACGCCACATCTGATTGAAGTCTTCTGGAATGGCGAGATGGATATGACCACCAGCACTTGCAGCAATGGTGAGGGTGGACATGTCTACGAATGGAATCTTATCGGCAGCTTGTTTGAATAGAGATTTCATATTAGCCACAACTTCTCGTGGTGTGCCTGGATCTGGTCTAAGCTCACCAGTAGCATTATGACCATCCCAACCAATATCTCCTCCAGGAAATGCAAATCCAGCAGGTGTCTTTGCTTCTCCTTTGAAGAAAGTTGTGAAGATCTCTATTGCACTAATTGGTCGAGAGCCACTCACTACAGTGAACTCAGGGTCAGCGCCCACTTTGAATGGGAATTCATAAGCGGGTTTAACTTTTGGTTCTTCTACCACAGGCTCAACTGTTGTTTCAGTCATGATTTACGTTCTAGATAAGCTTCAAAACCTTTATCTTCATAGGTGAAACGATAGTTCGACCAGTGCTTAAGAGGATCACCTCTGAATGATTTCTTAATACCTTTCTCAATAAACTTTTCAAATGCTGGCATACTTCTGTCGTTCAAACTGTGTCCAGTGAAATTAGGACACCATTTTATAATGATTGGTTTGATTCTATTGAAGTTAGCCAGCGCTAGGTTAAAGTCATTGTTATTAATTGCGTGAACGATTTCGAGTTCATTCACGGCTGCCATCAATTCTTTGCCTGCTTTCTTATTCTCTGCAAAGCCGAGACCTTGGCGACATAGTCCCATAACCATACTCATGAGTGTATAGTTTTTCAACCAGAAGTTGCCTAGAACTCTATATTCAATACCATGAGGTTGAATACGATATTCTCCTGCGCGCCCATAATACTTTCGTCTCTCGATTTCTCCTTCATCACGATCGAGAAGTACACAAGTGTTACCAACGATAATATCCAGGATCTTTACAATCTTTTCAGCTTCTTTACCATCTTTAAGCATGTTTATTACACATTGTTCTGATGATCCAGGAGATGTTCCTAGATGGATATGACCACCGGCACTTCGATAAAGATATTTACTGGCGTCTGGAAGCTGGGGATAGTTTCCATATGCATTTAAGCTAGGAGAACATCCAAAGCGTTTGCTATCTGGACTTAGAGAATCCATTTCCTTTTTGGTTACTTTAACCAAAACATTCCAATTGATGGTGATACGTTTACCAGCTATTTGTCTTTGGACTCCTTGGAATAGTTCATGGATTCTATAAGAGAAACTTTGACGACAGCGATTGAAGTATGGATTCAGCTCTGCTTGAATACCATCTATAATCAATTTACCTCCAGATGTATTTATTCCTTCTTTGGGGAGGATTTTTTCTGCACCTATGATTGAACTTGGATTACCCACTAAGTTCTTTCTTGCGAAAAAGAACTCAGGATCAGCTCCCCAAGTTGGATGCAGATATTTAATTGTGGGTTTGATTTCTGTTTCTGGCATGTTTAATAATAAAACCCCATCATGAAGCGACATCTGGAAACGGGGCAATACATTGCAGGTTATTCTTTACTGGTGAATAACAACCAGTTATACAGTTCTGCTTACCTCTTAGTTAGGCGAGGATATTGTGGATAGCCATTTCCATGTGTCGCCCCACAATGGGGCAACGAATAAATGACTCAGTAGGTTAAACTACGTCGTCTGGCGCACTGGCGGTCTCTTCAATGATCTTCTGAGAAAGACTCTTGAGAGCGTCCTTATCAACTTTCAATTCACCGGTCTTAGCCTTGTCAAGGTTATCAAGAGCACGAGCGAGCTCATCTTGTGTATCTTTGATATCCTTACCTGCCTCTTCAAGCATACTGGCTAGAGTTTTTGCTGCTTCTTTGTTTTCCTCAGCATCTTCTTTGTCCTGTTCCTTATACTTATCCTCTAGAGATGCTGATGCAGCAGCAATGTCATCCGCGCTGATACCTGGGACGTTGCCGAGAGCTTGACGCATTGCGTCACGGTGGGCATCTGACTTGACTTTAGCTTCAGCAATCTCAGTTGCCTCTTCAGCTGCGTCAACGATGACCTTTGAATAATGGCGAATAGCAGTGGCTACGTTCTTCTTTGCCTCTGTTACACGCTCTTGGATGCGGACAATCATTTGTGCACGTAGAATGTCTCGCGCTTTCTCCTTTGCTGCAGTTGCGACTGAAGCGTAATCAATTGTACTCATAAATAAAAAATATATGTTAGATTAATAGTGGCGCACAAATCTTAGGAATTCTCTTTATTATATTCCTAAAATCGACGTTTGTCTAGGCTATTGCTAATTAAGCACTATCTTGTTATGATAAGTGCTTGGGCAGGGTCAGGTAGAAGGATTGTGGAGGTTTTGTCTTTGAGACATTATGAAAGAACATTGCTCTCAAATGCGAGCAGCATCTCCTATCCTAACCCCACCCAAACACTAATCGTTTAATGTTTGGGAATTATTCAGGCTTTTGGGAAAATTATATAAAAACCAAAAACCCAAAAATAGAGTCGTAACAAAACAACTAACACCACTCTTTTTGATACCAGTTTTTTTTCTTTCCGAACTTCTTGAACTTTCTGTTGTTCACAGACCATACCCACATGTGTAGAATGTTTCCACTGTTTGGATTGAGTCTTGGTCTCATTCTGTGTGTTACACCAAGATCGTTTCTTTTTATGTAATTAGCCAATCTTTTTCCTGCCTTTTCTGTGTTTGTACAAGAGAAGATAAGAAAAGCTCTTGGCGTGTCATCAAACCAATCTTGGCAAATGTCTTTTAGAATGCGGTCAGGAAGATATCCTGAGATGCGATCTATTTCTTTAATTCCACAGCACTCAACACCATCATTAATGTGTGACATATATTAAGCCATATCTTCTACGTGGGAAGATTTCATAGTTCTTCATTTAAGTTTGGATAAATAATGTCTTCTTCTTCTGACAAGTCTGCTGTATCTATGGGATCGCATTCGTCATAGATCTCATTGATATAATCGTCTTTTATAACGATAGGCTAGCTCTTAGTAGCAGAGTGCGGGCTTCATCGACTAATATTTTAAGGGCTATTTCGTCGTATTTACTACCACTCTCGTCATCATAGTCTGTTATATCTGCTTTTGATTGCCACGAAGCGATTTCTAGTTTTAGAACTGTGTTTTTCCCGAATACATAGTTTATAAACCTACTTATAACGGTAATCGGACTATAAGAATAGTTAATCATACCATCAACGTTACATATCCGTGCGCTACTTTGCGCGCGAAGTTGCCAACAATAGCTTTCTCGACCATGTCTAGCTTTGCACTGCACGTTGCTTTTCGTTGTCCTGAGTACACATTAAGAAAGACCACACGTCTAAGTGCGGGATTATATGGTCTGATGCTTAGTGTATATCTAGTGCCCAGTTCGAGTTTGTCTCTTTGTTCTACTACTACGTCACCAGCTGATATTGTCAGCGGTTCGTTCTTTCTTAGATTAAGCATAATCATAAGATTATTAATAATGAGGGAACTAAAGCTCCCTCACAAAATAGAGTCGTAGACTACGTCTCACCTCACCACAGCACAAAAAGAAAGCCAGCATCTCTGCTGGCTTCTCTTCGCGTAGTATCAAACTGCGTCTTAAGACTTGCGTAGCATTAAGCTGCGACTTAGTGGCTTAAGCAGCCACTTCTACGAATGCTCTGAGATCTGCATCCTTCTTTCCTTCTCTTTTGATATTCGGATAGAGGATTACGCGATCTCCAGGGCTAAGAGTTACGTTACCAGGAGAGTTACGTCCACTATCAATCGATAGTGTGAGAAACTCCGTGCCTGGAGCTTTGCTATTAGCGCCTGTTACATTCTTCCACGCTCGACCTACCGGTACGAGCTTGGTGGCTGGCTTTGTGGCCGCGCCGTTCTGTGTTGTTGCCATACGATGTTATCGTTTAGCGAATAAGGTAGCTAGCTGAAGCGCTAGCAAGACTGAGAGGCATCTCCTAAGATATACCTCTCATATATAGAGTCGTAATGTATTAGGGAACCATGTCCTCATATAATCATCTACGCTTCTATACATATACAGAGTCGTACTCCTTCAGAAAGACACTAGGGGGGAGTAGTCACTTCACCTCCTTGCCAGATTGAACCTCCTCTCCTGGTACTGTAACCGCGTCCAGATTTGTAAAAATCTCTATCACTCGCCCACGAAATGACGAAATGAAGTACCTCCCCTACTTTTATACAACTCAATGGGTACCCTAAAATTTTTTTTCAAATTTTTGACATCTTGACAGTCCTTCTAATCGCGCGTAATATGAAACTATGATCAAAAAGAAACTAGTGGCTAAGCCTGCTAAGCCTAAGGCGAAGCTTAAGCCTAAGGCGAAGCTTAAGCCTAAAGCGAAGCTTAAGCCTAAGGCGAAGCTTAAGCCTAAGGCGAAGCCTAAGTCTAAGGCGAAGCTTAAGCCTAAGGCGAAGCCTAAGTCTAAAAAGTCTGAGGTCCTCCTCAATATTGGTTGCGGCATCACCCTCTTTAAAGACTTCATCAATATTGACAAGTACTTTACAGAAGAGCAACTTCGTCAGGGGGCAACGTCTCACACAGGACCATGTGCCAACGCTCTCTACCCGCGCGGAGCATCCTTCCTTCAGGCAGACATGCTAGACTTGCCTATAGACGCAAACTCTGTAGACTATATTGAGTCGATGGAAGCCCTGGAGCACCTAAAGTTTTGTGACGTAGAAAAAGCTGTAGCCGAAATGTACCGGGTACTAAAACCTGGAGGCAAACTTGTCTTGTTTATTCCCGACATGGATGATATGTGTCAAGTCTGGACAGAGAGGATCGGTAGTGGGGCACCCTTCGGGCCGGAGGACTTCTTTCAGATGGTTCAGATGTTTTATGGGAATCAAAAACATGACGGCGAATATCACAAGTCTTGTTTCAACGAAACCTACATGGGTCTGATGATGCAGGCAATAGGATTCGAAGCGAGGAATATTAGGATAGCCCACTGCAGTCATGGTCAGCAGGTACCCAAGATCCGAGGAGCGTCAGCATCCCCCGCGTGGGACAGCAAAGCTGTGCTCATTATAGGGTTCCTACTTATAGAGGCCACTAAGTAGGCTCAGTGGCTTGCCGCAGGCTATGACACTCACAACACTCAAATATTTGATGTGGTTTTTAAACGCCTATAGCGACGAGATAAAGCCGGAGGCTCGCATCGCTGATTATGGTGGAACAGATAATCCTGACACAGTGATTTTTCCCCAGGTTGTTAAGAAAAGTTTGGCAGGTGCGGGCCGACTTAATTATCACGCTCTGGATTTTGATAGTGGGGTAGATCTGCGCAAACCCTTACGGGGTCCTAAGTATGACGTTGGTATTTGTATGGATCTGCTTGAGCATTGTAGTGATCCCTTTCTTGTGGCACATAATATTCGAGATAGTCTACGGCACAACGCGCTGCTTTTTGTAACCGCACCATTCATATGGGATCCTCATTTTTTCCCAAAGGACTATTGGCGTTTCACACCGCAGGGGATTGAAGAGCTTTTTAGTGCCGAAGGTGATCCGAAAGCTATGGATGTCCTCGCTCTAGGTACGGTTCGTGATCCTAACAAGGGAGAATTTTTACAACTTTGTCGCGTAGTTGCAGTCTTTCGAAAAGCAAAAAAGAAAGATCGAGAACGAGATGATGCGGCTGGTTCTATCTTTCCTCCAGAGTGGGGAGTAAGAGGGTTTGACAAGACAACATTTGGCATGGTACCATAAAAAGATATGAATACACCACAAGCAATTTCAAAATCAAAACACATAGAAGAGAACGGGGTATGGGGTCCAGACGAATTAGAAGATAAGGTAGTTCGCCCTACACAGTGGGGGTTGGTGCGTCCTGACACATTTAAAGCCTTCAGTCTCACTCGCAAGAAACTAGCGCCCGGAGCCTATACAATAACGCGTGATAATCAAGATGACCAACCAATTTATTTCCGTAGACAGATAAAAAGTGACACAGATATGAAGGTTTCTGAGGGTTTGTCAAAACAAATCATAGAGGAAATTACTAACTTCTGGGTTAAGAACGAAACATTTCGTAAAAATGGCTTTCTCCATTCGCGTGGATACCTTCTATATGGAAGTCAGGGCGTTGGGAAATCGTCTGTAGTGCGACAGATCATGAGTAATGTGATAGAAAATGATGGAATAGTTTTCATCTGTGGTAATCCTGCGTTCTTTAACCTTGGATTGAAGGTCTTCCGACAGACTGAACCTGATCGTCCAGTGGTTTGTGTCTTCGAAGACATCGACGCCATCATTCGTAAATACGGAGAGGATGAGATACTGTCCATCCTTGACGGTGAAAACCAAATCGATCGTGTGCTTAATATCGCCACCACAAATTATCCAGAGAATCTTGATCGGCGGATTATTTCTCGTCCACGTCGTTTTGATCGTGTCTACAAAATAGAATCACCAAGCGAAACTTCTCGTAGAGAATATTTCTGTGTGAAACTTCCGAAGATGCCTAAGGCGAAACTTGAGACTTGGGTTAAGAAAACAAAAGGACTTACGTTTGCAGGATTGGCAGAGCTTCTCATTAGTACACAATGTCTTGGCAACAAGTTCGATGAAACAATTAAGGTGTTGAAAGATCTTGAAAATGGTCATCCATCATCAGCAGATTTTGGCGGTAGGATCGGATTTGAAAAAGAGGGAAAAGATAATGACGAAGAGGGATCAAAAGTTGAGTGCATCGAGGACTAGAAAAGTCGTTTGACTTATAAAAGTCACTCAATAAATTGAGTTGACTTATAAAAGTCACTCAATAAATTGAGTTGACTTATTTGACACTAGGTAGTATCATTAAGAGTAAGAAGGAAGGGAAGGATGGGGGATGCATCTCCTCTTCCCTCTTCTTAAATTTATCAGGTTAATTAGCTAATTAAATCTTATTCATTATGTCTAAACTAAAGACATTTGTGACTAGTGCTGCGCTTGCAGTGGGAGCCTTGGCGTTCGCGTCGAGTGCTTTTGCGGCGGGCCTTACTGGTTCACAGGTCCAGTCAATCCTTTCACTTCTCGCTTCTTTTGGAGCAGATAGTGCGACGATTGCAAATGTTAGTGCCGCATTAAATGGTACTCCGGTAGTAGTATCGCCCTCTTTCAAGATTGGTGATACAGGACCGGCAGTGGTCGCTCTTCAGAAACAACTTATTGCAGATGGCTATCTAAAGATTGCTGCTCCAACAGGTTACTACGGAAAGCTCACACAGGCAGCGGTTCTAGCAAAGGCAGCTTCAACTTCCTCTTCTTCGTTTACTCCAGTAACTATGGTTGGGAATGGATTGAAGGTTGCTATTTCTTCAACTTCTCCTAATGGTACAGTGCTTGTAGCGGGTCAGGGTATCGGTGATCTTGGGAACTTTGTATTCTCAAATCCTACCGCAACTCCGATTAATGTTACCGGTCTTACCTTCAAGCGCCTAGGAGTCAGCAATGATTCCACACTTGTAAACGTGTATCTCTATAATGGAGTAACACGAATCACTGATTCTGCTGGAGTCAGTAACGGACAGTTCTCGTATACTGATCCTACAGCACTCTTCACAGTGCCTGCAGGCGGTACGTACGTAGCTTCAGTTCGTTCTGATATCGACAGTTCAGCTTCGGGACAGCAAATTGGAGTTTCTCTGGTCTCCGTTTCTTCAAATGGTACCCTAGATTCTTCCGTAGTCTTCCCGATTTCTTCTAGTTATCAGACTGTGTCGGCAGCCACTCTAGCAGGGGTTGACTTCTCGTCTGTTAGCCAGTCCACAGCATCTATCTCCCCACAGAGTAATTATCCTCTATGGCAAGAGACAGTCTCTATCAATCAGAACCCAGTTAAGTTGTCTTCACTTAAATTGACAAATCTTGGTTCTATTGATTCGAGTTTGGTCCAAAACCTTCGCCTCTATGTAGATGGTGTACAGGTTGGAAGTGCTGCTATTCTCTCTGACAGAACAGCAACGTTTGACTTCAGTGCAAATCCTGCGATTCTTAACACTCAGAACCACACAATTAAGGTTGTTGGTGATATTGTTGGAGGATCGTCTCGCACTATCGAACTTTCGTTGCAGCGTTCTTCAGATGCAATGTTCGTAGACACGCAACTTGGTCAGCCAGTCACGATGACAGTTAATGGTAACGTATTCACTCCTGTGAATGGTTCTATTATCACTATCAACGCTGTTACTGGTTCTACAGGTATCAGTGTGTCAATCGATCCTGCTTCACCTAACCAAGATGTCGCCCTAGGCGCGTCTAGTGTTAAGTGGGCAACGTTCGACGTTCTCGTCTCAGGTGAGAATGTAAAACTAAACTCTCTTAACGTATCGTCAAATGTAGCTCTTGCAAATGGCAAGATTTATATTAACGGTAGTCAAGTTGGTTCTACAAAATCACTCGGCACTTCGGCAGTAACATTTAACACCTCGGCAGTTCTACCTGCAGGACAGACTTCTCATGTAGAGATCTACGCTGACGCGAAGACTCCAACAGGAAATCTTTCAAACGGTCAGACTGTTATCGTTACATTGAATGCGGGTAGTTCAAATGCTCAAGGACAATCGTCTTTGAACACTGCGAATGTTCCTGCTTCCGATACTTCGGGAAATTCAATTAACGTTACAAATTCGTCTCTAAGTGTAACTAGATATTCTGGTTACGGTAGTCAAACTATTATTCCTGGCTCAGTATCACGCATCGGATCGTTTACGATCTCTGCTGGTTCTACAGAGGGAGTAACTGTGAACACTATTAATCTTTCGCTTTCGGCTGCGAATGCAGCTTCGATTACGAATCTTACCCTTAAGGATGGTTCGTCTGTCTTGGGTAATGTAGTGACGACGCCTTCGATATCAAGTTCTTATTCTGTCAACCTAGACATTCTAGCTTCTCAGACAAAGACTATTGATGTTTACGGCAATGTGCTTTCTGGTGCGGCTAACGGCTCTCTAGTAGTGTCCGTTTCAGTATCAGGAAATGGTGATCAAACTGGCAACACAACTTCATCGTCTGCGGTTTCTCTACAGACAATGACTATTGGTTCCGGTTCACTTAGTGCTACTGTTGCTGCAGGAGATCCTGTATCAGCAAATATTGTTGCTGGCGCAGCTTCTATTAATGTCGGTCAGTTCGAATTTAATGCAGTCAGTTCTGCATACACAATTCAGAATCTCGACATTTCAGTTGCTGGGACCATCAATGATGTTACTGCTGTCACTGTCACTTATCTAGATGCAAATGGTAATACCCAAACATCAACACAACCTATCGTAGGAACTGTTGCTTCGTTCTCGGGTCTTAACATTTACGTTCCGGCTAATGATCAGGCAGACGTAACCGTGAGTATAGGAACTCCTACAATTGCCTCTGGCGCACAGTCAGGATCAAGCGTAAGTGTTGGACTAGCAAGTTCAAACTTCCGTGCAGTTGATGCTTCCGGTAGATCCATTACAACAGGATTTACGAAAGCTGCTGAGGGAACATTCTATGTGTACAAGAGCATCCCAACATTTGCGACGCTCGCAATCACATCGAATATTCCATCTTCAGGGAATCCTCTCTATCGTTTCAGCGTAACTGCTGATCCGAAGGGTTCTATTGATCTCTCAAAGGTAACATTCAATTTGTCAACGACAAGTGTGTCGGTAACAAATATGTATGTTGTTGATGAGGCTTCAGGACTCAGTGTTGGGTCTGTCGGTGCAAATGGCGCAGTAGCCATGACACAACAGATTGGTGCTGGTATGTCTAAGACATACGCCCTCTACGGTACAGTAGGAGGCTTCACCACGGGTTCTTCTCTTACAATTAGCCTAGCGCAGGATACGTCTCTTTCCACGACAAATGTTCAGTGGTCAGATCGTTCTACTACAGCAAATGGTTATCTGTTAAAGAACTTCACAACAAACGCTACTTCTTACTCGAAGTAGTTGGCGGACAGTCGGCCCCTTCACTCAAAAGAACCGCATAACGCGGTTTTTTTGTATCTTGTCAAGTCTTGCAAAAGATTTGAAGGTATGATAGATTAAGTAAAGGGAACGGGAATTCCCACTTATACATTAATATTAATTGTAATATATGTTCTTTAAAACCAAAAATCGTATTGAGGATGATTTAGATCTTTATAAGAATCGTCGTAAACTTGAAATCGACGAGGAGCTCTCTGAATGGAGACGCTCTCAGAAGAATCGTGCCGTAGATGAGATTATGGCTCATACGGAGGAAGCACGCATTAAGAAGCAGAAGATGTTCAAGGAAACCCAGGCAGCTGAGGTTGAGCATGAACAGAAGAAGGCTGCTTATGCTGCAGACCTAGCCACGATAGAGGCTAATATTGCTACCAAGAAAGCTCTTGCAACACAGGTTGACACGGATTTTGAATCTCGTGGACTCCTACGCGATCGAGCATGTAAGGCTGAGAAGGAAAAGGCAGATGCGATTATCACTGAAAAGGATAAGCACATTGCCCATCTTGAAGCACACCTTAAGACTGTTTCAGAACAGAATGTAGGTCTTCTTGCAACTCTCGCAAAATCACTTGGTGATGCTGCAGCTAAAGACGCTGTAACAAAGGTGGTTGGATTCGGACCATCAAGCGAAGCCAAGAAAGTATAGTTTGTCCGTAGAAATCTGGGGGTATTGCCCCCAGTCCTGTGCGGATAAAAAAATGAAACCTAAAATAACAATCATAGATGTAGACGGAACGGTCGCCAAAATCGACCATCGTCTTTATCTTATAAAAAAGACTCCTAAGGATTGGGCAGCCTTTTATGGTGAGTCGTACAAAGATGAACCTCTTGTTGAAAATATGGCAATGATTAAAGAACATCTTTCTTCAACAGAATCTATTCCATTTTTTGTGACTGGACGTTCTGATGTTGCAAGAGAAAGAACACACTCTTGGTTGAAGGAACATTTTGATGAAGTTCCTCCAGAGCGTCTCTTTATGCGCAAAGAAGGTGATACAAGAGAAGACTTTGTTGTTAAAAAAGAAATTCATGACAATCACTTGACGGAATATGAAATAATTCGCGTGTATGAAGACCGTCCTCAAGTTATTAGAATGTGGCAGGATCTTGGTTATGAAGTGATCGATGTTGGTCCAGGGTACGAGTTTTAGTTTGACAAATTCATTTGTTATTGTTAACATGTATTTATGAGGTATTATTTTCGTGATAAAAGTAAGGAATTAGGACTCCTAACACAAGAGGAATTTTTTAGAGATGTTGCTTTTGCTACTCGTTATCTTGATCGTGAGGATGTAAGAACAGTGTATAAAGCAATACTAGCCATTGTGTGGAGAGAAATAAAAGCAAAAGGGACTATCAGACTCCCTTCTTTGTGTGATATATACCTAAGACAACGCCCCACAATGAGGTGTGCTGGAAAATATATTCCAGGGACCGTGGTTGTCCAGGCCCATCATAACTTATCATTTAGTACACTAGAATCAGTACGTGTGTACGTAAAGAAGTTAGAACAGGAGAATCCAGGCAAACTGTTCGACCCAGCCAAACGCATAGAAAGAGGAGGGGACATCACACAACTGTGATAAATTAAGGGTAATATGCCCACAAGTACGACCAATCCACTTGAAACAATAAGCACAACAGAACCGCAGATTTCAGATCTTCAGAAACAAATTGCACAATATCAAAGCAATTTGGCAAGTTCTCCTACAGCGGCGTCGTCTTTGACTGATCCTACCAGTCGAGATTTAAGCAATGAGACTGAAATGACGACCCTTCAAACCCAATTAAAGGCGTTGCAAAAACAAAATCTTACTGCTGCTTGGTATGGAAATGACACAAGTACTAATTCTACTACAGAAGGAGCACAACCTGGAATGATGGCATCAGCTTTAAACTGGCTTCAGCAACCTCTTTATAATGTTGTAAAAGGAGTGAAAGCTGCTACTGGTGATACTACTCAGGTTCCTAATCAAGAGTTTACGGACCTTCTTGCTCAACATGGTGTGGGAGGCATACCAGGTGCTGTTGCAGGATTTACTGCTGACGTTCTTTTTGATCCTGTTAACTGGATAACAATGGGAACAGGAGCTCTTATTCCTAAACTTGGATATGGGTTAGCAAAGGGTGCAATAGAAGGTGGTGTTGAAGGAGCTGCGCGAGGAGCGTCAGAGGGTCTTATTTCAAATCTTGGACGGAAGGCATCTTGGGTGATTAATAAATTACCAGGAGTCTCAGATCAGATTCCAGGAACCTTCGCACAACGTTTTTCCGTAAAAGTTGCTGAATCAGCTGCAAATTATAATAAGGCTGTTGGCGAAGATGTATTAAGGGACGTAACTTCTCCAGGAATTTTAAGAGGAACAAAAGCAGGTGGAATTCTAGGTTCTAATGGAATTACTCTGAGTGATATAACACATGCTGCCATGAAGAAAATTCCTTATGGTGATGATTTATATAAATCTTTACGCTTTAATAGTAATGACTGGGTTGACAACCAGAAACTTCTGGATGTAATTAATAAAAACAAAGCTAGAACAGTTGGAGAGATGGCATCAGCTGGGGCTCCATCACCAGCCGCAATTGCTGCCCGAGAAGGAAGTAGTATTTCCGCAGTAAAACCAAATATTGAAGTTCTAAAGAATGTTCCTGCGGGACAAGAAAAGAATGCGATGATTGATGAGCTTCAGAAAACTGCCGGAGACGTTGATTCTATTTCATCTAATCCAACTAACTTTGTTTCTAGTAATCCTGATGAACTTTTTTCTCGTGTGATGCAAGAGGGTGTACGAGCAGATGAACTTCGAGCAACTCTTGCTCCCGCAGTGGATAGTCTTCCTCGATCTGGTCCTACTGGAGTTAAGTGGTGGGATGATGCTCTACAAAAAGGTAATGCATGGAAGATTAAGATTGGGGATAAGGAGGTCGCCCCCATCTATGCTTTTATGGACGCCTATAACAGTATTATGGAAGGGGCGTTTAAGCCATTCCATGTTTCTCTCAATCCTCCAGTACGAGCAATGCACGTTTTGTCTGCACCAGCTTTTTGGTCAATGGCAGGCCTTTCAGAGAGTGTAGGCGACTATATGAAAAATATGAAGAACGCTTTCTTTGCAGTATCAGGATCAAACCCATACGAAAACTTAGTAAGAGATTGGGTAGAAGGACCAATGAAAGAAGGAGAAGATTGGAAAGTTTTACGATCTCAAAGTATAAAAAATGCGATGCAGGAATTCCCGGGGACGTTTAAAAAATCTCTTCACGGCGTAGGACCAACCTTCTTCCAGGGACATAGTGTTCTTCACGGGATAGATGAATTGGTAAATAGTGGAGTAGAGAGTGGAATTTATTCTGCAGATGATGTTTCAAACGGGACTGCTGTAAATGATTTTGTGAAAGCTAATGAAGAATATAGAAATGCGATGCGTACAGGAAATATGTCTGGTAAACCAGTTCAGCCCACTGGATTTGCTCGAATAGCAAACATGTTAAAGAAAATGGTATTTCTTCCTGCAGAGACTTCTGCAGAAAATCCAGAGATAAAAGCGATGATGGAAAGGGCTGCTGGTACAGGTTCTATAGAGGGAGATTTACCAATAGGAATGAATGAACCTTCAGGAATGTTGGTTCGTAATCCAGAACTTCACGCAAAATATCTTGATCAAGCAAATGCTTTCATAAAAGCTAGGGCAGACTCGGGTAGTAAACCCTTCCAAGTGATGAAGAATCTTCTAGATAATTCTACTGCAGGATTTGAACATCAGCTTCAGGCCCAACGTATTTCTGCCATCACAACTCTAATGAATACTGGTGTAAGTGATACTGCATTAAAAACTCTTTCTCGTTTTATTCCATTAGGTGATAGAGAGACTGATATTTTGAGTACATATGTAAAGAATGGTCAAAAGATGAATCGTATGTCTTTTGATTATGCAAACAAGGTATCGCAGGAAATTTCTATAAACATGGGAGCAATGCCTGCTGCTATAAGAATGTTGCGATCAATGCCTCTGGTAGGAGCTCCGTTTGCTTCATTCACGTATGGCATGGCAGTCAAAACTGCCCAGACTCTTGCTTACAATCCTGCATTCTTTAACAAAGCAGCTTTCCTTGTTGAGTCTGCAGAGGGACATAAAACTCCTCTAGAAAAAGAAGCCCTAAAGAGCAAATACTATCAGTGGTATAACGAACCTTCAATGGCAAGAGTCCCTGATGCTATGAACTTCTTCAGTCAGTATCCTCTATACTTAAACTTAACAAACGCTCTCCCATACTACACATTGAATATATTTCAGCCATCAAGTCGGTCGTATGCCGCGACACTTCCGGATGATATTGTTCAGTTACTAGATCGATCTCCTGTTATGAAGGACCCATTGGGACAAATTATTTTTGATAACCTTGTTCTTCCAGCCATTCTTTCTGGCACAGGCGAGCAACCTACAGGTATGTCCGGAGAACCTCTTTATCCAATCAATGCCACAACAGGAGATAAGGCTTTCTATGCGGGGCGTTCTCTTGTAGATCAATTTACTCCTGCAATAGCAGCGCCTGCTGGTCTACTGCTTCCGTCTGATTATGCAAAGTATTATCCAGGATATCGTATGCGACAAATGGCTTATGGTAAGGCTGGTGGAAGTAGCCAATATCCAAGTGAAAATTCATTAGGTATTCCATCATCTGAGTCATCAGCTTCTCGAACCATACGAAGTATCTTGGGATATCTTGGACTACCAATAGAACAGGCGAACACATCGTATGCCGCTAGCCAAATTAAATCTGGACAAAATCCTTAATTAATATATACTTTCTTTATGCCACCATTTCAACCAGCAGCAGGAGCAGGGAGTCCACCTCCAATGAATGGGATGCCACCTATGCCCGGCGTAGTTTCAGGAGCAGGAATGTCTCCTATGCCGATGCCGGCAGCACCGACACCAAATTCAATTGGAGCAACCCCAGGTGTTCAAGGTGTTTCGGCACCAATGACACCAGAGCATAAGGCAGAACTTCAAGAACTTCTTTCAAAAGTAAAACAGGAGTATATGAAGTGGCAAAGCATGAAGTTTGGTATTCAAAATACAGCAAACGAAAATCGTCGCGATCAGTTGAAAAGAGTTTTTCAAATTCTTCAAGCTAAAGGGGTAGATTTAAATAATCCAAAATCAGTTTCTGAATTTCTTGCAAAATTAAAACAAACAGCACCACAACACTTTGATGCTATTACTAAAGCGTTAGATTATCTTTTAGGATCAGACTATGAAAACCAACAAACACCAGACGAATCACAACAGCCTCTCCCAGACCAAAACGTTTCTCCAGAACCGCAGTTCTAGTGTGGGGGATGTAAGACTTTTAACTCCTCTTAAGGAGAGAATATTTTAATACCATGGAAGAAGACCTTGATTATGGACCGCCTCTAGAAGAGGAAAAAGTAACAGCAGAAAAACCAATTTCAGAGAGAGGTGAAAGGAAGCGAAAAGAATATGCAAGTCAGAAGAGACTTTATAATGCCCTGAGTCAGGGTGGGGATCCAATAAAACTGAAGGAGATTATTGGAGCTAAGACTGTTGCCGAGGTTTATAGAACCCTTGACAAACTTACAATTAGACGTGAGTTCCATGATGCCCTTACAAAGGCTGGTATTACCTTCGAATTTCTTATTGAAGGAATAAAGCGTGAAGCTATAGGAGGTGATAAGTCTATGGATCGCCTAAAGGCATATGAAATGCTTCTAAAGACCCTTGGACTAGACAAATATGACGATGTAAATACCGGATCTACTTCGTCATGGGAGGAAAGATTGCTTAAGGCCATAGAAACTCATGAAACTGATCTAAACCAGGATGTTCCTATGTCTAAAGAAGAAGAAACAGACACTGAATATAAGGTGAAGGTTCCAAAAATTCCAGTATCGGTTCAAAAAACAAAAATGTTAAATGAGGAAATGGAAAATTCACTTTATGAAGGATTCCCCCAACCAGCAACTCCAATATAAAGATACAGAACTCCTGGAAAGGATGAAAGATCCCAAGTTTTACTTGGAAAATTTCTGTAAAATCAAAGGAAAGACCCCGGGTCTTGTCCCTTTCATATTGAACGAGGCACAGAAGGATATTTTTAATACATTACGTAAATCCTCTCGTGTAATCATTCTAAAAGCTCGTCAAATTGGTTTCTCCACTGCAATAACTGGATTCTTTTATCACAAAACGATTATGACTCCAGGCATGAACACTGTTTTGATTGGATACAACACAGACATGGCAGCAGAACTTCTAGACAAAGTCAAAATGTTCTGGCAAACGACTCCTATGGAACTTCAACCGACCATCCATTACAACTCTAAATACGAAATATCATTCCCAAAGTTAAATTCTAAGATCATAGTGCTTCCATCATCCGAGAACGTGGGTCGAGGTTACACAATTCACGCTTGTCTATGTACTGAATTAGCTATGTGGGAGAAAGCAGAAGAGAAAATGGCTGCCCTAGAGAATGCAGTTCCTAAGGATGGACTCCTTGTTATTGAATCTACCCCTCGTGGAGTAGGTAACCTGTACCACAAGATATGGATGTCAAAGGAAAACGGGTATGAAAAGAAAGAATATGGATGGTGGTGGGCGTATAACGAAGAAGAAATAGAGCAAATTCGTCGACGAATGAACGATCCTCAGCGTTTTGCACAGGAATATTCTCTAGAATTCTTGTCATCGGGACGAAGCGTGTTCTCTCCAGACCTCATAAAGTCATTGCAATCTGATATTTTGAACCTCGGTGATGTTCATTTGGATGAAAATAAGAAAGAACACACCGTAAGACAGATGGATGGACTCACTATTTATCAAGAACCAGCCCCGGGTAAGGTTTATGTGGCTGGAGCAGACGTTTCTGAGGGTGTAACAGGGGGTGATTACTCCGTAGTAACCATTTTTGAACGTTCTACAGGTGAAGAAGTAGCCCATTGGCATGGAATGATGGCCCCAGACAAGTTTGCAGAGAAGTTAAACGCGTGGGGAAGGTTCTACAACAACGCATTGATGGTAGTTGAAATCAACAATCATGGTTTGACGACCGTAACAGTGCTAAAACAGATGCTATATCCGACTTTATACTTCAGACCGAGTAAATTTGACACAATTCCTTCATCATGGTCTGATAGATTGGGGTGGAAGACAACAAAGGTCACTCGTCCACTCATGATTGATGACTTAAACCAGGCTTTGAGGGAAAAGTCGTTAACAATACATAGTAAATACCTTGTTGATGAGATGCAGACCTTCGTTTATGACTTTGGGAATAACATGAATGCCATAGATGGGTATCATGACGACGCAATTTTCTCTGCGTCTATCGCTTTCCAGGGGTTCAAGGTTCTTTTTAGCGGGGATCTTGATCAAATCTATTATTCAGACTTTATGCCTTCTTCGGGGGGTTATTAGTTGACAAAAGTATCATCTAAGAATATAATTATAGTATGAAAAAGGGATCTAAACACTCTAATGAATCACGCGCAAAAATGCGAGAGAATCATTATGATGTTAGTGGTATAAATAATCCCAATTATGGTAAACGTTGTTCAGAAGAAACAAAAAGAAAAATCAGTAAAGCAAACAGGAATCCATCATTAGAAATTAGAAATAAAATAAGTCAACATCATGCCAATGTCTGGGGAATAAATAATCCTAGATGGAGGGGTGGCATTACTCCTTTATATAAACTTATAAGGAATAGAAAAGAATATTTTAAATGGAGAAATGACGTCTCTAAGTTAAATCCCAATAGGTGTAAACACTGTTCTCGAGAAGACCTTAGCCTTGAAATAGATCATATTATTCCACTTTGTTATTTTATCACTAAAAATAACATAAAAACGATTAAAATGGCACTAAATTGTCCAGAATTATGGGAAATTAGCAATGGACAAGTGCTTTGCAGGGGTTGTCATGCACTAAAAACACAAAAAGATATACAAAAATACAATAAAGTAACACGTTAACCCTAGTAATATTAACAGTTAATGACAAGACTTATCGGCACATATAGTGCAACTAACTACGGTCAAAAAGAAGTTGACCTCATGAACGCCTTCTATCTTCAATCAGAAGATGCCTACCAGTATTTTTATAATATTCTTAGACCTCGTTACGAGAGGTACTATAAACTTTTTGTGGCATTTTCTGGAGATCGAAAAAGAGAAATCAAAACCTGGCAAGCAAATGTTTTCGTCCCTTATGTGCAAGCGGTTATCGAGACAATGATGCCTCGTATCCTTGATGCTCGACCGGATTTCACAGTTATTGGTCGTACATCAGAAGATAACTTAAAGGCAGAAAAGCAACAGCAACTCTGTGATTATCTTTGGGAGATTTCAGGAATGGACGGAATAACGGAAGATGTTGTTCGTTCTTCACTTATGTATGGAACAGGATTTATGCAAGTATCTTGGAAGAAAGACGTGCGTAAACTAAAATTCCTTAAAACAAAAGATATTGGAAATAGAAAATACAAATGGCAAGAGGAAGAAAGAACTTTTTATGACGCACCATTCTGTGAATGGGTGGACAACTTTGCGCTTTGGTATGACTGGCACAATATTGATCGTAAGTTAAAACAATATTGGTTTAAGAGACTCGTTTTATCAGCAAACGAAATTCGTCGTCGTTACCCAATGGCAGACCCAGAAAGATTAGAAATGGCTATTAATTCTGCAGGTGGAGATCTTACTGATTACGCAGCCATACGTCAACTTGTTAAATCATCCCAAGAACGTATTACAAAAGATGCTGATCGTAATGTTGCAATTTCATATTCAGGTGTCTATTATAATACACAACGATATCAACAGGTTGACTCCAAACTTCGTATGTACGAAGTAAAGGAGTGGTGGAGACCATACGAAGACACATTTGCTGTGATGGTAGGAGGTTCTCGTATTCCAATACTTCGCAATGGCTTTATGCCAATTCCTTATGACTTCAAGGAAGCTCCATTTATTGATGTTCCTTATCTTAAAATTCCAGGAGAATTCGAGGGATACGGTCTTGCATCTATTCTTGAATCACCTCAAATCCTACTTAACACAATTAAAAACCAGCGTCTTGATGCAGCAACACTTTCAATACATAAAATGTGGATTGTCAATCCACTTGCTAACATCAATAAAGATGAACTTGTAACTCGTCCATTCGGTATCATTTACTCTATAGATCCCCAGGGCGTGCGTGAGGTTCAATTCTCAGACATTAAAGCATCGGCATATAAAGAGGAAGATCTTCTTAAGAGTGATATGCAATACGCATCTGGCGTGGATGACGCTTCTATGGGAATGAAGAGCGGTGCAAACGCAACAGAAATTCGTCACTTGCGCGAGTCTACTCTCGAGCGTGTTCGTCTATTTATCAATCACCTCGGTGCAGCTTATGGTGATGTTCTTAGATACTGGATGGATATGGAACGTCAGCTCTTTACAAAGGAAATGACAATACGTGTTATTGGTGACAATGGAGATGTTGAATATCCTCTCATTGAAAAGGACGACCTATGTGGCAAGTTTGATTATCGTGCATCTGTTCTTCCATCTATTGCAGGACAACAGGATGTACAGAAGAAACAGGATATGGATCTCTTCCAGCTCCTTATTAGTCTTCCGTTTATCGATCAACGCAAACTTACTGCAAAAGTTCTTGGAGATTGGGGTTGGAGTCTTGATAATGTAGCACAAAGTGATCAGGGTCAGGCCCAACAGGGTATGCCGGGAATGCCAGCGACACCAGGAGGCGCTCCAGGCGCGCAAGGCGCTCCACAGGGTATGGGAGCAGCACAACCACAAGATCTCGCTGCTATGAGCCAATTAGGAGCTGGAGGACCCCCTCAGGGACAACCTGCTCCTCAACAGATGCCACAAACCTCTACAATTTCTCCTCAGGTAGTTATGCAGGCACTTAGTTTACTTCGTAAACCCGGAGAAGAGCAGGGAGCTCAAGGAACAGCTTTTGGACAGGCGGCTGCTCCAATAAATCTACTTAGAAGCGGAATGCCTCCAACAGCTCCTTCAGCAGGCCTTCCTCCTCCAGCTACACATGGAGCAACAGGACCAAATCCCCGTGGGCACAACCGAACAGGTAAGGTAAATACAAATATTTCCAAAGGAAACAATTCAAATCCAGAAAGTCAATTACAAAATCGGGCTCTCAATATCCAGCGCTAAAGCCTGATATACTCTAAATATGGCAAATTACGATCCGGACAAAAGTATGTTCGATATGTTTAAAGGAAAGATAAAAGAACTTTCCGATGCTCTCTCACAATGGCAGCAAAAAGAAAATGCTGTTCACTCTCTTGCTGAGGCGCATGCGAAAGCTAGTGGCGCTCCACCAGAAGCAATGGATGCTCATGTTTATATGCACAAAAAGGCGATAAAGAAAGCCATAGAAGATCAAGCAAAACAAAGTGAACAAGCACAAGCAGGTCAAGGTGTTCCTACTGCACAAGATACTCCAGGAGGACCTGAATTTTCAGGACAAGGTGGACCAGGTTTAACAGCGCGAGTTTCTCCACAACTTCCGATGGCAGGACAAGCGGGTAATACTGGTGCAAATGGATGGGAGAATATATTGAAACCAAATCCGTATCCACAAGTTGCACAACAGCAAACGGGAGCACCAACACAAAGCGTGGGACCAATAACTCCAGCACAGAGACCAATGATGGGAATGCCGACACCACCAGTACCAGGAGGATTTGGAAGTCCAAACCCAATGCAACGAACAGCTTGACAAGTTTGATGCGTTAGCTTATAGTTAATCTATATGGCACCAAAAAAACGAGCAAAGAAAGTAGAAGAAAAAGAAACTCCTAAGGTAACTCAGGAGCAGTTTCAGCAATCTGCAGCACAAGCGATTCAAAATTATTTTACGAAAGACATAAATGATCAAGTCCACGAAATGACAAACGATGTGATGTTTGCATTACTTCGTCAACTTGAAGGTTCAGAATATTGGATTCCACTTCTTAGGTATAACAATCTAAGACTCCTTAATGCACAGTCAGCAATAAATTCTATGGATCCAATGACCCAAGGATCAACAATGCGACTACAGCAAGGATGCATGATGGGTATAGTAGATCTTCAAAATGCAATTATAACGATGGTAGAAGCCGAAAAAGAGGCTGAAAGAGAGGCGAGAGAGATTGCGGAAACGTTCTAAATATGCCGTTTCCTAAAGGGGGACATCATTCAGAAGAAACAAAAACGTTTTTCGTTTCTGGGAACATGAAATAAATGAGTCAGTTTCTATATGTATAGATAGATTAGAACTATTGTAGTATTTGTGAATGGCAGGAAAATTATTTGGTAAGCCTATAGGGGATGTCATAAAACACCCAGGTTCTCTCACTCGTAAAGCAAAAGCTGCGGGGAAAAGTATAACCCAATACTGTGCTCAAGGAGGTCTTGATGGACACACAAAAAAACAGTGTTCTCTAGCTAAGACTATGAGATCTTGGCATAAATAATCAGCAATGAATCCTCCACAGCAAGAAGGCCCAGGAACAACCGTCGACTCTGCAAAGAGTGGGCGTCTTGTCGTTGATGCAGGAGCGCGAGAATTAAAAGCAAAAAAGAAAAAATCTTTACAAGAAAGGGTCCGACAACAGTCAATGTCACCAGAGAATTAACATTTTTATCATGGCAAAAAGTAAAGCGAAAGCTAAAAAGACCAAGAAAAATCCAATCCTTAAGTGGATTAGTAAGACTTGGAAAAAGATAATTAAGATCAATATTTAATTACTAGGTACTAAGGTATATTGTATTTATGGCAACAAAAAAGGAAGCGCGAAAAAATGCTCTCAAGGAAATGCTAGCTAATCGATTTAAGGGTGGAAAGAAAGACAAGTTTTCCAACCTTAAGGAGAAAATGAAAGAGTCCAAAGAGAACAAGAAAGAAGAGGCCTCAGAAACCCCTGCTTTCGAAAAGAGCGAGAAGGACTAACATGGCTTTAACCCCTTCATTTTCGACGGGAGGGATGCCACGTCCTAGTAAAGGAAGCGTTGGTACGTCTGTTAGTTCCCTTCTCAAGACAAAGATGCCCTCACTTAATAGGGGGTCTGGTATTAAAGGTACTGCGCTAAAAGGTGTTACTTTCCCTAAAGCAGGATCTATGAAGGCTGGTCCTAAACTTTCTACAAAAACTCGCAGTGGTGGAACTGTCAAAGCCCCTAAAACCACAATTAAACCCAGTTCCCTATCCTCGTCACTTAAATCACTTATAAGTGCTGCTAAAAAGTCACCTTCCCCTATGGGCGGCGCTGGTTTAGGAATGTCCTCCGGTGTGGGTGCCCCGGCAGCTACACCATCTCCGGCCTTCTTCGGACAACCTAATGCGGGCCCTGGAGGGATAGGTCTTGGAATGTAACTAACGTATAATTTTTAAATATGGCAAAAACTGTTGATAATAAGAAGTCTAGCGAAATCGAAACACCTGAGTTTAACGAGATGGGTACGGCCCGTCCGTTTGAGAATATTGACTCCACTGCAGATGTGAAAGATAAACTTGCAAAAAAACTTGGTTATAAGAAAGGTGGTGCAATGCCTCCATTCATGACTCGCCCGTTTGCAGAATTTCAAGCATTGAAAAAGAAGCAAAACGCAGCGAAGAAAGCCGGCGATAAAGCATAAAAACAAACCCCGAAAGGGGTTTTGTTTTATGGTACTGAGCTATTATTTGTCAAGAGCATCTCAATTGCTCCGACTATGAATAAAAATAAGTCGGGATAAATATTGTGCACAGCAACTTATCCGTTTATCCAATAATGAATTAATTATGATTGATCCTGTAACAGGACAAGAGGTTCCGGCAGGCGCCGGGCAGACCCAAGTTTCACCAAACGCTCTTAAAGAGCTTGGAGATTTTAAACAGTTTTTTGAAGATATCTCCCCTTTACTTGAGAAGTTAAATGCTAGTCCAGATCTCGTTCAGGCTATTGTGTCTGACAAGATCAACGACGAATTTGCAAAGGCAGCTCTCGCAGGCAAGCTAACCGTCGAGGAAGCTCAAACAGCGACAGCAGCAGTCAAAGCAGTCGAAAAGGAACTAGGCACACAAGCTTTTAATACAGCATCTCCAGAAGAGATCTCAAAACTTGTGGAAGAAAAAGTTTCAGCTCTCGAGTCTAGATTAACTGAAAAAGACGAGATGAAACAATTTGAGAGTTATACTAGTCAGTTCATTTCAAATACTCCTGACTTCAAAGACTATTCGGAAGCAATTTCTGAATGGCTTGATGAACATGATGTAACCGATGTTAAAGTCGCTTACTACGCAGTAAAAGGAGAACTTTCTGAAAAGAAAGCAAAAGAAATGGCTGATTCAGATGCTTCAGAGTACGCTAAAAATGTCATGATGACTGCGGGTGGCGGAAATGTTCCAGCTAATGCTATCGTAGGTGGGCAACCTCTTATTGATACACTTATAGCTCCTCGAACAAACCCAAATCGTTTCTAACAATCCTTGACAAATTAATAGTTAATTATTAGTAACGTTATTAGTTAACGTTCGTAAACAAATTTATGGCAGCATATCCGTTTTACAACGAACCGACTCATGACCAAGGGGTAGTCACAAATGCAGCGTCTAACGCAGCGCGAACTTCAGCCACATCAAGTGCTGAACAGCGCCTCGTTATCGATGCAGTTGATAAGATCTTCCTTCTTGAACCGAACAAGCACCCTCTCGTAACCCTTCTGACGAATGTTGGAAAGGTATGGGATGGCAAGGCTTGGGTTGGTGCAGGAATCGCGAAAGCATCTACGACTAATCCTGAGTTCAAGTGGTTCGAAGATTACTATGGAGGCCGTTTCGGTTCCGTAGCAGTCGCTTATTCAACAGGTGATCCAGTGACAATCACTGTATCAGTTGTTGGTGCAGGTTCAAGCTCTGGTTATATCTTCACAGTAGGAGATGTAATCCGCAATGCTCGAACAGGTGAGAACATGATGGTCACGACAGTCGCGGCTACCACTATCGCTTGTTCCCGTGCATTCGGCACAACGGTAGCAACAGCCGGTCTCGCGGGAGACTCTCTTTTCATCATTGGCAATGCCTCTGAGGAAAATGCAGGAGCTCGTAACGTGAACACGACTCGTTCTACACCAAACACAAACTATACTCAGATCTTCAAGACTTCAATCGCTCTTTCCAACACGGAAAAGGAGGTTAAGCTCTATGGTGGTCCTGATCTTCCGTATCAGCGCGCGAAGAAAGGCACCGAACACGCTCTCGATATCGAGCGCGCATTCTGGTGGGGTCAGAAATACTACGACACAGGAGTTGCAACTCAAGGTCATATCCGACGTGCAACAGGTGGCGTACTGGAATTCATCCAGGCTGGCAATTCATACGTTCAGAATCAGAATGGTCCTTTGACTGCTCCTGATTTCAACACCTTCCTCCGAGAAGGCTTCACGTATGGTAATAACGAGAAGATGCTCTTTGCATCTGGACTCGTTCTTCAGGCTATCAATGAAATGGCACGTGGCCAGATTCGTATCAAACCTGAAGAGAAGACCTATGGTATTCAGATTTCTGAATGGTTTACTCCGTTCGGCATGATCAATATCGTTCACAATCCTCTCTTCGTTGATGCGTACGCTTCGTATGCCTTCATGATGGACATGGAAAGCTTCCGTTACCGCTTCATGATGAACCGCGACACAGTTCTCCGCACCAATATTCAGGCGCCGGATGTCGATGGTCAAGTGGACGAGTATCTCTCGGAAGTCGGTCTCGAGCGCAAGCAAGCTCCGCGTCATGCGTTGCTTCTTGGTGTTACAGGCTAAGCGAAATCAAATATATAGTCCTTCGTGTTTGTGGGACAAAAAATCACAAACATCCGGTTCCAGAATACTTCGTAAGAAGTTTGGGGTCGGAGCAGAGGATAGTGCCTCTATCTTCTGCTCCGACTCTACAGAGTTCCGGTCCGACAAACCACGGGTCATTGGCTTATTAGTTAATCTTAAAAAATTATGGCTTCATTAGAAGGAACATTCACCCGATACCTGCTTCGTCAGGGGGTGGTTGTACAAAAAACGGGTACAGCTGGTAATCGACCAGTTGCTATTCGTATGCGATACAAAGGAACAGGTACAGTAACTTCCGTTACGACTGCAGCCGGTACTCTCGTTACAGTTTCAGTAGCAGGTACAGGACAGGCGACTGAAGGTACAAAGACTTATACCTTTGCATCTGACAGTCCTACCATTGCGTCTCTTGTTGGTAATATTAATGCAGACGGTATTTTCGAGGCGAAAGTCTTGGATGCTCTCAATGCTGATGTTACCCCGAGTTACTTCGTTACTGGTGCTATCACAGCAACCTACGATTCAAACGGAGTTCGACAGTGGGACCTTACTGTAGATCCAAACGTTCAGCTTTCAGCTGGTGTTTATGGCATTACAGTTTGTCTTACAGGCAATCGTGAGTGGGACAACAACTTCTTCACTCCAGAAAAGGTTGGTCAACATCGTGTTGTTCTTCAGGAAGTCGATTACTATGCAACGCTTGGTGGCGCAGCAGATAACCTAGTTCGTATATATGTACGACGTGGTCTTCCTGGTCACACTGAGACCCAAATCTTTGGTGCTCTCTCAGTAAGCGGTACTCTTACGGCAATTACATTTGCTTCTGGACAGGGATTCATCTCTGGAAAGGATGGTGATGAAATTATCGTTCGCGTTCAGGATGGTACATCGATCTCTGATACAGCGCTCTTCCTACGTGCAACCGGTTACCTCGAATAATATCGAGTAACTGTTGTATCTTAGTTAGTAGGGGATGGTTCTTCGGAACTTTCCCCGAACTAGCCCGGATAAAAATTCGTGCTAATTAATAAGTAATATAAAACTATGAAGTTTATTTCAAGAAGTTCAAATTATATGGTTGTTTTAAAACCAGGGATACAAGGAAATCATTTGACAGGTCAGCCATCCGTTCCTGGACTTTATGTACGCTTCCGTGATGGTATTGCGGAAATCAAGGATGAGGAAATTATTAACCTCATGAAGAATAGTGAGGGTTTTAGAAATGGTGATTTTATAGCAGCCGATGAACAAGGTGCTGATCCATTTGCAGACACGAGGAGTCAACTTGAACCGACTCACGTTATTTCAGAAATAAAATATGGACACATAGAAGGACGCAAAGCAAGTGAAACGCCAGTAAAGATTCCTGCCGCTGTCAAAAAATTGATTGAGGAAGAGGCTGTTAGAATGGCAAAAGCAATGCTTCCAGATCTACTAAAAGAGGCTATAAAAGAGATGACAAGTGCGGCCTCTATTGAACCAGAAAAGGTCTCAAAAGCAACTACCAAAAACGCTTCGGCTCCAACCGTTATCTAGTAAGTAGACTTTGTACTAAAATGCACTCTCCATGGTGCAGACTTTAGTATTGTGTGTATATCAATTTAATTGTCTAAAACATGGACTGCATCCCACAAAATTTCTACTATGACCCGATCCGACAAGGGACGGGTAAGGGTGTTTGGAACTGGTATTCTGGCGCTCCTTATCAGAATGGTGGATACCTAGTTCTCCTTAATGGGTCAGGTTATATGTTCTATGATTGCGGTAAAGGAAGCATCTCTTATGTTTTAAATATTCCTCACGATCCAACAGATTTTTCGGCTCGTCAATGGGGTCTTAGAAGTGGCGAAGATTATGTTCTATTTGATTTTAGTGGTGGAACATTCCAAGCAATTTCAGCTTCAACAAGAGGAACACGGACAGCTTCTTCAGTAATCGCATGGGATAGTACTTGGACTCAAACAGATACTACCTTTATGATTCGATGGGAAGCTGGAATGGCAACTTTCTATATCAACGGAATTGTTCGTGCAGTTCTTTCGGATGCTTCAATTCCTTATGGCCCAATGAGTCCATTTGTTCATAACAATGGAGCAGATTTGTTTATGATTGAAAGTGTTGTTGGGCAAGGTCTTCAGAGTTTGATTCTTGATCCTGTAGAAACTTCAAGTGATACTTCTAGTCCTTCTATTTCAACTCTACATGATAGTATGACTTCAAGTGAGGTTATTACTATCACAAACGCAACTCTTCCAGCAAATAGTGTTTCAGACACAATCTCAGCATCAAGTGATACTGTAACTGCAGCTGATTCACTTGATAAAGCATCTTCAGTTTCTGAAACAACTTCAATGACTGAGAGTACTACAGCAGCAGTACAAATGACGTTCCTAAGATCTGTTGCTGACACAATTACAATAACTGACGTAATCTCTAATAGTCATACCGCCTAGTTATGGATCCTGCAACTCAATGCGATCATGATGTACTGATAGAACTTCGCACTGAGATGCGGATGATCCGACAGGATATAAAAGAACTAAAGGATGGTCTCTCCACCCGCGTGAATGATCACGAGAGTCGTATTCGTTCTCTTGAAACTCACGTTGGGGATGCTATTGCAGAAAGAAAAGGTTCAGATCGGGCGACTCGTTTGTATGGTGCAATTTTAATATTCGTAGTGGGAGTAGTTGAGTTCTTTATTAGCCATTATTATAGATAGTTTTATGGATAAACAAATTCCAGCGCTTGGAGCAGTTCCAAGCCCTCATGATTATAGGGATGATTATGCTAAGGTGGCGCTAGGAGCCCCTCAGACGGCTCCATTTGCCCTTCCAGCGAGTTTTGAGACCTCTATGCCTGGTCCAGTACTTATGCAGGCGCAAATCCCCGCCTGTGTGTCACACTCAGTAGCACAGGTACTCCAACTCTACTGGTATAAAAAGACTGGTAAACTTATAGACTTTTCTCCTCGCTTCTTGGATGTACTGGCGAAGCGTTTTGACGGACAACCTTTAGATGGGGGGACTATTCCACGCCTTGTTTTCAAACTTGCCGTAAAATACGGGTGTGCAACAACAGCAACTGTTCCAAATGATACAAGTTTATCTCTTGCACAATATCGAAATGATTCTATTTTGACACCAGCAGCTTTTACAGAAGCGCTTCAACACAAAATTCCTGGATTCATCCGTGTTCCAGACAGCTTTGATGCAGTACGCCAAGCAGTGTATTTTCATGGTGCGGTATCAACTTTAATGGAAATTGGAAAAGAATGGTGGACAAACACTAGTGGAACAAGTTCATGGGTTGATTCAGAAATTGATCCATTAAGAATTCCTGTAGTTCAAGTTGGAGGTCATCAGATCGTAGTTAAAGGTTGGACTGATAATGATTTCAACACATTACGTAATTCATGGAGTGATAAGTGGGCAAATATTGGTGAGGCTAAATATGATTTCGCTAATTGGGCTCCGTATATTATAGAAGGTTGGACTGTAGCAGAAATTCCAGAAGATGTAAAAGATTTTATGGCGACTCTTCCTGCTCCTACAGATTTCCATTACACCTGGAATACAAATATGAGTCTTGGGCAAACAAATGAGGACATTAAGTTCATGCAAATAGCCCTAATGATTCTTGGTTTCATTTCTCCGTTTGATCCTAGTCAACTTGGAATCTATGGACCTAAGACTGCGGTAGGTGTTTTGGCTTACCAGAAGTCAAAAAAGATAAATCCACCTTCAGCAAATAATGTTGGACCAATGACACGTGCTGCTTTGAACGCAGACTTCTCTATATAGACTTACCTATACTTTAGGTATTAATAACTAATATAAAAACAATGGATTATTCAACTACACAGGCTGGAAATATTGCCGCTATTGCGGGTCTTCTGGTCATGATTGCTTCCCATTTTGGATATACATTTATCACTACAGCAGAAGTAGCGTCAATTATTGGTGCTCTCTTGACAGTTGGTGGTATTGTTGTCTCGTGGATTGATCAGGTGAAAAGTGGACATACGACTGTTGCCGGCTTTAAAATCACTGGTTAATAGACTCAGATAATATAAGTAATAGCCCATTGCACCGTCAAATAAGCAGGTCGTAGACACCGCAATGGGATAGTGTTAACACTAATTTTAAAAAATTATGGCAAAGAAAGGTACAGATTCTCTAGGACTCAGAGGTTTCTTCCGAGTTCAGATTCTTGACGGCAGCAAGGTTGCTGGCGATTCAGGATGGATCGAGAATACAGTAACAAACCAGGGTAAGAATGATTATCTTCTTACGTGGCTCGTTACCGGTTCTGGTGGTAAGTTCGTCTCGTCTATGGGTCTTGGCACCGGTGGTGCTCCTGCAGCGGGTGATACTACCCTCTCAGGCGAGATCTTCGACAAGTCAACAAACGGTACGACTAACTCTCGTGCAGCTGTTTCGACTTCGATCAACACCCTTACACAGGCTCAGTTTACTGCCGCTTTCAACAGCGCAAACTCGTTCGTTACTGCTTCTCACAACATCTCGAACGTTGGTTTGTTCAATACCTACCTCACCTCATTGGCGAACGCAGGTACGCTCTTCGCAGGTAATACATTTACCTCGAGTTCTGTAGCAACGAACCAGTCAGTGCAAGTCACATACCAGGTCAACCTATCATAAGGTTAATCAGGTTTGTAAGAAACAAACACCTCTTGACGAGGTGTTTGTTTTTGTATATGATAAAGAGATATTAATAACAATCGTCTATGGCAAAAGCAAAGACAAAAATAGTAAAGGCAAAGACTAAAAAGAAATCTATAGATCAATTATTAAAAGAAAGTGCTATTGTCAAACTAGACCTCGCATGTGGCGCCAATAAACAGGGAAAAGACTTTATAGGGATGGATATGTTCCCTTATCCGGGAGTTGATATCGTTCATAATGCACTAAACTTCCCATGGCCATTGCCAGACAAGAGTGTGAATATGATTGTGGCCTCTCACTTCTTGGAGCACGTATCTGCGAGTGGAATAGACCCGCACCTTTCTGACCTTATAGATCTCTTGATTAAAAATAAGATTCTTAAGGAAAAAGAAATAACAGATCTTATGGGTGAACACCGAATATTTAGTAACTTCATTCGTCTTCTTGACGAATGTTGGCGTGTTCTTAAGGTTGGTGGACAAATGGCCTTTGTAGGTCCTTATTACCAGTCCATAGGAGCAGCACAGGATCCTACACATGTGAAACCCTTGTGCGAAGCTTCTATGTTGTATTTTGATCCTGAGGAGTGTGGTGGTTTGTTCTGGAATTTCTACAAACCAAAACCTTGGAAACTTGAAATGCAGTCCTTTGAAGGAAGTGGAAATATTGAAGTCATTATAAGCAAACGTGATATAAAACCGTATGAAGAAAGAATCAAAAGTCATCTCGAAGTTGAAAACTAAAACTAAAAAGACCGTCAAGATTAAGACTAAAAAGTCAGTGACTAAGAAGGAACCCAAGAAACCATCAATTCCTTCAGCCATTCCTCTAGGACAGATAATGCAAGGGAAATATAACTTTACTATTCCTGGCATCAAATTAGCAAAAGATTCAGCTCTTCTAGGGAAAAGAGTTCTTATCTTTACTCCTACAATAGGTCTAGTTAGAATGGAGTGGGTTTCGGCCCGCTATTCTCAGTTGGTTCCAACCAATTGGTCATTTGCAAATATGTTGCAATTTATCTCTGCGCAAATTCCAATTGGATATCAAATTCCTGATGCTCAGAATCTAATGGTTAAAAAGGTTGTTGAAGAGGGTTATGAATGGGTTCTATTAATTGAAGATGACAATATTTTGCCACCAGATGCATTTATTCGATTCAATGAGTATATAAATGAAGCAACTATTCCAATGGTTTCGGGGTTGTACTTCGTGAAATCTACTTTTGCAGAACCAATTCTCTATCGTGGTCGTGGTAACTCCCATTTCCGTGACTGGAAATTGGGGGATCGTGTATGGTGTGACGGTGTACCGACAGGCGCACTTCTCATCCACTCATCACTTCTGAAAGCAGCATGGAAAGAGTCTGAAGAGTACATGATAATGGGTGAAAAAACTCGTCGTGTGTTTGAACAACCAAATAGGATCTGGTACGACGAGGTGTCAGGTGGTATAATTGGAAAAGGCGGTACAACCGATCTCAATTGGTGTAGTCGTCTTATGGAAGATGGATTGTTTGAAAAGGCCGGTTGGCCTAAGTTTCAAAAGATGCAGTATCCTTTCTTAGTGGATACAAGGATCTTCGTTAGACATATCGGAAAGGATGGTGTGCAGTGGCCAATAGCGGTCCCAGCTCGCTTTGTTCCTGACGATAAAAATTATAAAGGCATTGATATAATCGATTAAAATTATGGAAGAAAACGCAGGCGTAACCGACAGTGTTCAGGCAGAAGTTATCACGGATGCTCCAGTAGAAACTACTGAGGAAACTGTTGTCGTACCGGAAGAGGTTGTAGAGGCTGAATAAGCTTATCTTACAGATAGAGGAAACGCGTCTTTTGGCGCGTTTTTTCTTAACCTATGGCCTACTAATTGAGATATTCTTAGGAATATGGCGAAATATCTACTAGCACTATTTGCCCAGAAAGTGCGGGGTCTTTTCTAATTTATGGCAATAGCATACAACTCATCAGGAGAAGCTGACGGAACGACAGGGGCATCTCCTTCTACAGCATCAATTACTGTGCCGAGTAGTTTATCTAACTCCGTACTTGTTGTGGCAGTTCAAGGACATAATTCAGGTAAAAATGATATGTCTTGTTCTGCTTGTACATACAATGGAGTTTCAATGATTCCATTATCGGCAGCAGCTGGAGTAGGAAGTGGTACGGGATACTGTGTTAGAGGATTTTATCTTCTTAACCCAGCATCTGGAGCAAATACTATTTCTGCATCTTTCCCTAACACTTCTGATGCTGTGATATTTATTTATGGAATATATACAGGAGTGGGGGCTGTCACTAGTGGAAATAATGGAACAGACGCTGGTTCAAAAATTTCAACTTGTTCACTTAACGTAACAACATCACAAACTGGAGAATGGGGAGTTTCTACACAAGGGGGGAATGGGGCTTACACAACAGCTAGTACAAACATAAACTCTATTCGTCTTAATAATTCAAGCGGGGCGTGGTTTTTGGGTGACTCAAATGGTTCTCTCGGAACAGCTGGGACTTATGCTCTCGTTTGGAACGAATCTCCTGCTGACTGGTGGTATGGCGGTGCATCATTTTCACTTCAGCCTGCTCAAGCAATATATAATATTTCAGTTTCCGATACAATTACTGTTTCTGAAGCAAAAACGATAACCAACAGTACCCTGGGTACTAAAACAGTAAGTGACACAATAACAGTTTCTGAAGCAAAAACGATAACCAACAGTACCCTGGGTACTAAAACAGTAAGTGACACAATAACAGTTTCTGAAGCAAAAACGATAACCAACAGTACCCTGGGTACTAATACAGTAAG
>Ga0209083_1000766_pt1 | contig 43095 bp, 32 predicted proteins | sample AM7aDNAmetaG_FD_184132 | JGI IMG/M metagenome (GOLD analysis project Ga0209083, IMG submission 184132) | Freshwater microbial communities from Finland to study Microbial Dark Matter (Phase II) - AM7a DNA metaG (SPAdes) (version 3) | ecosystem: Environmental > Aquatic > Freshwater > Lake ... | reverse complement strand
TTAAGGATTATTATCAGACACCTTATTCATATACTAAATTGGCGACCCCTGCCTCCTATTTATATTTGGACACCTGGTATGGACAGTTGATTAAAAGCCGCAACCCCGGCTCGTCGTTAGGAAATGTAATCCTGGCAGGGCGATATCTGCATCGGAATTACTACAATAGCACATCAGATAATTCAGGGAACAGTTTTTTTAGGGACCACGATTTTATTCTGGGTACTTTTGGTATCAGTAAAAGGAATTTGTTTAAAAATAGTCGAGTTTACGGTTATGGCATTACTGAAGATATACCTTATGGAAGGTATGCTGAAGCTGCTTTTGGATTTGACAGGGACCGTGTCAGGGAACATCTGCGCCCTTACTTTCATTTTCTCCACTCTAATGCCAGCATTCTTTCAGGAGGTGCTTATTTTAAATGGCAGGTAGGTCTGGGTGGATATATTGGCAATTCCAGGATCGAACAGGGAGTGGTTTTATTGAATACAAATTATTTCAGCAAGTTTGTTTATTTTAATAGCCATCCATATCGTTATTTTGTGAATATGGAATTAATGAGCGGAATCAACCGGTTTAAAGAGGAATATCTTGTGATCAATAAGGAGTATGGAATACGAGATTTTTATTCGCCTGATATTCAAGGAACCAATAGGTTAAAGATTAATATTGAATCGGTAAGGTTCTGGGACATTAGCTATTTGGGCTTTCGGTTTGCAAATTACTTTTTTGCCGATGCAGCGTTCCTTTCAAATAGCATGGAACGGATATTCAGGGAGGACTTCTACACTGGTGTTGGAATGGGAATCAGGATACATAATGAATCCCTGGTTTTCAAAGTGCTGGAGTTCAGGCTCACATGGTTCCCTATTTTGCCCAAAAATGGTGAACGGTATATTTTCAATGTTTTTGGGCAACCCAAAGCCAGATTTGATGATTTTCTGGGAGGCAAACCTCAGGAAATCCTATATGAGTAAGATTCACTCCGGCAACTTTTTTTTGCAAGAATTGAGGATTCAACTTCCAAAGTGGATGAAAAGATTAGAAGCTTGCTATAGCTTTTTAATGATCAAACGCTTTGGCTTATCATAATTGATATCCGCATTAACAACATTTGTTTTTTTAATAATAACTGCTTGTTTGTGTGAACCTTGGAACAATTCAAAACTTCGGTAACTACAGGCAAGTGCCCCGTTGAACAGATCTATTTTTTTGGAGGGCTTTAAGCCGATGCTCATAAACCCTTCAACTGAACTTGAAATGATCCATGCCTCAAAACCTGCATACCTGTTTTTCAAAGTATTCCCGATTGACTGGTACAATTCTATGATTGAAGAAGGTTTCATCCTTTCACCGTAAGGAGGATTTGTAATAATGATACCATCGGAAAATGGAAGTTCAAGTTTAATAAAATCCTGAACCTGTAATTCGATTACTTTGGTGAGGCTCGCATTTTTGATATTGGCACGTGCGATTGCTATGTCTTTTATTGAGATATCTGACCCCAGAATTTTCCCGGAATACTCCTTTTCATATTCCCCATTACAAATTTCATCGAACAGGTCTTCGTTAAAATCGGGCCATAGTTCGAAACCAAATGATTTGCGGTACATTCCGGGTGGAATCCCTTTCGCAATCATAGCAGCTTCGATCAATATTGTACCGGAACCGCACATGGGATCCAAAAAATCCTTTTGACCGTTCCAACCTGTAAGAAGGATCATCCCAGCAGCAAGGACTTCATTGATAGGGGCTTCTCCTTGCCCGATCCTGTACCCTCGTTTATGTAGCGATTCACCGGAACTGTCAAGGGAGAGGATACAGTGACCGCCCATCAGGTAAACATTGATACGGATATCAGGATTCTCAGTATTGACAGAGGGCCGTTTTCCGGTTTTTTCACGAAAATGATCAGCAATGGCATCTTTAACTTTCAGAGAAGCATACATCGAGTTGATAAACATCTCCGATTGGACGGTACTGTCGATGGCGAATGATTTTCCAAGAGCGAGATAGTCGCTCCATGGGACGCTTTTTGACCGGTCGTAAAGTTCATCCCGGTCGGCAACATCAAACTCAGCAATGGGTTTTAGGATCTTTAGGGCTGTTCGCAAGTGGAAATTCGCCCTGTACATGAGTTCCTGGTCACCATAAAACGAAACAGCACGCCTTTCAACTGAAACTGATTCACCACCTATCCCCTTAATTTCATCTGCCAATACGTTTTCAAGTCCGGCGAATGTTTTTGCTACGATTTTAAACTTACTCACAGATCCACGCTTTACTAATTTGATAACAGCCTAATCAGCAAAATGAAAAGCCAAATGCGGTAACTCCGCAAAGAACTCAAATTGCGGGGGCAAAATTAGTTTATTCTGTGGATTAATTTCATTTTCAGATCCCTCCTCCATTAAAAAAATCGAGATTGCGCGTTTTGTTCTGAACGATCCGTGAATATGGGGGCAGGTCATTGGTAACCCAAATGTTCCCACCGATTACCGAATCATGTCCGATTGTGATGCGCCCAAGGATCGTGGCATTTGAATAGATGATCACATTGTCCTCGACAACCGGATGGCGTGGAATTCCTTTAACAGGATTCCCATTTTCGTCGAGCGGGAAACTTTTTGCACCAAGGGTCACCCCCTGAAAAAGTTTAACATTGTTGCCAATAATGCTTGTCGAACCGATCACCACACCGGTACCGTGGTCTATTGTAAAGTATTCACCGATAACGGCTTCTGGATTTATATCTATTCCTGTCTCGGAATGTGCCATTTCTGTGATGATCCTGGGAATCAGTGGGACTCCTAGAAGATACAGACTATGCGCTATCCGGTAACTGGATATTGCCCTTATTGCAGGATAACAAAAAATAACTTCCCCGACACTGTTTGCTGCCGGGTCGCCAAGATACGCTGCATTCACATCAGTAATCAATATTCGTCTCAATTCAGGCAATCTGTTTACGAATTCGTGGGCAATATAGTCAGCGTTGGCCCTTTTCCCTTCGAGATCCCTGTCAGGTTCGCTTTCACAAATAAAACACAAACCTGCAAAGATCTGATCTGCCATCAGTTCATTCACTTCATCGATCAGAACACCCATATAATAAGGAAGTGTATCGGCTTTCAGGTTGATTTCCCCAAAATATCCTGGAAAAACAATCTGACGGACTTTCTCAACAATGGTCCTCAATTTTTCGGTAGCGGGCATGGTTTCCCCTGCCCGGTGCCTATGGCACAATATATCAAATGATTTCGCATCGACGAGCGACCTGACAGCAGAGTCGGTCCATACACCAATCCTTTCAAGTCTGTTATCGCTCATTTTCAAAGGCAAAAAGTGGGGTACTTAAATATCTTTCACCGGTATCGCATATAATTGTGACAATCATCTTACCTTTATTTTCTGGACGCTTTGCCAACTGGAGCGCTGCATAAACATTGCCACCCGCAGAAATGCCACAGAAAATGCCCTCCAAACTGGCCAATTTTCTGGCTGTTTCAAATGAATCTGCCGCAGATACTTTAAAGATTTCATCATAAGATGATGTGTTTAACACCTTCGGTATAAATCCCGGGCCAATTCCCTGTATCTTATGAGGCCCGGGAGCTCCACCCGACAATACTGGTGAATCCTCAGGTTCAACCACAACTGAATAAAAGGTAGGTTTTTTTGCCCTTATCACTTCCGAAACTCCTGTGATTGTACCACCAGTCCCGGAACCAGCAACAAATATATCTACTTGTCCATCAGTGTCTTCCCAAATTTCAACTGCCGTGGTTTTACGGTGCATTTCAGGATTGGATGGATTGGAGAACTGCATGGGTATAAAGCTTCCCGGAATTGTAAGTTGCAATGCTTCTGCTTTGGCTATGGCACCTTTCATTCCTTCCTTTCCCGGTGTCAGGATAACCTCTCCACCATATGCCTGCACGATCATTCTCCTTTCGACACTAACTGAATCCGGCATTACAATTTTTAATTTGTAACCTTTTGCAGCACAAACAAATGCCAAGCCGACACCTGTGTTGCCACTCGTTGGTTCAATGATCACGGTATCTTTATTGATCAATCCTTCTTTTTCGGCGGCATCAATCATGGCAAAACCCAACCTGTCTTTTACCGACCCTCCCGGGTTCTGTGACTCCAACTTTACAATAACCTGACAATCCAAACCTTCAGTAAGACGGTTTAACCTTACCATTGGGGTCCGGCCAACCAATTCCACGATACTGTCTGCAATTTTCATATTCTTAAAATTATATTTTTAATTTAAAAATCCCAATAATCAATCTTACAAAATAACAATCCAGATGGGTTATAGTTTAATCCCATGCTTTGAAAGGAGGTCTAAAGCACATTCCAATCGGGCTTTTCCAATTCCCCTGACTATTTCGAAATTGAAACCAAATTTCTGGATTTCCTGGATATACATTTGAAAAAGTTCTTCCCTTTTTTCTCCACCATTTTCCCTCACCGGATCGGCAATCCATGGCAAATCGGTGGCGCAAACCAGAAACAGGTCAATTTCAGAGGATTTGATATGTTCTGGAAGCCATTTCGGACATTTCCCATAAACCACATCAAACCAAACCTTTGTAATGATCAACCAAGTATCAAAAAATAAAATTCCATCGTTGATTCTTGAAATATATTCCGATTCTTGTGCAACCTGGTATTTCGCTATAGTTTCAACATCGTCATAACCATATTCATACCCAAGGTTTTCGACGTAATGGCGTGCATATTCGGGGATCCAGAGTGTCCCCAATTTTTCCGCCAGGGCACATGCCAGTTCCGTTTTTCCAGTCGATTCGGGACCAGTAATTACGATACGTTTGATTTTATCGGAGTTTAGCATGATAATTTTGAGTTTCTTTTCTCCATTCCACATATCCAATTCCAGCCATTACTGCATAGACCATAAATAGCATGACAGTGGGGTAGAGGCCTCGGTACAAATACAATCCGGCTGAGGTCAGATCAATAAAAATCCAGATCAACCACTGTTCGATCTTTTTCCTTGCAAGCATCCAGGTGGCAATGATGCTCATTGAGGCAATAAAAGCGTCTGTCAGCGGAATTGAATCGTCAGTATATCTACTTGTAATACAGTAGATTATCAAAGCAAGAATAAAATTAATAACGATCAGAATGACCCAAAGCGAAATAGTTGTTTTGCTTACCCTAAGGTGGTCAATTTCTGAGCCTTTAGCAGAAATAGCATGCCAACTCCACCATCCGTATATGCTTATTAGAACGTAATATACCTGAAGTCCGGTTTGGGCATAAAACTTTGCATCAAAAAACACCCAGCAATAAAGCAATGAAGAAATAATTCCGGCCGGCCATGTCAACAGGTTTTGCCTGATTGAAAGCCAAACATAAACCAGCCCGAATACTGTTCCGCCAATTTCAACCCTATTTGTGAAAATCCATAAGAATAGATTGTTCATATTCAATATGTTAAAATAGAGGGTTGAATTTAGTGACCAATCAGATTATACTATTTATTCAAATATCGATTAAATATCTTTTGATCGGAAAGTATCTCAAGTGATTTTTCTATTTCCTTGTCATCTTCCATCATTATTTTGTAATAATCCCCTGGTTCATAGATATCCCTGGCAATCAGTGCTTTAATTTGTCTGGAAATGATGGCCCCTGAAATCTTCAAACTTTTGTCGTCTCTTTTAATGCTGTCCTTTTCACCTGCCACAGCCAAATCGTTCAACATTTCATCACCCACTGAAAAACCGGCCTTGAAATCATCATATGTTTTGTAACTGGCTTTTAACTGATCCCTGTTTTTATCGACATAACCTACAACATAAGGGAAAAGTACATTTTTTCGGATCAAATTATTGAAATACCGATAGTACATGGATGTGTCCATCGGGACAAAGATATCGGGCATAATCCCACCCCCTGCATAAACTTTGCGCTTGGTAATCAGGGTTTTCATCATTAAAGAATCTGGGAAAGAGATGCTGTCCTTACTGAACAACTCCCCTTTTTCATATCGTTTTGCATAATCGTTCCTGTAATTTTTGATATCGTCTTTATATGGTTTCTGAATGTTCCTTCCGGCGGGTGTGTAATAATGTGCTGTGGTTAAACGAATCATGGAGCCATCGGTTAAAGGAAATGGTTGCTGTACCAATCCCTTGCCAAAAGTCCGCCTACCGATTATTACTCCACGGTCCCAGTCCTGAATAGCTCCTGAAACAATTTCCGAGGCTGAAGCGGAACCCTCGTCAATTAATATGATGAGATTACCGGAAATAAACTCGCCCTGGGTTGTCGAATTGTAATCCCTTCTCGGACTATGTGTCCCTTCTGTATAGACGATCAGTTTTTTCTCGGGAAGAAATTGATTTGCCAACTCATATGCTGCGCCCAAAAATCCGCCTCCATTCCCACGTAAGTCTAAAACAAGGTTCTTAACCTTTGACTTGTGGTTAAGCTCATCCATCGCCTTTTTATACTCCGACATTGTTGTGGCAGCAAACTTGTTGAGTTTGATGTATGCAGTCGATTTGTCAAGCATAAAAGACGCATCCACGCTAAAAATGGGTATTTTATCCCTGATAATAGTAAATTCCAATGGTTCAGGCTCACCCTTTCTAAGAATTTTCAGATGGACCTTTGTCCCTTTGTCACCTCTTAAAAGCTTAAAAACATCCGTATTTTTTAAACCTATTCCTACGATCTTTTTCTCATCCACCTTTACGATCCGGTCACCAGGTCTAAGCCCGACGCGCTCAGAAGGACCACCAGGAATGGTCGTCATTACGATCAATGAATCCTTATAAATATTAAATGAGATTCCAATCCCTTCAAAACTACCCTCAAGTGGTTGGTTCATCTCCTCAACTTCATCTTTTGAGATGTAAACTGAATGGGGATCCAATGACGAAAGTACTTCAGTTATCGCATTTTCAGTCAATTTTTTTACATTGGTCGTATCAACGTAATAACTTTCAAGGAGGTTCAACACCCTGCCGAATTTTATTGCCTGAAGTTGCACATCCTGTGCAAATGATGATTGATGTATTGAAGATAAGAGTATTAGCAGGAACAGAAACCCACCTTTTATCATGTTGGAATATTTCATACTTACAATTTTAAAAATCACCCAAAATTAAAAAGATTAATGGCAAATCCAGCTACATGTGAAGATTAGATCAAAATCAGTATTATGGGGGATCCAAATTTTGAGATTTCCCTTTTGCCTATTATCAATGATGGCCGTAAAAAGAAAGGATGAACACGCAATGAGTTCACCCTTAATATTATGTGATTTTGAATTTAATTATGCCAACGATAGACTAATTTTGCTCCGGTATTCATTGAATTCCTGGATCAATGTATTGACCAATTCTTTCACTGTTACAATCTTGTCGTTCCGCCAGACGTTGCTGCCCGCAAATGCATACCCATGTTTGAAATTTCCTTTTAAGGCAGCGGTCAAACTGGCAATGATGCAATATGGGGCGGTATTGATATCGCATGTTTTAATGCAATTGACAGGGCAATTTTTGGGTTGTTTGTTTCCAGCATCCACTTCATCCAGGAAATGGCTTGATATGGCGCGACCCGGCATTCCGACTGGACTTTTAATGATCCTTACATCCGATGGTTGTGCATTAATATAGGCCTGTTTAAATTTGTCTGAAGCATCACATTCAACAGTCGTCACAAAGCGGGTGCCCATTTGTACACCTGCAACACCCATTTCAAAATATTTGTCAATGTCTGCACCTGTGTAAATACCTCCTGCTGCTATTACGGGTATGTAACGACCATTTTTTTCACCGATTTCCTTAGCGACAGCAATCACTTCAGGAATGATCCGTTCAAGCGAGAAATTCTCGTCTTCAAGTTGTTCCACTTTAAATCCAAGGTGACCTCCTGCTTTGGGTCCTTCAACAACGATGGCATCCGGCAAATAATCGTAATTTGCCTTCCATTTGTTACAAATCAATGCGGCTCCCCTTGCCGATGATACTATTGGCACGAGGCGTGTTTTTGAATCGGATGTGAGATATTTAGGCAAATCAAGTGGCAATCCGGCACCAGAAAAGATAATGTCGATTCCCTCCTTTATGGAAGTTTTTACTAAATCGGCATAGTTGGATAAAGCTACCATGATATTTACACCTAAAATGCCCCTGGTTTTTTCGCGTGCCCTTCTGATTTCCTCTGAAAGTCCGAAAATGCAATTTTCAAGGTAGTCAGCGGAGTGCTGTTTGTAGAGAAAACCTATTCCGGCTGGCGATATTACTCCTACGCCGCCTTCATTCGCAACAGCAGAGGCCAATCCGTTTAAAGAAATGCCTACACCCATCCCACCCTGGATAATGGGCAGATTAATTTTCAAACCTCCAATGGTAAGATTTTTCATTAATTAACTTTGATTGAAAATAAATACATGTAACAAAAACGCTTTAAATTTCGAACCCGGAAAATTTCGCTTTCTGAAATTCTGCGCAATAGTAACGAGTATTACAATGCATCTATAAAATATGGTTTATCTTACACAAAATGGGCAGAAATGCGCAGTTTTGGGATGAAATACGGATTTTCGGGGGACGAAAAGATGCAGGTATTTGGTAACCTAACCTCAAAAAATTATTTAGCTGGAATGGGAAACAACGATCGGATGGCTGAAATGTAGTTTCGCGAAACAGGTACATTAAATCCAAGCTTGTTCATTTCTATAAAATAGCCTTTGGAGTTTCCTGTAATTGAATTGATCATTTTAAGGTTGACAATCCAACAACGGTGGCATTTTTGGAACTCCACCCTATCCTTCATGTATTGTTCAATAAAAGCAAATGTTTGTCGGAACAGTTTTTTTCGTTTGATCTGGTTTTCGAGCCAATAAATCTCAATATAATTGCCGGAGGAGTGAAAAACCAGGATGTCTTCCAAACGGGCTGAAAAAAAATCTTTGCCATTCTCTGCTATAATATTGAAATCAGGCACCACTTCCGTCACCATGGTCAAGGGTATCTGGTCTGGTTTGTCTTCATGAAACCAGTGTTTCCGGCTATTGTCAAGTACGCTCACCATTTTATCCTTTAAAGAGTGGTTGTAGTTGATAAGGTTAAACAGAACCAGCGGGAGCAATGCCAATCCACCGGTCCTGAATATCGGAAGTTCTGTCAATTGGACCCTGTTCACTATCCATGCCATCAGCGATAAGATCACAAACAGATTGCCGAAAAGCCAGAAGTTCCAGATCATCTCTTTCTTGATGGTCCATCGCGAGGGGTTAAATACCTCTGGCATAAGACCTGGCAAAAATAATGTGTTGGCAAAAAGAGTTCCTGTACTCATAAATCCGGCGCCCAAAACAAAGTAACTATCACGCTCCGATTTGAGGAAATTTATCCCCAAGGGCTGGAAATAGAGAAGAAAAAGCATAAACCCCATTCCTACCAATCCTATGGTTTTCAGATTGTGTTTAAAATTGTTGTTAAACGGATATGGATGATTAAGATTCTCGAACATGTTTTACTTTTATTTGTACGAAAGTACTAAAATTCATAGATGGTAAGCTTAAAATTTTCGACTGACAAAGAACCTTCATCGTGTTGGTCGGGAAATCTAATTGGATCCGACAAAACAGGCCTATCCTGATTAAAAGACAAAAGCTCCAGATAAAATCTGAAGCTTTTGCGGTCTGGACGGGACTCGAACCCGCGACCCCATGCGTGACAGGCATGTATTCTAACCAACTGAACTACCAAACCAAAAGAATTTCAAGACTTAAAAAGAGAGCGGTCTGGACGGGACTCGAACCCGCGACCCCATGCGTGACAGGCATGTATTCTAACCAACTGAACTACCAAACCATTTTTATTTTTCAATATTGTCTGGAACGCTCTTTAATCCTAATTCTTAAAGTGCTGCAAATATACACCATTTTTCAATACTGCAAATGTATCAGCCGCAATAAGATAAAAAAAAGACAAAAATGAAGATAAATGACAAACAATCAATTGGTTATGTTTAGATGAATTCATTCAAAAAAGGAAAAATGGACACTTCCATAAGTACGTAATTCTTTAAAGCGAACATGTTTTGAGAAATCATTTGTTTTCCCATGCTCCAAAATGAACAGTCCGCCTTCCGACAATAGCTTTCTGTTCAGGATAAGGTCGGGCAACTCCGCCAATCGTTTCAATTCGTAAGGAGGATCGGCAAAAATCAGGTTGAAGCTTTCTGCTGATCGCCCTATGAACTTAAATACATCGGCATTTAGGACGCGAAGAGAACTTTTAATTCCCAGTTTCTCAACGACTGAACAGATAAAGGCATAATGGAAACGGTCAAGCTCAATACTGGTGACATCCAGGCAACCGCGTGAAACAAATTCAAAAGAGATGCAACCAGTCCCACTGAAAAGATCAAGTACCCGCTTATTGTCGAATTCGTACCGGTTGTTTAAAATGTTGAACAGATTTTCACGCGCAAAATCTGTTGTTGGGCGTGCCCTGAAATTTTTTCCCGGACTGAAGGCGCGACTTTTGAAAATTCCACCAATTATTCGCATTTATAAGCACTTAATATTGAAGAATAATAATGCTCGGGTAATTGAGCAAATGTGTAACTGTATTGAAAGGTTGTGTCAAGATTTGCAAACATGGTTTGACGGATGTATTTTTTGAACAGATGATATACGGGCGAAACCTGTGGAAGCTGACCATGCAAAACAAGTTCCGTGGAACTTGTTGGTAATTTCAATTGGTCGAATATAAGCAACACATGAAAAAGTATGTCTCTTTCGGTAAGGTAATTAAAAATATTGCAATAATTTAATTTGGAGCCTTTTATGATTGCCACCTCGAAATTGTCGCGAAAAAAGTTGAGATGGACCTGCTCACGCTCCGAAAATGACCTGTTCCGTTTTAATGAATCCTCAATAAGAGGAAATAGATTGTGCTTAACGATTACCTTTGGGAATTTGAGGGAAAGAAAGGATCCCAGATTTTGTGGGATATCGAAAATACAATAACATCCTGCTTTGGGGAGGAGGTTCTTACCAACAAGATAACCCTTTTCTTCCTGATTGTTGAACCAAAGGTATTTTTCCATGCTTCCTTTTCCGAAAAAGGACTGTGGTACCAGTGTGAATTTACGTGAGGCATAAAGGATCTCGACACTTTTAAATTCGCAATTGAAAATCTCATCAGATTCAATTACCTGCTGGACATGTTTTAAAAGTAATCTTGGTCTTTTCAGAAAAAAGTGTTTTTCGTTCAATTGAATATATTTCCCTTTGGGGATGTCAAGAACAACGAAACATAATCCATCGAGACTTATCTGGATGGATAAATGGTATAAATGAGTTTTTGTGAGATCGAAAGTCTTGTCAATAAATGAGATATCGCGCATTTTCCATTTTTATTCTCAATGAATTGCTTCACATGGCTGCAAATTTAAAAAAAATACGAACCTTTGCCCTAATTTCCTCCAAAATAACCCATATGTTAAAAAAATACATTTCAAATCTGATCGTCAGTGAGATAAAATTTGAGCCAACTGATTGTCAGTTAGAGATGGCCAATAAATTAGCCGAATTCATCACCTTTGAAAGTTCCGATGCCGTTTTCCTTTTAAAAGGATATGCCGGAACGGGTAAAACAACAGCACTTAGTGCCCTTGTGAGTGTCCTCGACACATTAAAGATGAAGACAGTTTTACTTGCCCCTACAGGAAGGGCTTCAAAAGTCTTATCGAAGTATTCTGGTAGGCCAGCAACAACAATACATAAGAAGATTTACAGGCAACAAAGTACAACCGATGGATATGGGAAATTCAGCCTCGATAGGAACCTGCACACCAATACAATATTTATTATAGATGAAGCGTCCATGATTTCAAACCTGCCACAGGAAAACAACATTTTTGGCTCAGGGAATCTTTTAGCAGATGTTGTCGAATATGTGATGACAGGTGAAAACTGCAGATTGATCTTATCCGGCGATACCGCACAGCTTCCTCCGGTTGGGTTCAGTTTAAGCCCTGCACTTGAGGAGGAGGAATTGAAATATTTCGACCTTGAAGTGTTCAAAAGCGAATTGACCCAGGTTGTCAGGCAGGCACAAAAATCAGGCATTCTTGAAAATGCTACGGTCATCAGGAACCTGCTGCAATCGGATAACCCTGAAGGATATTGGAAAATTAAATTTTCGGGTTTTGACGATATTAAGCGCATCGGTGGTGCGGACCTTATAGAGGAGATTTCAAACTGTTATCATAAATATGGAATAGACGAGACGATAGTTGTGACAAGGTCAAATAAAAGGGCCAATAAATTCAATGAAGGGATCAGAAGAGCAGTCCTTTACCGCGAGGAACAGTTGTCTAATGGTGATCTGGTAATGAACGTCAAAAATAACTACCATTGGGCAAAACAATCGGAAGAATTGGGTTTTATTGCGAACGGTGATATCGCTGAAGTTTTGAAGGTTCGGAAATATGAGGAGAAATATGGGTTCCACTTTGTAAACGTTACTTTGAAATTTATTGATTACAAGGATGTTGAGATCGATTGTAAGATCATTCTCGACACTTTGACCCTTGAAGCTGCATCGCTGACACAGGCTGACCAGAAAAAATTGTTTGAGGAAATTGCCCTTGATTACCCCGAAATCCGCAACAAACGTGCCCTTTGGGAAAAAATCAAGGAGAATGAATACTTTAATGCACTCCAGGTGAAATTCGCGTATGCCTTAACTTGCCACAAATCGCAGGGTGGCCAATGGAAGGCTGTGTTTATTGACCATGGTTACTTGACCGAAGAGATGATCGACCATGAATATCTCCGGTGGATTTATACTGCCTTCACACGTCCGACCGAAAAACTCTATCTTGTCAACTTCAACAAAGAATTTTTTGAGGATGAGGAGATTAAATAGCCAGATTGATCCTCAGATGAAGATAATGCGAACGCTGTAATTGTTATTCTATTTTGATGCTATTTGCTACTGGCGGCTGGCAACTGGCATCTATGAAAATTGGATATTGCTATTGAAAAGAACTTATTTATCTCTATTATATTGATATATAACATATTATATTCGTGTTTTTATTTTGATTGCAATATCCATATTTGAAGACAGCCAATTGCCAGCCGCCAGTTGCCAATAGCTATAAATGGAAAGTCTCGTCGAATTATAAAAGCAATTTTGTCGCTGGTCCAACCTCAAACCTGTCCCCGTCGTTGGCTGGGAAAGTATTTGGGAATATGACCCTGGCTTCCTCAACAAGGGGATCGACATTTTTATAACGGCTCGAGAAATGCCCGATAATTAATTTTTTAACATTAGATTCCGATGCAAGGACTGCTGCCTGCCTTGCAGTTGTGTGGTAAGTTTTAAGGGCGAGTTCACTCAAATCATCTGCAAATGTCGCTTCATGATAAAGCAGATCAACGTTTTGAATAATTGGGATAATCTGTTTCCGGCACACCGTATCCGTGCAAAAAGCATAAGAGCGGATTGGATCTGGAGGAAAGGTAAGTTTCTTATTTGGTATGACCTGACCATTTGTAAGCTGATAATCAGCACCACCTTTGATGGCGACTCGGCCTGCAATTGAAATCTTCAGTTCATCAATTACATCTCCCCTTAGATGTAGTTCATGTTGCTTTTCGGTAAATAAGAACCCGCAACATGGAATACGGTGTTTTAAAGGAAACGACTCTATGGTCAATTTTGAATCTTCATGGATGATTGACCTCTTTTTAAAATTCAATGGATGGTAAACTACCTTGAAATCGACAAATTCGTTCATGAATTTCATCAGGTGTTCCATCATTATTTTCAGTTCTGAATGGGCATAGATGTGTAATTCACCTTTTTTGCCTCCTAGGGCCAATGTCGAAATTAATCCGGGCAGTCCAAAAATGTGGTCCCCATGCAGGTGGGAAATAAAAATGTGGTTGATCTTGCCAGTTTTAATTTTAAACCTGCGAAGTTGAATTTGGGCCCCTTCTCCACAATCGATAAGGTATAATTTCTCGTTCAGGCTTACAACCTGTGAGGTTGGAAATCTGTTTGTAGTTGGTTGTGCAGAGCTACTGCCTAATATGGTAACTGAAAATGGGAGCATATTGAAATTTTATTCAAACCTACAAAAAAAACCCGGCTTTTAAAACCGGGTTTTATGTGATTGAAACTGATTAAGAAAATAGGTCTAAATATCCCTTTTCTCTTTTTCCTCCATCTGGGTCCTTAAAGCGGCCAATTCGCTAATGTCCCCAAGAGTGGTTTTTTCAACGTTGTCTTTAAGCGTTTTCATCCCTTTCTGGTTTGTCTTGGTTGCAGCCTTTTTCTTAGCTGTTTCCTCGTTCTTTTTAGCATCTTCATAAACCCTTGAATGAGAAAGGATTATGCGTTTAGCGGATTTTGAAAACTCGATAACTTTAAACTCAAGTTTTTCTTCCATTTTAACGTTCGAACCGTCTTCCTTGATCAAATGTCGTGGGGTTGCAAAACCTTCAACACCATAAGGCAATGAAATAACCGCACCTTTATCAAAAAGATCGATGACCGTGCCTTCATGGACAGAATCGACGGTGAAAATTGTTTCAAATACGTCCCATGGATTTTCTTCCAGTTGTTTGTGGCCTAAGCTCAAACGACGGTTTTCCTTGTCTATATCAAGCACCTGAACATCAACTTCAGCTCCGATTGCTGTAAATTCGGATGGATGTTTGATTTTTTTCGTCCAGCTAAGGTCGCTGATGTGGATCAAGCCATCAACACCCTCTTCGATTTCAACAAATACCCCAAAGTTGGTGAAGTTGCGGACACGTGCCACATGATTGGAACCAATCGCATATTTAGCTTCTATTTTGTTCCATGGGTCATTCTTCATCTGCTTGATACCCAAAGACATCTTGCGCTCGTCGCGATCAAGGGTAAGTATTGTTGCTTCTACCTCGTCCCCAACTTTCAGGAAGTCCTGAGCCGAACGGAGATGCTGTGACCAGCTCATCTCAGAAACATGGATCAAACCTTCAACGCCTGGTGCGATTTCGATAAATGCGCCATAATCGGCCATTACAACAACCTTGCCTTTAACAACGTCACCAACCTTCAGTTCTGCATTCAGGTTATCCCATGGATGGGAAGATAATTGTTTAAGACCAAGAGCAATACGTTTTTTGTCATCATCAAAGTCAAGGATAACAACGTTGATCTTCTGGTCGAGCTGAACGATTTCGTTTGGATGGGCTACGCGGCCCCAGCTAAGGTCAGTGATATGGATCAAACCATCAACCCCACCGAGGTCAATGAATACCCCATAGGATGTGATATTTTTAACGGTTCCTTCAAGAACCTGTCCTTTTTCGAGTTTGGAAATAATATCCTTCTTCTGCTGTTCAAGTTCAGCTTCAATAAGTGCTTTGTGCGAAACAACAACATTGCGGAATTCGTGGTTGATTTTGACCACCTTGAATTCCATGGTCTTGTTCACATAAATGTCATAATCACGGATCGGTTTCACATCAATCTGTGAACCTGGCAGGAATGCCTCAATTCCGAAAACATCGACGATCATACCACCTTTGGTACGGCATTTAATGAATCCGGTGATAATTTCGTCTTTTTCAAGAGCTGCATTGACACGGTCCCAACTGCGCATTGCACGAGCTTTTTTATGGGATAATGTAAGCTGCCCTTTTTTGTCCTCAAGTGTTTCGACATAAACTTCAACTTTATCGCCGATCTTAATACCGGGATTATAGCGGAATTCGTTTACAGAAACAATACCATCCGATTTGTAACCGATGTCAACAACGACTTCGCGTTTGTTCATCGATATCACGCGTCCATCAACAACTTCTTTCTCCTGAAGGATAGAAAGGGTATTGTCGTACATGTCTGTCATCTCTTTTTTGCTGGTTGTGCTATTGACGGATTTTGTCCCTTCAAAAGCATCCCAGTCAAAATCTTCATCAGCTTTCGCCGAAGTTTCCTTTAAAACCCTTGCAACCCGTGCAACAGGCACCTCTGCGGCAATTTCCGCTACCTCGTTTGATTCGAGGTTTTCGTTCATTTCACTCATTAAAATTGACTTGAATTTAATAAATTAGACATTATTTTATTTTGTGCCGCAAAAGTACTACTTATCTGTTGAATAGCAAAACGATTATTTGTCTTTTTTGTGATCATTTTAGCAGGGAAAAATGGATGATGGAAAAAAAGGATATTTATTTCAATTTGGTATAAATTCAAAAATCACTGTTATCTTTGAAATTTGATTTATAAAATTAAAATTATTCTGTTCGGACAAATATTTAATACACTAGACAAATGAAAATTCCAGAAACACCAGATGAAATTCTTCAAAAAGCAAACGAATGGCTGACAGGCAACTATGATATCAAGACCAAGGCGGAAGTTCGCCAACTCATTGACAATAAAGATTCAACAGCCTTAATTGATGCATTTTACAGAGACCTTGAATTTGGAACAGGAGGCTTGCGCGGTATAATGGGCGTTGGAACTAACCGGATGAACATTTATACTGTGGGTGCTGCCACACAAGGATTGAGCAATTACCTGAAAACTGTTTTTGCAGGATTGCCCCAAATTGGGGTCGCCATTGGTTATGATTGCAGGAACAATAGCAGGCTTTTTGCCGAAACGGCTGCGGGTATTTTCTCTGCCAACGGGATTAAAGTGTATCTATTTGAAGACTTACGGCCTACTCCCGAGCTCTCGTTTGTCATCAGGGAACTCGGCTTGCAAAGCGGGATTATCCTTACTGCATCGCACAACCCCAAGGAGTACAATGGTTACAAAGCCTATTGGGACGATGGATCACAGTTGGTAGAGCCACACGATGTTAATGTTATCAATGAAGTTTTAAAGGTTAAGGTCGATGACATTCAATTCAATGGCCCCAAAGAAAACATAGTAATATTGGGTGCCGAAATGGATGAAAAATTTTTGCAGAAGGTTGTTTCCGTATCCTTATCCCCAGATGTGATCAAACGTCAGAAAGATTTAAAAATCGTTTATACGCCAATTCATGGAACAGGCGTGAAATTGATCCCTATGGCTTTGGCCAAAATGGGATTCGAGAATGTCATTCATATTCCTGAACAGGATGTCGTTAGCGGCGATTTCCCTACTGTGATCTCCCCTAATCCTGAAGAGCCGGCCGCAATGGCCTTGGCGATTAAAAAAGCGATTGAAGTTGATGCTGATCTGGTGATGGCCTCGGATCCCGATGCTGACAGGCTTGGGATTGCTGTTAAAAACGACAAGGGAGAATTTATACTGGTTAATGGGAACCAGACCGTTTTAATCTTTCTTTATTATATAATAACAAAAAGGAAGGAACTTGGGCTCTTGAAAGGTAATGAGTACATTGTAAAAACGATTGTTACTTCAGAGCTAGCTGGTGAAATTGCGAGAAAGAACGGAGTGGAATATTATGATGTCTATACTGGATTCAAATATATTGCTGAAGTTATCCGTGAAAATGAAGGTATCAAAACTTATATCGGAGGTGGCGAAGAGAGTTTTGGATTTCTCCCTGCCGACTTTGTGCGGGATAAGGATGCGGTGAGCTCATGTGCCCTAATGGCTGAAATTGCTGCATGGGCTAAAGACAATGGCAGGTCTTTATTTGAAATGCTACAGGAGATATACATTACCTATGGCTATTCGAAGGAAAAGATGAAATATGTGGTCAGGAAGGGGAAGAGTGGGGCAGAAGAGATTGAGCAAATGATGGTCAACTTCAGGAATAGCCCTCCAAAACAGTTGGCAGGATCTGAACTTTGTATTATAAAGGATTATGAAACATTGATTGAAAGGAATCTTATCACCGGGGAGGAGCGGCCAATCAATCAGAAAATTACAGCAAATGTATTGCAATTCTTTACCCTTGATGGCACTAAAGTCTCTGTTCGGCCATCGGGAACTGAGCCAAAGATCAAATTTTATATTGAAGTAAAGGATAAGTTGGCTTCATCCGACCAATACGATGAAACCGACAATAAGACCAATCAGAAAGTTGATCGGGTTATGGTTGATCTTGGTCTGTAACCCTTATTTAACCGGAATGGGAATTTTTTAATATCCAAATGAATGTCAATTTATTATTGATACTTTATATATTAATTGTAATTAAAAAAAAGAAAAATGAAAAAGATTCTTTTAGGAGTGTGTATCTTAAGTGTGGTTGCGGCACATGCGCAAAATCAGAACGCTGCTGAGCTAGCAAAAATGAAACCGGAGATGACTGAGTTCTGGGACCCTGAGGTAAAGGTTGTTACCCCAGGTGAAAGCCCCATGCAAGCGCCATCCGATGCAATTGTCCTTTTTGATGGAACAAACGAATCACTGGTTCAAAACTGGGCAAACAGTAAAGGTGAAGCTCCAGGATGGAGTGTGGCAGACAATTGTGTTACCGTTGTTAAAGGAACGGGAACCATTCAATCCAAAGCACAATTCGAGGATTATCAGCTTCACATAGAATGGCGGTCACCTGCTGAAGTTAATCCTGAAAGCAAGAGCCAGGGACGTGGGAACTCCGGGATTTTTATGCAGGAACGTTACGAATTGCAGGTTCTCGACAATTACGATAATCGGACCTATCGGAACGGTCAGGCAGGATCATTTTACAAACAGTACGCACCCCTGGTAAATGTCTGTAAAAAACCTGGCGAATGGCAGACTTATGATGTAATCTGGACCGCCCCAAGGTTTAAAGAGGATGGGACTCTTTTCTTACCTGCACGGGCTACTGTCCTTCAGAATGGTGTTTTGGTTCAAAACAATGTTATGCTTTTGGGTCCCACCGAATACATTGGAATACCAAAATATAAAGCCCATGGGGCAGGATCATTGGTTCTTCAGGATCATGGTAATCCAGTAAGCTATAGAAATATATGGATCCGAAAACTGTAGTTTAACTTCTCCGTTCTTTTAAATGTCTAATAATTAGGCTTTTAAAAGAACGGAGAAAAATTAGAAGGTTCAAGTACTCTATTACTAATCTCACGCTGTTTATTATCATATAAGGTTAATTTACAATAACTAACCTCAAACATTTTTTAAGGATATGCAGTTTTCGTATCCAAAATCTAAATTTCTAAGATTTTATTTGATGGGAATCGTTACCAACTGAGAATTATAGAGTTGTACAATAATTTTGACTTAAGCCGAATTTTGACACGATTAAAACTCTATGGATTGACCTGCGAATTTTCTGGAGCAAAAATTAGTTGTATATAATTTACAATTCAGGCTCATTAAAGTAAATAAAGGTTGATTATAGGAATTCAGGAGTAAAATAATATTACATCTGATGTTTTCTTATATATAATGACAGATTATTTTAAGTTGGCTAACCTTGAAAAACCTTAAATATTTAGAAATGTCCTGAACTTTGGATCTAATTTTAATTTTAATATGTTGGTTTTTGCATTTGGACCCAAAAACAGAACCGCAATAAAATTTATTTTATTATTTTTTCATCTGTAACAGATGAGGGCCTTCAATAATCCGATCTTTTTTTTTGTCACTCCTTCATTTTCATTTATTCTCAATAAGAGTTCATTTATGTTGTATCGTATCAGGATACAAAATAATCATTATGAATGTTGATTTAATAAAAATTGAAAAAATATCCACATTAAAAGAATTATCGTTAGTAGTTGCTTTGTATAAGAAAATAATATATATTCGCAAAGTTATTTATCAGGGGAAAATGATTTTATAAATATTCTGAATCTTAATTGAAACTTTTAATTTTGCCCCTCGTATAACGATCTATTAAACCAATTTAAATTGGAATGAGAATATGTTATTTAATAAATTGAAACTAAGCATTTTAGTTATATTGATTGTTTTATTTCAATCGATATATGGTCAGCCCACCGAATTAACGGCTGTACCTGCCACTGGCGGTGATATTTCGGGAAGTGCGGGTTCCATCAGCTATACGATTGGTCAGGTTGTTTACACCACCAACCAGGTTGCATCGATAGGATATGTTGCACAAGGGGTACAGCAAGCTTACGACATTTCTGTAATTTTTCAGTATGTTGGAATTGATGCCGGGGTTTACCCTAATCCAACAACCAATTACGTGATAGTAAAGATTAACAACTTTGATATAACCGATTCCCACTATCAGGGATTGCATTATTATTTGTATAATTTGAATGGAAAACCTTTGTATGACGGTGGGATTTTTAGTGCTGAAACAACTTTGCCCATGGGTCAATTGCCAGATGCTACGTATATCCTGAGTATTTTAAAGAGCGAAAATGGTTCTACCAGTGAAAGAATAACATTTAAAATTATTAAATATTAATCAGATCTGAAACTCTAAAGTAAAAATATAAGTCAATACAAATACTAATATAAATACGAAATGAAAAGTGTACTTAAATCCAAAACCGGTCTGATAAACCATCTGTACTTATGCCAAATTTGGCTGTTGTTAATTTCCTACAATAGGATCAAATAAATTTTACCAAATATTATTACCATAAATCAGAATACTCAGACTAATAAAGTTAAGCCATGAGAATAAAAATTCAAAATCGTAATGTAATACTAATCCTGGTATTAGTGTTGCAATTAATCAGCTCAACTATTTTTGCCCAGGTTCCGCAAAAGATGAGTTATCAGGCTGTTATAAGGGACGCAAGCAAAGCGCTCGTCACAAACAAAACCATTGGGATGCGGATTCGTATTGCTCAGGGTACCCAGTCGGGTTCAATTGTCTATACTGAAACTTTCACACCTACGACCAATACCAATGGTCTCGTATCGTTGGAAATTGGAGGTGCCGCTGGCTTTAGTTCGATTAGTTGGGCCAATGGTCCATATTTTATTTTGACTGATGCGGATCTTACCGGTGGTACAAATTACACGATCTCAGGATATAGTCAGTTGGTTAGCGTTCCTTATGCGCTACATGCCAAAACGGCTGAATCGATTACGGGGTCTTTGACGATTCCAAGCGGGGTGACCCTCCCTTCACCGGTCAGTCCAACTGGGAGTTTTTATTATAAAACCGACAGTGACATTTTGTATGTTTCCAATGGCACTGTCTGGTTGCCTGTATCAACACATGGATCCACACCGAGCGGAACAACTTTCCCTGTTCCGACAAATCCGGGTGATGTATTCTTTAACACCGCAAACAAAAACTTTTATTATTGGGACGGGACCACCTGGAAACTGGTATCGAATATCCCCAGCGGGACAACTTTGCCAACGGCTGCATCTTCTGTTGTAGGTGACCCCTTCTTTAAAACAGATACAAATATCTTGTATATTTTTAATGGGACTTCATGGAACCCGATTAATGGCCTTTCAAGTACTTTGGCTGAAGGTTCGCTTTTTGTAGGTAATGCTGCAAATGTTGCCACCCCAACAACCAAAGTCAATATTCCACTTAGCGGTTTTGGTGCACCAACTGCCGATGTTTCATTGGGGAACAAGAATATTACTTTTCTTGCCGACCCTTTGATCCCTACCGATGCTGCCAATAAACGTTATGTCGATTCCAAGGTTTCTACAAACTTGAACGGACCAGCACTGCCAGCAGTTGCAGGTACTGCCGGAAATACTTTCTTTAATACTACCGACAAAGTTTTCTATATATCTGATGGTTCAAAATGGTTGCCAGTTGCTACAGATGGTTCTACCCCTTCTGGTCCTACATTCCCTACTCTTCCTGCTCCTGGTGATGTTTTTTACAATACGGCAACAAGCAATTACTATTATTACGATGGAACAAGCTGGAAGATAGCCTCTTCAATTCCTACAGGAACAAGCCTCCCACTTACAGGAGTTTCAGGCGATCCATTCTTTAAATCAGATACCAATACCTTATATATATATAGCAATGGTGCCTGGACTGTAGCGGGTCTTTCTAATATATTGGCAAACGGTTCATTTTATGTTGGAAACGCATCTAATATTGCAACTGCAACTACAAAAACGAGTATCCCTTTGAGCGGCTTTGGCGCCCCAACGACAAGTGTTTCGATGGGTTCGCAGAAACTGACCAATGTTGCAACCCCAACTGCGGATCCTGATGCTGCAAACAAAGCCTATGTTGATTCAAAGTATTCCACCACCCCTAGTGGTCCAACACTTCCTGCCGTACCGGGAGCTGCTGGTAATACCTTCTTCAATACAACTAGTAATGTACTTTATATCTCTGATGGTACCACTTGGCTTGCAGTGACTACCGATGGTTCTACACCTTCGGGGCCTACATTCCCACCATCTCCTTCACCAGGTGATGTTTTTTACAACACTGCCAACAACAATTATTATTATTACGATGGAACATCATGGAAAATTACCTCTTCCATTCCCACAGGTACCACTCTGCCACTAACTGGAATTCCAGGAGATCCATTCTTTAAAACAGACACCAATACCTTATATGTATATAACAATGGTGTATGGGCTGTAGCGGGTCTTTCGAACACATTGGCAAATGGATCTTTTTTTGTGGGCAATGCTTCCAATGTTGCTACAGCAACCACAAAAACGAGTATCCCATTGAGTGGTTTTGGTGTGCCTACAACCGATGTATCTATGGGAACCCAAAAGCTGACAAATCTTCTTACCCCAACAGCAGGTCCTGATGCTGCAAACAAAGCGTATGTGGATGCCAAAACTGCGACTACTCCCACGGGACCTACAAATCCTCCGGCAGCGGGAGCAAGTGTGGGCGATGTTTTCTATAATACTTCTACTAAAAGCTTTTATTATTTCGATGGTACGGATTGGAAACTCATTTCAGGTGTGCCAACCGGTACCACCCTTCCACCGACAGGAAATCCCGGAGATACTTTCTATAATTCGACAACCAATACATTGTATGTATATAACAACGGCACCTGGAATTCGACCAAGGTTCAGGCCAACTGGACTGAAAATGTAGTAACAGCCGACGATTACATTAAGAACAAACCAACGCGTGTAAGCCAGTTTACCAACGATGCCGGTTATTTGACTTCTTTAGGTGTACCGGCTGCAGAGACTGACCCGATTTGGAACCTTGCGAAAGGTAATTATTATACCTCGGCTGAATTGTCCTCTTATTTTCCAGGTTCGGCATTGGTACATTGGAAAAACATTACAAACACACCCACAACTTTGTTGGGTTACGGGATCACAGATGCAGCTTCCAGCAATCATAACCACGCAATAGACGGATTGTCAAATGTAACAATCACGGGTAAAGCCAATAATGACATCTTACAGTGGGACAACGTATCGGGCAAATGGGTCAACAAACCGTTGGCCGTAGCGGTTGTTCAGGCCGAAACTGATCCTGTAGTTTCGGCCATCAATGGAATTGTAAAATCGGATGGTACGAATATCACGAATGCCGTTGCAGGGACAGACTATGTGACCCCAAATTCTGCTATTGCCGGAGCAACAAAAACCAAGATCACCTATGATTCAAAAGGTTTGGTAACAGCTGGTGCAGATGCTACAACTGCTGATATTGCACCTACTGCAAATAGGCAATATGTTAATACAGCGCAATTAACCGTTATTAACAATACAACCAACACCAACACAGGTGATCAGACTGCCATTCAGGTTGCAGTAACTCCTACAGGCAATATCAGCTCGACCAATGTACAAAATGCACTCGTTGAACTTCAGGGGGATATCAATACGATTAACACATCCTCCCATGCGGCTGTCACCCTCGGCACCACGAATGGTCTTGCTTTGACAGGACAGCAATTGAGTTTGGGTGCTGCTACCCCAGCTTTGCCTGGAGCCATGAGTGCAGCCGATAAAGCAAAACTTGACGGGATTGCGGCTGGTGCGAAAGTCAATGTACAGGCTGATTGGAACCAGACTACAATTACTGCTGATGATTACATTAAAAACAAACCAGTCAATGTTGGTTCGTTTAACAACAATGTTGGTTACTTGACTGCTGGTACCTTAGGTGCTGCCGAAAGTGACCCTATTTGGAATCTTGCCAAATCGAATTATTACACGAAAACGGAATTGTCAACGAACTTTGCTGGTTCTGCTGCTGTCGAATGGCTAAACATTATAAATACGCCATTTAACATTACGGGTATTGCCGGTGGTGACTTGCTGAGATACAATGCCATAACCTCGAAATTTGAGAAATTCACGCCAAACTATTTGACATCTACGACATTGCCAGCCGCTGAGACAGATCCTGTTGTTGCAAAAATAAAAGGTATTGTTAAATCTGATGGTACGACTATTTCTGGTGCAATGGCGGGTACAGATTATGTTGACCCTACTACCACATTGACAATTAACGGTACGACCCACGATTTATCGACTGACCGTAGTTTTAATGTGGGAACGGTTACCTCGGTTTCTGCAACCGGTCCAATTTCTGTAACAAACGGAACGACAACGCCGAATATTTCAATCTCTCAAGCAGGGGCTGCAGCAAATGGCTATTTAACTTCTGCTGATTGGATTGCCTTCAATAACAAGCAGGCTGAACTTGGTTTTACCCCTGAGAATATTGCCAATAAATCAACTCTGGTTACTTTGGGGAACAGCAATACGCTTTATCCAACCCAAAATGCGGTTAAAACGTATGTAGATAATTCGATTACTGCAAGTACTATTCCGGATGCAACAACACTTACGAAAGGAAAAGTGCAGTTGGCCGGAGATCTTGCCGGTACTGCTGCTGCCCCAACCGTACCAGGGCTTGCCTTAAAAGAACCGACAGTCCTTCCCGGTACAACCAGCCAGTATTACAGGGGCGATAAAACATGGCAAACCCTTGATAAATCTGCTGTAGGATTGGGTAATGTGGACAATACAACCGATTTGAATAAACCGATTTCGACTGCCACTTCGGCTGCTTTGGCTCTGAAGGAAGATGTTTCCAACAAATCAACTTCGACGACTCTTGGAAATAGCAATAGTTTATATCCAACTCAGAATGCAGTTAAATCTTATGTCGATAATCAGATTACTACCAATGCAACCCCTGACGCAACTACCCTTTCAAAAGGTAAGGTTCAATTGGCTGGGGACCTCGGTGGTGCTGCTGCAACCCCATCTGTATTAAAAATCAATGGGGCTACTTTAGGTACAACAACTGCCGCTGATGGTAATATCCTGATCGCAGATGGTACAAAATGGGAATCGCAGACTCTTAGTGGCGATGTAAACATTACCAAAGCTGGTGTTGCAACAATTCAGACGAATGCAGTGACCACCTCAAAAATCACTGATTCAAATGTTACTGCAAGCAAATTGACCGCAGGTGGTGGTACAGCTGGGAGGGTTGCCGTTGCCGATGCTACTGGGGCTGTTACTTATGGAAATATCCCATCAGGCAGTGTAAATGGCGCGAACTTAACTTCAACCGATATCAATGTAACCGGTGGTACCGGAGCAACATTGACGGCTGCTTCCCTTGCAATCGCCGATAACGCGATCACAAATGTTAAAATGGCAGATAATGCAATTGGTACCGCTGAACTCCAGAGTAATGCTGTGACTGCGATAAAAATTGCTGATGCTAACGTTACCACGTCAAAAATCGCCGATGCGAATGTTACATCAGGTAAGTTAACCGCAGGTGTAGGTACAGCCGGGAGGGTAGCAGTTGCCAATGCAGCCGGGGTTGTTACTTACGGAAACATCCCGTCAGGAAGTGTGAATGGTGCGAACTTAACTTCAACCGATATCACTGTAACGGGGGGTACTGGTGCCACTTTGACAACTGCCACCCTTGCAATCGCAGATAACGCGATCACAAATGCGAAAATGGCCGATAATGCAATAGGTACTGCTGAACTTCAAAACAATGCTGTAACCACTTCAAAAATTACCGATGCAAACGTTACTGCGGCGAAGTTGACCGCTGGTGCAGGTACAGTTGGAAGAGTTGCAGTCGTTACCGATATTACTGGGACTGTTACCTATGGAAATGTTCCATCAGGCAGTGTAACTGGAAAAGATTTAACCTCAACAGATATCGTTGTAACAAATGGTACAGGTGCTACCTTAACTTCTGCTTCCCTTGCTATCGCTGACAACGCGATCACCAATGCGAAAATGGCCGATAATGCTATCGGTACAGTTGAACTTACCGATGATGCTGTAACAACACCTAAGATCGCTGATGCCAATATTACTACAAATAAAATTGCAAATGCGAATGTTACTACTGTTAAAATTGCAGATTTGAATGTTACCGCAGGTAAACTAACTGCGGGTGCTGGTACCGATGGAAGGGTTGCACTAGCCAATGCTGCTGGTGCAGTTACTTATGGTAATATCCCTTCAAGCAGTGTAAATGGCGCGAATCTAACTTCAACCGATCTTGTTGTAACAGGTGGCACTGGTTCAACTTTAGTCCCGGCTTCCCTTGCCATTGCCGATGGTGCAGTGACAACTAGCAAGATAGCAAATGGGACGATTAAAAATGAAGATCTAAACAAAACAGATATCCAAATCAGTGGTTTCGCCAATGCAACAGCCAATGTTTCTTTGGGTGATGGAACGACAAATTTTAAGATTACAAACCTTGCCGCACCCACAAATCCAACAGATGCTGTGAACAAGAAATATGTTGACGAGGCAGTAAACGTTCCAGGTAAATTGTACAAGGGGACAATTGCTGACAACCTTACGGCATTTACAGCATTGGATTGGGCCACAATCAACACAGTTCCAAACACCGTTGGCACTTCGATTCCGAGTACGATCTGTACTTTGGCTACAACCCCATCTACATGGACCTGGATCGCTTTTCCAAAAGCATGGGGAGCCCAAAATTTCTTCTTCAAATATATTCCTGCTGATATTATACCAGCTGTTCCTGCGGTTGTTTACTCTGTGTTTGATGGATTTGAGAAGCGCGTGGTGACAAGTAGTGCAGGTGTCGATTATCAGGTTTGGATTTTCAAAACTACTCCAAATGTAAATGTTGACTTGATTGTAAACAACTAAATTCATATTCAATAATATAAAGACATGAAGAAAATTATAGCTTATATAATCCTGTTAATCAGCTTATTCGCAAACACTACTGTTTCAATGGCGCAGGAAACCCGCGTTACCGGTACATTAAAGGTACATCCTTGGTTAAATTTACCTGTTGTTATTTCGACCGATATCAAGGGCGGTTTGCAAAGTTTCGGTTCAACACCAATTGACTTTACAGGTAAAACAATTAGTGCAGCCCTTAATACGGCATACCCTAATTTCAAGCGTGAGATTGGGATGGTCGCAACAGTTGTTGATGCGACTACGAGTAAAATGAGGTATTTTGAATATTCTGCAACTGATGCCTGGCGCGAAATTTTTGTGATCTATGGTTGGGAAGCTGGAAGGGCTTACGCTCTTGGAGAATATGTGGCCTACGATGGTAATTTTTATGTTGCCAATGTTGTACATACAAGCTCTGCAGCTTTTGTTACCGATTTGTTGAAATGGAACAATGCCGGGGGTAAGGATGGTAAATACACTGTTACCGAAATGCAGATGGATGGACAAAAGTTGAATAAAGTTGCAATTAATGGGACGGTTGTGGCTGCTGGTACAGAAAATAATACGATTGCCACAGTCGGGTATTTGAATGGCGATTTTAATGGTAAAAGAGCTGTAACAAGGACCGGTTTGACAGGGATTTCAGGCGTAAATTTTAACACTTCTACTTTGGCTGAATTCCTGAATAAAGTATTCTTCCCATCAAGAAGCCCATATGTGAACTATTTTCGTTACAACGATGTTCAAACCGCAGGAATGGTTTCATATCAGACTGTAGATCCGGTAACACAGGTAACCCTTGATAATGTTGGGACTGTTACTGTAGCTTATGCTACCTGGAGCCCACTGGCCAATTTTACTTTCAAATACGACATTGCCTTACAGGATCCATCTCCGATCACCAAAGTTGAGATCTATAATGGTGCTACTTTGTTGAATACCAATGTTGGTAATGCTACTACCGGATCTCTTACAATTCCAAAATCGAGTAGTTATACAAGCCTGAAATTAAAAATTACAGATAGTGCGGCAAATGAAGTCAACCTTTCATTAAATACGGTATTTACTTTGCCACTTGGCGTAGTAATTAGCAGTGTTCGCCTATCCACCGCTTCAGGAGGTTCTGCCCTGACTACTTCCGAAGGTGCTGGTACTGCTGCAAGTCCCTGGTTGATAGAACGTACTGGTTCTGATCTAAGTTATTACCTTAACTGGGTAATGACAAAAAATAATGATGCCAATGTTACCAATATCAATTTCACAGGTCCTCCAACACTTAGTAATCTAGCTGGTCCTAGTTTGGTTCAACAGACGATATCACCTGTTGTGTTGCCGAATTCTGATGCTGCGACTGTTTATCATTTAGGGGTCAGTGCCAAAGGCGATGTCGCTCAGGTTTTTTCTGCCGTATCGTATAGTTCTTATTACCAGTTAAGGGATAAACTTTATGTTGGCTTCCTGCCATCGAATGCTAAACCTTCTGAGGCACAGATACTCTCTTTGCAAAAAAGTTCTCTCAGTACTGTTGAGTATTTTTCTACCAAGGTTAATCCTGTTTATCCTGATGCTTCAGAAAATGGTGTTACTTTAACCAATAATACGGGATTATCCGGTTTTTTTGCCTGGGCAGTTCCAACTTATAGCAATGGGGCAACTGAACCTTCATTTTCAAAATATACCTATGCGTTTGCTTTTGGATCATGGAATCCTTACGATGAAGGATTTGACCGGACAAGTTATTTTGTAAAAACGTCTGGGCCTAACTCTACCTGGTATTGGGTTTGTATTTACAATGCTTCTACAATGAACGGCAATAGTGTACGGGCACTTCTTCAAAATTAACCGATTTTAATTTATCAAGTATGGGACCTATATTAAAATATCCTAAAAATGAAACTGAAAATTATTTTTCAGTCGGGCTGAAGAATTGGGGACAATTACTTTTTAAAGCCGTTTTTTTTCTGGTTTTTCTGTTTCCGGTTTTTAATTTGCAAGCGCAGATAAAGGTGCCTAATATGATCGTACCCAATGATACATGGGGTTTGATAGACGTGAACAATTTGTATGGGGGGTGTATGCAGGTGGATACTCACACTAAAATGCTCCAGACCGATGTTCAATTCTTGAAACGGGGCATGTTGTTCGTAGTTTATGATGACGATGATGCTACACCTGGAGCCCAAACAAAAATTTATCTCTTTTCACCTCTTCTTACAGGTCCCAAATCATGGATATACAATACACCATTCGAGGTGCCGGCTAACAAACAAAATCTTACCATTGCTTCTGCGGGGTTAGCGAATTATTTAATTCCGTTAAATATTACGACCAATAAGCTTAATACTCCTGCTTCAATGACCAATGTGTACTACGATACTAACGACAACACGTTTTATAGGTATGTAGAATCGGCTGATCCTGGTAGTGGGACTTATGTTCCAATAGTTCTTCAACCAAAGGCGTCAGATGTTTCAGTGGTTGCCCAAAACGGGATCACAAGCACCAATGTACAATCTGCTCTGGAAGAGCTTCAGGCAAAGGTTGATGATAACGGATGGTTTGAATATGCAATTGCTACTGATGGTGATGCGAAAGTGCCCTCTTTGCCGGCTGTTCTGCCTTTTAAGTTAAAGGCAAATTCTTTGATTTTTTACAACGGATCCTTGCTTTCTTCGACTCAGTGGCAGGGGAATGGTACAACAACTTTGACGTTGAATGTTCCTACTTTGATTTACGATAAAATTCGTGTTCAACGATAAAACTTTATTTATTAACTTATTAATTCAATTATTTATGAAAAAACCAAAGAAATCTTAACACCCGCAAAACTTAGTCTTAGGACTCTAATGAATTTGAAATCCACAACAATTTACAATTTGAAATAACAACAACAATTTTTTTTTACAAACAATAAAAAGTTCACAAACAATTAAAACAATTAAAATTATGAAACAATTACTTTTATCAGCATTTCTTTTGCTTTTTAGTGTTTCTCTTTTTGCCCAATCGGCTCCAGTATCAGAGATACGTGTTTTAGATGCGACTAAAACATTTGGCGTCAATATTCCTGCAGGTACTAAGATTTATAACATTACTACAAACGAATATTGGGTATGTAAAACAGGTGCTCTGGCTGGCGCATCTTTAGGTACACCTGGTGCTGGCGTTATCATGAATCTTTTAAATCCTACAGAACAGACTCTATCAACAGCTGCAGGTGCTGTAACATTAAGTAATGGTAGTAGTTTAGGTGGTACCCCAGGTGTTGCAAATACAGTTACTTTTACAGGAACATACTTAACCGTTACCACTCCTACTCCTGGAAGCGATGGAGTAATAAATTTTGCACCAACACAGGGGTTAAGTTTTAATCAAGCAGGTGCTGATGCTACTGGTATTGCAAATACAATCAATATTCAAAATGGGACATCTGCTACTTTGCTAGGAGCAATTGCTGGCGGGAAAGCGGGTTTATTGACCGGTGCAGATAAGTTGAGATTGGATAATATGTCAGATAATGTTGGTGTATATACGCACCAATCATTTGAAGCAACGGATCAAATTGTTACAGATCAGTTTGTTACACTAAGTGTTCCTATCAAAGCAAGTTCTGAGTCCTCAATTCTTGTAAGCATTAATGGCTTGGAATTGAACTCTGCCAATTTGCAATATGATCTTACTAACATTGCTACAGGAAAAATTGCTTTTACTTCAAAATTGCCGATAGCAAAATATGATGCTATTACTATTTCTTATATAAAATAGTTTTATAAACGCCACAGCTTTTAGCTGTGGCGTCAATTTTCCAGCATTGTAAATAAATCGTTTATTTTAATTTCACTTTCATGAAAATTAGAGCATTATTAATTTTAGTTTTTTTTAGTGCTTGGTCTTTCGGACAAACACCAATCCAAGTTATTAAACTAACGGGACCTGCTGTTGCATTTGGGCAAAATATCCCTCAGGGATCAGTTTTGGTTGATTTGACCAACAACAAGGTATATTTAACCCTACAGCCATTGGTAGCTAGTGGAAAAATTAACGACTTTTTACCTGTACCACCTTCACTTATTTCAACCCAGCTTAAGGAAATCAGCAATACCGATCATTCAGGGGATGTTTCCGGAACAAGTGGTTCAACTGATTTAACGATTGGTGCCGATAAAATTTTGACTGGAATGATAAAGAATGGCGAAGTACAGACCGATGATATTAGGGACAACAATGTTTCTTTAAATAAAATTGAAAAAATTACATCGGGTTTTATTTTAGGCAATTTCTCGGGTATAGATGCGGCACCTCAACCCTTGTTAATCGGTGGTGGGTTATTTGTATCTGCCGGAACATTAAATTCTTATGGCGGTACGCTTCAAACCGTAACGACTGGTGTGGCCAATGGTTTAAAAGCTGAGGTATCTTATCCTACTACTGATGAGGCACATATAGAGTTTAGCGGTGCCAATTTGACCCCTGCCACAGTAGTTGCTACTGGCAGCGTAAAAGGGAGCCAACTTTTTGCAACTACCACAGCCCCTGGCACGGCACCATTCGTGGTTTCATCGACAGTGCCAGTCGCAAATTTAAGTATCGGTGGGAATGCTGCAAGTGCTACTACTGCCGCAACTGCCGGAACTGCTACAAATATAACCGGGGGTCTCGGAGGTTCACTGCCCTATCAAACGGGTGATGGTGCGACAGGATTTGTACCCATTGGAACAACGGGACAAGTATTGCAGGTTAATGCTGGCCTAACTGCTCCTGAATGGAAAACCCTAACATCCATCGAAAGAAAAGTTAAAGCTTTGGGAACCAACTCAAGTATTACATGGAATATTGATGCTGACGGACCCAATGCTACCATACTCCTGACCAAAAATACTACGATCCTTTTAACATCGCCTGCGATTGGAACCTCCGGAAGCCTGACTGTCACCAGTAATGGTGCCTGGACCCTTAAGCTTGATTATACCGGCAATGGTGGTAGTAATGTTAGATATGCTCCAGATATATTCACAGGATCTTCAGGTGCCCGTATGGTTTCAGTTACTTCTAACAGTTCAACCGCTTCTCCTACAACTGCTGATGTTTATAACTGGTATTACGACGGAACTACCGTTTATTGGTCTGGCAAATTAGGTTATAAGCTTTAAGCACGGTTGTTTTAGGTTCGCAATTGTAGCAACCTACAAAACAAACCCTCAAGGTTGCCGAAACCTTGAGGGTTTGTTGCGTAAATATAGTGATAGTCTCACTTCCAGTGAGGCTATCACTCTTTTAACATGTGATTGGAAATCATGCGGCCGGAGCAAGTAAAACCTTGAAGGTTTCCTACCAAAGAGCAGTATTTTTAAGCGCTTCCATAAGGACAGGATCCTTTTCGGCACGTTCCCTTAAAGCTTTGATGATCCTTTCTGTTTTGCCCTCAACAGGTGCCAATGTTGTGCGGCGGTCGTATATAATAAAACCAACCAACCCAAAAATCGACATAAGAACCATTCCAAAGCCCCACATAAAATAATTGTCGAACTTTGTTTCAATGCGGTTCATCTGGGTTTGGAGGTCATCCATCCGCTTTTCCAAACCGCTCATCCTTGCCTCCAATGTTTCCATTCGTGCCTCGATGCGAATTACCCTGTCCCTGTCGGCTAAGGTATAGGGCACTACAACCTGCTGTTCCTGGGCAGATAAGTACAATGCGCAAATCAAAAATGCCGTGAATAAGATTAACCGTTTCATTGCCTTAAATTTTAAACGAAGTTACAACAAATTAACTAAAAAACAAAAGAACCTTCAAGGTTCGCCAAACCTTGAAGGTTTGATGTTTCAATTGCAAGTTGCCAGCTGTCAGAAGCCAGTCTTATTTCACCATTGCGATTCCCTGTCGTTTCAGGTTGTATGCTTCAACAATTATTTCAGGATTGCTGATTTTTGCACTGTTCCATTCCACTTCAACCTGTTTTTTCTCATCCGGAAGCAACGTAAAATACCCATCCGAAAAATTCGCTGGAAGTACAATTTTCCCCGTTTGCGGATCGCGCAGATTGAGTTTTAACCCGATTGCCGGTACTTTTCCTTGATTGGACAGGACAATTATCGTTTTGCCTGGGTTTTGCTGTTTGCCAATTTTTGCGGTTAAATATGGAGCTTCGAGTTGATTTAATTCATCAAACAAGCCCTCTTTTTCATTGGTGCGCCAATATTCATTCTGCGAAACGACCTTATTTTTGTCTGTGAGGGTTAGTCGTAACAAATAAACCTGAGGTGCTGACTCAGGAAGTTCAGCTACGAAAGTCTCAGTCAGCTTGTTTGCTGGCACAGCGGTCGAAATGCTTTTTGCCGAAAGTTTTTTGCCACTCAGGTCAAACAATTCAAGTTTTGCAGTCAATAGCTTATAACTTTTTAATGTGGTATTTATGATGATTATTTTCTTGTCGTTCAGGTTCATCTGGATATGGACCGGTTCACAGGCTTTCTTGGCTCCATAGAAGGAACCAAAAGTTTCATAGTCCCACGAATAGGTTTGCCACACCATACTTGGCCATGCGGGGTGGCTCATCCACAACAGGATGCCACTTGTTTTGTTCCATAGCTTACTGTTCCAGCTTTCGAACATGGCCCTATGGCTGTCGTAATTGACCAACTGCGCCTTTTTGCAAAAATCGTCAAGCGTTTCACTGATCCCATATTTGGTCTCAATGGCCCTCAGATAATCCTTCTGCCCATCGTGCAGGTCATGGTAAAACCAGGTGTCGCTGATTGGCCATTGGTCTTCCAACGGCATAAAAGAACGGATCGTAGCAGCAGTTGGAATAGAAGGAGTCCCAAGTTCTGTCGAAAATCCTTCTGCGATGGAACGGTAATAGTCAGCGCCATCTGAGAGGTAATGCCATGGGCCACTGGGACGCAGATTCAAATTGCGCGAATTGGGTTGATAATGGCGCGTACCGTCTTCGTTGGCAATCAGGGCCGTAAGTTGAGGTTCGATCAGTAAAGGGGCATAACCCTCGTTTCTTGGGCACCAGATGGCAATTGATGCATGGTTGCGGAACCGCTTAACAACATCGGTTGCGTTGGCCACAAACAACTGATTGTCATTTACATTCAGATTATACCCTTCTGTTGAAAGCCAGAAATCGTTCCAAACCAGCAAACCATATTCATCACAAAGATCGTAAAACAGTTCTTCGGTGCTTTCACCTGTCCAATTCCTCACCATATTGAAGTTGGCCAATTTATGAAGTTTAAAATAGGGCTCCATCTTTTCCCTTGAGACCCTTTTCATACCGTCATCCATTCCCCAGTTGCCCCCTTTACAGAAAATGGGAATCCCATTCACTTTAATTGTCAGGAACGGATTTTTGCTGTCTTTGTCAATTGAAGTTAAAAGGGATGGATCAGCGGAAGAAACCAATTGCGGAACAAAAGTGCCATTGCCCATGTCCACCCGATCGATGTTGTTGAACAAAACTTTCCCTGCAGATTGAATCGGGTTAAATTCGATCCTCCACATTTTTTTATCCGGTTGAGCCACAGCCATTTCATACGAAAACTCCCGTACTCCAAACCGGATAATCTTCTGGTCGGAAATGCCATTGCCATTGCATTTTACCTCCAGGTTCAATTTGTAAAGTTCAGGCCGCCCATAACCATTGGGCCACCACAATCTTGGATTTTTGATTTTCAATTGTGGATATTCCTGAGAAGTCAAGGTGATCGTCCTTGATTCGTAAGGTTTTAAATAGAACATTTTGCTGAATTCAATCTGGTCGATCCTGCCAGTTACCGTAATTTGATTTGAGCGTGCTGAAGTATTTTGAATTATGGATTTAATTGTCAGTGAAACACTTGTTGTGTCAGGTAAAGGGAGATCGGCAATCACCTGGGGGTCGATGATTGAAACGCCGTCTGTCAGTTTTAACCTCACATCCTGCCAGATACCAATGTTCCGGTCCCTGATCCCGGGAACCCAGTCCCATCCTTCCGAAGAGATAAATGTGGGGCCATCGAGGCACAACTGGCCGCCGTTGGGACCTGCATTGGTCTTTGAAGACTCTTCCTGTGGAATTCCTGGATTCCGGGGTGGAAAAATATGCACCGCCAGGATATTTTCGCCACCTGATTTTAAAAAGGGTGTCGCGTCAAACTCGCCCCGTTGAAAAGCACCCGCAATGTGGCCCAACAATTTTCCATTCAGCCATACGTCAGCTTTGTAATTGATCCCGTTAAATAGCAACCAGACCGATTTCCCTGAACTGTTTTCGGGCAATTTTATGGGTAACCGGTACCACCAATCCTTTCTGCACAGTGAATCAGGGATATACAGATTGTTTAATCCAAAATAGGGATCAGGGTAAACCCCCTGCTCTACCAAAGTGGTTAAAACAGTTCCGGGAACGGTGGCATTGTACCAATCGGCAGTATTCAATTTTGGATTAAAGACCGATTCGCCCGACGCAGTCAACCGATTGGCATCTGTCAATTCCCATCCTGTACTGAGCAAAAATTCGTTATCCGAAACTTTCTCAAGTGTGGAAGGATTTGCCGTTTTAACTTTTCTTAATGCAACAGCAGGTTTGCTTGACGATACGGGCAAGGTCGCTTTGTCCTGTGGCTGGCTAAGGCCAAAATTTAATTTGTTCTGGGCCATCACTTGCCCGGATAGGATCATTCCCGCAAAAAGAAGGATGTAAAATACTTTTTTCATTTGGGGAATATATTAAGGTCTGATGATTGTTCCGTCCTTTTTGCGTACCGTCCAACCCGGAGCCCTGTTGTTGATCGGATATTTTGCGGCCTCTTTTTCGTCTATGTCAACCCCAAGCCCAGGAGCTTCGTTTACCCAAAGATACCCGTCTTTATAAACCGGGCAACCAGGAAAAACGGCCTGTTCCTTTTCCGAAAAACTATATCCACCCTCCTGAATTCCAAAGTTCCAGACAGCCAGATCGATATGGGCATTGGCAGCATGTCCGACAGGTGAAACATCGCCTGGGCCATGCCATGCAGTTTTGACATTGAACCATTCGCCCAATCGTGCCACTTTCATGGCTGGGGTTATTCCACCGATCTGTGAAATATGGATCCTTATAAAATCGAAATAATGGTTGACCATGGGTTGTACAAATTCATTCACGTTATTGAAAAGTTCGCCCATGGCAAAAGGTACCGAGGTACTCTCGCGAAGTTGTTTCCACCAATGTGTATTCTCGGGCGATAACGCATCCTCAATAAAGAACGGACGATATTCCTCTATCCGTTTGCACATGTTGATCACATCCATCGGTTGCGACCTTTCGTGTACATCGTGCAGCAGTTCAACCTCTTCTCCACACGCTTTTCTGACAGTCTCAAACAATTTGGGAACACTTGTGATGTAGGCATGTTCATCCATATAATTGTCCCTGTCGGCCCCAAATCCTGCTGCTTTATAATCGGGAGTTGAAGGTGCCGCACCAACGCCGCCATATCCACCAAGCTGGATCCTCACATATTTAAAACCGCGGTCCTGGAATTTTTGTACATTCGCAACCACCTCTTCAAATGTTTTGCCGCTTGCATGACCATAAACCGGGACGGCAAAACGCGACTTTCCACCAAGGAGTTGATATACAGGCATATTTGCTCGTTTCCCCTTGATGTCCCACAATGCTTCGTCCAATCCGCTCAGTGCGTTGTTCAGTACAGGGCCATTCCGCCAATAGGAACTGACATAAAACGATTGCCACATATCTTCTATATTGTCAACATCTTTGCCTACGCAAAAATCGTTCATGTACCTTTCGATTGCGGTTACAACGACTTCGGCACGTTGGGTGAAAGTGGCACAACCCAATCCGTACAGACCAGGTTCGGTCGTCTCCACTTTGACTACAATCAGGTTGGAACCCGATGGTGCGGTACCAATCGCTTTGACACTTTTGATTTTTACCGGAACCATGGCTTTGGCATAGCCAGGAGTTTCGTAGGAAGGTTCGTTTGCTTTAATCGAACTAAATCCCAAAATACCTGCTGCTGATCCCAACGCGATCTTTTTCATGAAATCACGGCGTTCAGTTGTGAACTGATTTTCAATCTTTTTCATTATTCGAAATGTATAAAATTTGGTTACTAATTAGAGTTGTTGATTGTATAAAATAAGTGAAAATTAAGGAATTAATACAATATACTTTGGTTATTTTCAATTTGAATCATTAATTCAAACGATCTTTTGTGTTAAGTTACATTTTTACAAAGGATGATTTGTAGTCTTAACCATTTATTCAAAACTTATAATACCTATTTCAAGCTAACCCCCGTATTTCAACAAAAACTCGGGGTTGATGGCTTTGAAACTGACCCTGCCGTTGTTGAAATTTTCGTTCGAAAGCAGCAAATCCAGCTTTTCGGAAAGAGGCCTTATCACAACACCTTCTGCCCAAACCTCTGGGCGTACTTTACTTTTAATGGTGGCCATCCGGATAATTGCATCGACCTCGTTTTCAAGTTCGTAATCTGTAGAAACAATCGGGACAGTTGGCAACTGAAGTTGTTCCATGGTATCGGTAAATTGTTGAAATGGAAGGTATTCGAAACGTCCGATATCAAATGCATTGAAAAACCGGATCGTCTGTCCCCTGATTTTCAATTTGTTGTCCTGTATCCCTTCACCTATTAGCTCGCCCTGTATCGCAAGATCCTTATTTAAAGAGCGCAACTTGTTTTCAATGTCCATCTGACGTGCAACCGACCAATAGCTGTTCTCTTCGGTTTCCAGCAATTCAAGGTTGCGGCTGCATACCCCAAATTCACCTTTATGGATAAAATAGGTCGTTGAACTGCCGTCCAATTTTTCGGTGACATAACATTTCTCGCCCTTGTATTTATCAAGGAGTTTTTGTAGGACCTGAACCCTTGTTTCGTCGGTTTTCGGGATAAACGAAGGGAATTTACCCTTTGCAATACCGGCAAGGCATGCCGGCATTGGCGGTTCGTACAGTGTGACGCCCAGGGCTTCGGTGCAATCTGAATCTTCTTCAACGGCAAAACCGTCCGGTAAGATAGAGAGCGGAAAACAGATCCCTTGCGAGATTTGACCGCGAAGGCGTATTGTTCTGATCCTCATGCCCCTTGGCTTTAGAAACTCAAATTCAGGTTTTTCTGGCATGAGACTGTCGATTTCGCAATAGACGGCAAGGTCCCCGGGAAGGAATTCCCCTTTTTTGACAATCAACTGCCATCCCAAAACACGTGCGATCTCAATTGCATCGGCATTTTCAATGGGTTCCAATGCTTTGATTCTTTGGATACTTGCTAATTTTCTCATGGTTAAAATCTTTATTATGACTGCTTGTATTTCAATTTATTTCCATATTTCAACTATTTCCCAATTTAATAAATCTTTCCCAATTTAACAATAGGTGTTTATGGATTATAATGGGTCTTCAGCAAATAAAGCGTCTTTCTCAAAATTTCAGTTTGGCTTTAACGTGGTAATGATACCCAGTTAAAGTCATTTTCAATATTATATTAAACTTTTGGAATTGCTATCTATCAGCTCTTGCCTGTGTATTCTGTATTCTACGATCGGTTTGTCTCCCATAATAAGGTGTTCGTTCATTTTCGTTCCACTCTTTTTTGGCAATTGTTCCTCGACAACCCGTTTGTCCTGCCGAAGGATAATGAGGCTTGATAATTTGCCAATGGTGTTCATTAGATTTCTGAGTGGTGGAAACGTGATTATATTCTGATAATACCGGATGTAAATAACCGTATTTTCTTCATCAACAGGGACAAAAGCTGCAAATATCCGCAACTTTTCAGAGATATAATTTTGCCAGATGTTGGGGTAATGAAAGGAAAGGTGGAAAAGGTCTTGGTAATCTGCAATTTCATCCGGTTTCAAGGGAATGGTCTTTCCATCATCAATTTCGTTTTTTACATAGAATGTCAACAATTCACCTTCCCTTACAACAACAGGTCCGTTGACCAAAGTTTTATTTCCCCGGCCAATGGTCGTTTTGTGTACAAAAGGCAGATGGACCACATCGAGCTGGTTTTCTATCGCCCTGGAATAGTGCACTTTCCAATTGTCCTTTAAGCTAGAATAGGAGAAATTCTTTAACTCGCTGAAGAAAAATGGCTCATTTCCCATTTTCTTATCGTCACCCCACCATATCCAAATGAACCCATAAGCTTCATAAGTAGAATAGGAATGGACCTTCATTGTTTCGGGTACCGGCTTAATCTTCCCATTGGCAGGGATTAACCGGACATTGCCAGTCTGATCGAAAATAAACCCGTGGAAGGGGCATTGGAGATTTCCATTTTCAATTTTGCCACAACCCAGAGATGCCCCACGATGGCAACACTGATCGGCAATACAGCAAATACTCCCTTTGCCATCTCGCCAAAGAGCAAGAGTTTCGTTCAATCGCTTTACCCTGAGCGGTTTATTTTTCTTTAGTTCTTTTGATTCGAGGATTAGGTACCATTGGTTGTAAATCATAGGAATAAATATGTGTATATCATTGTTGGATTGATAGTTATAACTGCTTGACTTTCAGGTTACGGAAATGGATAACGCTACCATGGTCCTGTAAAAGGATGTATCCTTTTGGAATGATCCCGTAGCCCGGAATATCCTTGAATTTACTTTGGGCAATTTTGGTCTTAAAATCACTTGTTGAACGGTCACATTCCAAAATCTTGTTACCGTTCAGCCAATGTTCGATTTTGCCATCTTTACAAACGATTTGGCTCTCGTTCCACAATCCAAGGGGGCTTGGACGTTTATCGGGGGAGGCCGAATAAAGTTCGTATAATGCACCTAAAGTATGGAAGTCGTTGGGTTTCATTTTCCCTTCTGTCATCCAGGGATGGTTCTTGTCATCGAGCAACTGGTATTCAAGGCCATAACCATAGGCTTTATTGGTTCCCAATCCCTCCATCACCATGTATTTTACCCCACTGTTCCCACCTTTGGTTTCCATGAGCCATTCCCATTTGAGGATAAAATTCCCATATTGCTTTTTGGTAATAATATCTCCACCATTTACTGAATCGGCACAGGCAATAAGGTCACCATTTTCAACTTTCCATCCGGTTGACGGAAAGACTTTTTGGTTGATTCCACGCCATAGATTGGTAGATTTTCCATCAAAAAGCAGTTCCCATCCTTCTTTTTTCTCAACCTTCGAGAGGGCATTAGTTCCCGATGCATATCGTGCCTTAAAACTCTTCCAGGCTTCACTACTTTGTGGGAGATATTGTTCTGGTGCACCTTTCAATGCATAACACTGTAAACCAATTGGGCCAGTGAAACCTTTATCAACTAGAAATTCGACAAGCCTGAAAACATCAAACGTCCCTTTCCCCAAGGGCTGGATCAAACGGTCCCAATCCATGTTTTTCGTATCGCCGCCATCGGCACCAGAGATCGAAACTGCCATCAGCTTTGGAAGGGTAAGGCTGATTACCTTTTCGAGGTTCTCTTCAGAATCAGTTTTTAGGAAGTGGCACAAATTAAACACCGAACCTACATTTTCCCGGTTTGTCTTTTGTGCCAAGCGGAAGGAATCCTCAGCTTTTTGAGCCAGAAACCCAACATGGTGATAGATTGCAACTTTCACACCAAAAGGTTTGCAATAATCGGCAAGTTCCTGAAGGATTGCCACAACTTTAGGATCCGCGGCTTCATCGGAGGGTTGATAAACTGCTGAGTGGATATGAACCCAAAGGATAATACCTGTCCCTTTCAATTGCGGGATCACTGTTTTCCAATCAGGCAGGTAGGGTTCCGGTTTGTCAATATCGATCTGCATATAATCGGCAAAAAGGCTCAACCCCTTCTCTTTCAGGGCGTCCCGTAGTTCAAGAATCCCTTTTGTTTCACGGTGTTCAATTCCCTGAAAACCATATTTTTTCAGGAGTTTGGCCTGATCATCGTAAGGGATAAATTCAAGCCCCTGCTTGTTAAGCCCATTGTTAAAGACAAAAAAGGGGTTCTTTATTTCCCTGTTTTTTTGTCCAGAGACTGTACAGGCACAAATTGTAAAAACCAACAAAATGGAAAAGATGCTGAAGTTTTTCATCTGATTAATATTTAGTTGAATGATCTTTAAGTCTCCCTCTATCCGAAACTATAAAACAAATATAGTTTTTAATCTCCTATAAAAGCATCCAAAGCTTTAGTCGGTTTTCCATCATCTCCCCAGCAGCTCAATGCATAATGGCTCCAGCTCCTGGCCCCTTCGGGCTCCCAATAAAAAACACCTTTACCTTTTGTACCTGGAACGTCCTTGACTTTCTTTTGTACCGCTATCAGCATATCATATGTGTTTTGGACTTTACTGTCTTCTCCACCAACTTCAACAACCATCACCTCTTTTCCGTAAGTTGCTGAAATACCGTTCATATTTTTAAATAGATCGTCAATTGATAGGGTATAATCAGGGCTCCCTGTCAACCAGTAGGGATAATAGGACAATCCGATCATGTCGTATTTTGCCTGATTGGCCGTGGCATTGTCGAACCACCATTTGAAACGCTCAATATTGTTCCCCTGGTCAATATGCAAGATGACAATCGAATTTGGGCTGACGGCTTTAATGGCATCATAACCACTGTTGATCAACTGTACCAACTGAGGCCAGTTTGAAGTACTTCCTTCAAGATAGACCATGCCACCCGGGATTTCGTTCCCAACCTGGACCCATTCGGGGGAAATGCCCGCATTTTTCAGGGACGTCATAACATCAAAGGTATAATTGTACAAATCCTTGACCAGTGTCGGAAAATCATGGCCTTCCCACGCCAATGGTTTCCGCTGTTTTCCAGGGTCTGCCCAGCTATCGCTGTAATGGAAATCGATCATCACCTTCATCCCCCATTTCTTCGCCCTTAATGCCATTGCAACAGTCTCTTCCTTACTGCAATGACCGCTTGCCCTATCATCAGAGGGGTTTACAAAAGTCCTTAACCGTATTGAGTTGATCCCGTGATCCAGTAAAATCTTAAAGCAATCCTCCACCTGACCATTGTCGTTATAAAATTTATAGCCGGTCGCTTCCATTTGCGGAAGCCAGCTAATGTCGGCCCCTTTGGCAAAGAAATCTTTATTAATTTGTGATACAGTATCTTTGCTTTTGCAGGTAAGCAACAGTAGTGATATCAGTAGAATAGGGAACCTGAAATGTATTGTTTTCATTTGTGTCGGTTTTGTACTTATGCCATGCAAGTAATTAAAAATTCCGCTAAATAAAAAATCCCTGCCTTTAAAACTCTTCTGTTTAAAAGCAGGGATAATAAAAAATAATAATTCAGATAAATCAGGGCTTCCTTATTTTACAAATTTGGATTTCAACAAGTAATCAATACACCCTTTGACACCTTCAAATTGGGTCATGCCCTCTTTTGTTTTCTCAATCTCGACATAATACTCATTCAAACCATTTGCATAAGCTTTATTGAAGATATTTTCGAAATTCATCATACCCGATTCGCCCAAAACCAACCTATCTTTGATGTGAAGGACAGGGAATCTCTTGGGATACTTCTCAAAATACTCCAATGGGTCTTGTTCTCCCATAACGGTCCAATAAACATCCATTTCAAAAAACACGAGATCAGGATTGGTGCCTTTAAGCATCAAATCATAAACAATTTCACCTTTGGGACGGAAAAAATCGCCTGGTTTTGGTGCAAGGGGTTTTTCAGTTTCACTTGAAATCCGTTGTTTAAACTCATTGTTGTGGTTATGATATCCCCATTTAATCCCGGCGGCTTTTGAAATCTCACCAGCAGTATTGAAAACTTCGCAGACCATTTTGACATCATCGAGCGTTTCCATTTGAGGCATACCCGGTTGAACCAATGTTATGACACCAAATTTAAGGTGGTCTTCAACAGTCCTTTTCCAGAAATCTGCAATACCTGCAGCGTTTTCTTTTGTGTATTTCCGTTCAGTTGGATTAACATGGGAACTTGTGATTTTCAGACCGGCATCGTCACAAATCTTACGGTAATCGCCAACCTCATATTTGCCCATTTTTCGGTTGCCGTAACCAGCAAGCTC